>Ga0126305_10000673_pt1 | contig 14732 bp, 13 predicted proteins | sample Plot26_FD_92536 | JGI IMG/M metagenome (GOLD analysis project Ga0126305, IMG submission 92536) | Serpentine soil microbial communities from UC McLaughlin Reserve, CA, USA - Plot26 | ecosystem: Environmental > Terrestrial > Soil > Grasslands | place: USA: UC McLaughlin Reserve, Lake County... | reverse complement strand
TATGTAGGCTATCGGTCCTCATTTAGTCGTACCCTCCACCTAGCCTCCACAACGGCAGCCTCTACCGCAGAGCGTGGGCGCTGTTGAGCTTGAGGGATAAGGAGGAAGCGAATGCTGCGCGTTTCGCTGACACCCTACTCAGGGACCAAGCGCACACCCTGCAAATTCAGCAAGCAGACGAACCCGCCAACGAAGAGCAGGCCCATGTAGACGCTGCCTTCAAGCCATCCGACCAAGCCCATCGCCCCAGCTTCTATCCGGGCTGGCACGACCACCGGGTAGTACCAGAAAACCCCAACCAAGACCAAGAGAACCACCAAGCCTGAGACCACCCACCATGCCCAGCTCCTGTTGGTTAGTACCAGCGCTGACACCCCAATAAGGGAAGCGTAGACGATGCCCGTAGTTAGCGTGAAGGCGTCGTACTGAGGGACCTCCATAAGTACTGACCGGTAAAGTTGGTAGAGGGCGGAGATCACAAACGCCGTGGCCAACGTCCAGAAAGCTACAACGTGGTGCTTGAGAGACATGATCTACTCATCCTCCTCCTATGCCTACTCTTGGTATCCGCTCTTCGCCGTCCCGCCTCGACCTGCTCACAGCACGCCGTTCTCGGCTAGGGTCTTCTCAGGACTATTAACCATAGCGCACCATTCACTCCTCCCGTCTCTCGTTCAGCCTTACCCTGCGCCTAGCCTCCACAGCGGCAGCCTCTAGAGCAGAGTGTGCGCTCTCCAGCCTGAGCTTGCGGTTGTTATAGGTTGGGTCTGAGAGTCATGCCTTCGCCTATCGGTGTTTAAAGAGAGTATGATGGTGACTATCAGCACAAGGAAAGGAAGGGAGACCATGGGCAGGAGGAGAAGGGCCAGTCCCCGCGGAGCAGGTCTCCAATTTCTTCAGTCTACTCTTCAATCTCATCTGTGCGATCCTTCCTCGCAGAACTCTTCGGCTGTTCGCTTTGTCGACCTAATGGCTCGATCGCCGGCGTTCGCTGCGTCCATCACGCCACGCTTGCTTTCCTGCGCTTCTTGTTCGCCAGCGCGACTATGGACGGGTAGCAGTCCCGCGTGGGGAAGTCGTGCCACAGGTAGGAAAAAGGTGGCTCAAATCTTCTCCAGCAATGTCAACAGGTGGTTCGTAAAACGGACGGCTGCGCCTCTCAGATGCTCGACCCGGCGCGAAGATCAGCCGACTCTGTACGGAAGTGCGAAAACTGCGAAGAATACGGGCACCACCGGTCTCCGTACTTGATTGCATACCTCAGAGTTTATAATCTTAACTCTGTGGAGACATCGCTGTTCACGTTTGCCACCGATCTCTACGACGAGGGGTTGGAAACCGTACTGCACAACGCCCAGAACCGGGCGGGGGTCAGCGGGTTGACGATGGCAGTCGCTTATCATGACGCGCGGGACCTCTTTCCTCACAATCCAGTCCACAAGGTACGCTATCTAGAAGGCGGTGTCATCTTCTTCCCGCCGGACAGGGCCCGTTACGAGGGATTGCGTCTTCAGCCCTGCGTCAGTGAACTCATCGAGTCGAGCGATCCCCTTGGCGACCTCTGTGCAGCCGCCGGCAACAGGGGGATAGACGTAAACGCTTGGGTGGTATTCCTGCATAATGATCGACTCGGGTTCGTGCACCCTGAGTGCGCGACGCAGAACGCGCTCGGAGACCGCTACCTTACCGATCTCTGCCCCTCAAATCCGGACGTTCGGGCCTACGCACGCGCACTTACGTCGGATATTGCCCGCTATGAGGTCTCAACCATAATCGCGGAGTCGCTTCACTTTCACGGCCTTGGCCACGGCTACCACCACGAGCGCTACTTTGAGGAGCTCGGGGATATCGGAACCTTCCTGCTCGGTTTGTGCTTCTGCCCCCACTGTCTTGAAGCGGCCCGTCAGACCGGGGTCGATACTGAGATGGTCCATCGCTTGGTCCGCGACGAACTCGAGCGCCGCTTTGCATGGGATGGCTGTTGGGAGAGCACGGGCGAGTTGACCCGAGATCGCCTTGGGGCACTCGGGGGTGAGCACTTGTTCGGGTACCTCGACGCGCGGGTGGCAACGGTCACTTCTCTTGCGGATGAAGTCTCAGCGGCCGCACAGGAGGGCACGAGCGTGACATTCGTGGATCTCTCAGGGGGGGAGAAGGGTTACATGACGGGGCGTCCCACCGGTGAGGCTGCAGCTGCAATCGGGTGGCAGAGAGGTATCGACATTGCCGCCTTAGCAGGAGTGTGCGATGCCGTCGAGGCGACCGGTTACGCCGCTGACCCCGGTAGACTAAGTTTCGATCTCGACGCTTACTATGCCCTGGTCGCGGACGCTTCGCAGCTCGGTCTCATACTTCGCCCCATGCCTCCGGATTGTCGATCAGCCGACAATCTAGCCGCGAAAGTCACCCTTGCTCGCGAAAGGGGACTCCGGCGCCTCGACTTCTACCATTACGGATTCTGTCGGCTGCATGCTCTGGATTGGATCCGGCAATCTCTTGTCGCTGATTGATACCCGCTCTCTTACACTAGCCCGTTGGGGTAATCGCGTTACTTACACACGCAATTCTGTCCAGCAGCACCACCCTCCAACGAGCGCCCCCAGCCGTGCGCCATCGCCGGTAGCCCGATAAGAGACAAAGCGTAGTTTCGCTGAGGGGTGCGAATCGACTTCCGTTGTTGTTGCTCGCGTCTTGTTCGTTTCAGCGACCGTGACCGATACGGTTGTACAGAAGCATCATGCTCGCTATGACTATGCCTTGGGTGACGAACTGAGCGGCTGTTGGTATATTCAACGTGCTCAATATTGTAGCTATGAACACCATCACGACTACACCTGCAAAGGTGCCGGCCAGGCCCCCCACCCCGCCGGTGAAGGCGGTCCCGCCGATCACGACGGCCGCTATGGAGATCAGCGTATACGGATCGCCGACCCCTATGGAGGCTCTACCAATGTACGAGGAGAGCAACAGCCCGGCGAGTCCGGCGCACACCGCACTGGCCACGTAAGCGCTGACGATGTACCACGAGGAAGATATGCCTGATATCCAGGCTGCCTTCTCATTAGCACCCACGGCGTAGAAACGGCGGCCGAAGACCGTCCGGTAGAGCAAGAACGCTGTGACAGCCCATAGCAATAGCCAAGCGACGAAGCTCCATGGCAGGAAATCGCCGATCCGACCGTTGGACACCACCCGGAACGCTGGTGCGATGCTGCCGGTCGGTTGTCCTCCTGTATAAGCGAAGTAGACGCCCTGCACCACAGTCCCGACTGCGAGGGTGGTGAGCAGAGGATTGAGCTTTGCCTTGGCCACCAGGACGCCGTTGATCAGGCCCACCAGGGCGGCGACCAGTAGGGTGACTACGACGGCTAACGGGATCCTGCCGTTCTGCCCATCCATCACCTCCGAGACGATAACGTTGGACAGGTTTATGACCGCTCCCACGGAGAGGTCGAGACCGCCAGAGAGCAGGACGAAAGTCTGGCCTATGGCGGCGACTCCGAGGGGGGCATTTTGCCCGAAGATGGTCAAAATGCGGTTTGGCTGTAAGCCTGTCGAGGTTATCAAGCCTGAGACGATCAACAAAATGAGCGCCAGACCGTAGCTGATTATCAGGTCACGCCTTCGCGCGGCATAGCGTAAAGCTTTGCCTATGGAGGTCATCCGACGCCGCCTTTGTTCAGAAGCGCGGAGATCGCCGACCTGTCCCTGCGGAAGACCCCGACGTTGTAAACGTACAGGGCCACAATAAGTGTGAGACCCGTAGCAATGAACTGGTAAGCGGATGACACGCCGAACATGTTCAGCACGTCGCCGATAGAGCTCAAGAGCAAGGCTCCAGAGAGGACCCCGATTATTGAACCCCTTCCGCCGGTCAGGGCGACACCCCCCAGCACCACGGCGGTTATCGAGTTCAAGGTGTAAGGGTCACCCGCGAGTGGGTCACCAGAATACAGACGGCTGACCAACGCCAGGCCTGCCACGCTCGCCAGCAACCCGCTGACTATGAACCCTACCAAGATCACCGCCTTACGGTTGATCCCGGACTTCTCAGCGTTAGACGCGTTTGATCCTACCGCGTAGAGCTTGCGTCCCCAGGTGCTCTCGGCTGTCGCATACCAGACGACCACCGCCATAGCGACCGCGACTATAAAGAACACCGGTACGACTCCCACCTGCAGGGTCACGAACTGCAGCAGACCACCTGAAACCTCCCCGCCAGGCGAGGGGAGCACGAACAAGGCGAGTCCCCTGACGGCTATATAAGTGGAGAGCGTCATGATCAAGGGATGAACCCCCGCAATAACGCCAAGCCCGTTGAGAGTGCCTATGGCTGCGCCGACGACAAGAATAAGTATCGTGTTGACGAGCGCGCCACCGCCGAAGGTGGCGTAGGAGGCGGCCAGTGCCGTGGCCAAGCTCATTACCGAACCCACGGAGAGGTCGATACCCGCCATCAGGATGGCCACCGCCTGGCCGGTCGCCACGATGATGAGCGGAGCCGCCAAGGAGAGTAGGGCTGTCACGTTCGTCAAGGTTCGGAAAGGCGGCGACAATAGCGCGGCCACCAGAATGAGAAGTGCCGTAAAGGCCCAGATTGGGACCGTCGCTCGCAGGTTGTGTAGGGTCGATCCACTCATCCAACGCCTCCGATCACGACCCCTGTCCATCCGGGTTGGCGGCGAGACGCATAACCTCTTCCTCCGTTGCCTGTTCCCGCAGCACGCTGCCGGTTATGCGGCCTTCGTACATCACGTAGATGAGATCCGCCAAGCCAAGGAGCTCCATGAGGTCGGTGGAAATCAACAGTATGCAAACGTCGTCCTCGGTGAGCTTGCGCAATAGGGCGTAAATCTCCGCCCTTGCCCCAATGTCGACCCCGCGCGTCGGATCGTTGAGCACCAGCAGCTTCAACGACGGCACTAGCAACCAGCGGCCGAAGAGAACTTTCTGCTGGTTTCCGCCAGAGAGTTCACTGACCTCCTGGGAAAGTCTCTTGTAGCGTAGGTGCAGTTGATCCGCTACCGAAGACACCTCCAATCTCTCGGGGTTTGGCCTTATCAGGCCCAGCTTGTGGATCCTTCGGAGCGCCGACACGGCCGCGTTCTTGGTTATAGACAGCGGCAGCATCAGGCCTGAGGTCCGACGGTCGGGGGGCACGTAGGCTATACCGTGCCGCAGCGCGTCTTGCGGAGAGCGTAGCTTCACTTCCTCGCCCGCCACGCGCACGCTCCCTTGCTCAGGCTGCCTGATCCCGGCGACTATCTCGGCCACCAAGCTCTGACCCTGGCCCTCCAGGCCACCGATGCCGATGATAGAGCCGGGTGATACGCTAAGTGAGAGATCGCGGACGAACCCCGCAGTCACGTTCGACAGCTCGAGGAAGGGTGGGCGGTCTTCTGGTGGATGATCGCGCTCCGGGTAGACTTGCGTGATTTCGCGTCCTACCATCTCCGTAACGAGGGCATCACTGGTGTACTCAGCCAAGGGACCCTGAGCCACCAGTCGGCCGTCACGCATCACGCACACATTGTCGGCGAAGTCGAACACCTCGTCGAGGCGGTGGGACACAAACACGACGGACGCCTCTTGGTCTTCCAACCTACGAACGCAATCTTGGAGCACCTCGACCTCCTGTGTCCCCAGGGAAGAAGTAGGCTCATCCAGGATCAGCACCCGAGGACGGGAGTGGAGGGCTTTGGCGATCTCAACCAACTGTTGCAGGGCGGGCGACAATTCGCCTACCAGCTGGTCGAGGTTGAGCGAGATCCTTATGAACTCCAAGGTCTCCTGTACAGACGTGTGCAGCTTGGAGTTGTTGATGACAGAGAGGCCGCGCGTGGGCTCGCGCCCCAGGGCGACGTTCTCGGCCACCGTAAGGTCGGGGAACAGGCTCAACTCCTGATGCACGATCGCAATGCCGGCTCGCCTCGCGTCCATCGCGGAGCGAAAACGCCGTTCTTCACCCTCCACCAGGATTGTGCCCTCGTCGGGTTGAAGCTCCCCGGCGAGCACACTCATCAAGGTCGTCTTGCCCGCACCGTTTTCTCCAACTAGCGCCGTTGCCCGGCCTTTGACCAAGCCAAGGGACACGTCATCCACGGCAACGGTGCTGCCGAAGCGCTTCGTAACGTTCCTACACTCTATTAAGGCAGATGGCGTATCCGTCAAGGACTGCCTTCTCCGCATACTCTCGCCAACGGCACGCGCTACTCCGTAAAGGTATCGAAAGCGCCAAGGTCCCTACGTGGCCAGCCATTACTCGTAAAGCTTCTTGATCCTTTCGTCGCTCAAGTGGGTGCTGGTCCAGAAGCTGTCCGGAAGATCGGGCCGGACGTACTCATCTAGGTTCTTAGAGGTGATCCTCGGTGGCGGCATGATGTTGTCCTTCTTGTAGTCCTGCCCCTTGAGGATCTTCAATGTCGTCTCCAAGGCACTCTCAGCCAACCACGTCGGCTTCGCAACTCCTATGGAATCGAAGTTCTCGCCACCACTCTGCCTAAGCTGTTGCCACTTCTTGAGGAAGCCGTTGTTGTCCTCACCGGTCATAGGGACGAGCGGCTTGCCCGCATTCTCGAAAGCCTCGATAGCTCCCAGCGTCATAGAGCCGCCCTGTGACCACACACCATCGACGTCAGGTTGGGCGGCCAGCATAGTTGCGGTGACCGTCTTGGCTTTGGCATCGTCCCAGTCGGCGTTCTCTGCCGCCACTATGTTGATGCCTGGGTAATCCTTAAAGACCGATTTCGCTCCTGAGAACCGCTGGTCGTTCGTGGCGATCCCTGCCACGCCATTAAGGACGTAAATGTTCCCTTTGCCGTTGAGCTCCTCCGCCAGCCACTTCGCGCCCACCCTGCCGAACTCGCGATCGTCGACTGTGACGAGGGAAGTGTAGTCTTCGGTTTCCGCCGTGGCTGCAAGCAGGATGACTGGGATGTTCGCCTGCTCCGCCTGTTTAATTACCGGCACGGCAGCAGAGGGAGAGATGGGGGTCATGATGATCGCGTCAACCTTCCTGGAGATCATCGACTGGATGTTCGAGACCTGTTTATCAGGCTGGTTGTCCGACTGGGTGTAGAATACTTCCTCGATATCACCTTTGTTCTTTGCTACCGCTGCTTTGAACTCCTCTTGCAGCTGCACAGACCAACTGTTCCCCAGCCAGTAGACGTCATAGCCAATGGTGTACGGGCCCTGCTTCTGAGATGGTGCTGAACCTTGTTGGGAGCCACATCCAAAGAGAACAAAAACTGCAAGGAGCATGCCAGCCAGTAGCATAGCTTTCTTGACGTACACTGTCCCTACCTTCCCCAGTCAGCCCACCCCAGCCTACCCCTATATCCTCACCTAGCGTAGCTTGAAGAGGTTGACTAGTCAAGTCCTCGGGTAGGAAAATGTTGGTATTCCTTACCCGATGCGAGTGGGGAGGCCGAGGGGTGACAGAGTGGGCGCGGCTTCGGTGGCCGGAGCTGGAAGATGCGGTGCGAGAGTCCCCCGTTGCGGTGCTGCCGGTGGGCGCCATCGAGGAGCATGGCCCGCACATGAACCTGGGGAGCGACTGGTACGCGGCTCAGCGGTTGGCCGAGCGCATCGCGGACCGGGCGAATCTACTGGTCCTGCCCGCCCTCCCTTATGGGCAAGTATGGTCGTTGTCGCGCTTTCCCGGCTCCATCTCCATAACCGATGAGACTCTTATCGCCACGGTGGTAGAGATCGCTTCTGGACTCGCACGCGTGGGTGTTAAAGGGCTGATCTTGCTGAGCGGACACCTGGGCAACATGGCGGCCCTGAAGAAGGCTTCGCGGCAGCTTATAGAGTCGGGTACGATGCCTTCCTTATATATGCTGTATCCAGGTGTAGGGGAGGTAGCCGGGCATGTGATCACCACGGAGCGCAGCCACGCTCAGATCCTTCACGCCGATGAAACAGAGACCTCGATCCTGCTCTCTCTGGCGCCCGAGTGCGTCGACATGTCGAAGGCGCGGTCGGAGTATCCAGCGTATCCGGCGGACTTCGACTACGCGCCCGTGTACTGGGACGAGGTGAGCTCCTCCGGGGTGTTCGGCGACCCCACCACCGCCACCGCTCAGAAGGGCGATGCGATCGTAGACTTCGTAGTGGGTCGAGCAGTCGAGGTGATCCAGGCTTGGAGAAAGCGGTTGGGTATTTGACGAAGGAGGAGCACAAACACGACGTTTCGGCGCTAGGCGGCATCGACCGAGGTGCCCCCGTTCCTCATTACCGGCAGATCGCGAACAGCATAGAAGCTGGGTTGAGAGGAGTTCCACCGGGGGCCGTGGTGCCCTCCGAAACGGAACTCGTCAGGTGGTTCGGTGTGAGCCGCGCGACCGCGGTACGGGCGCTCGAGGAACTCGAACATAGGTACGAGGTGGTGCGCGTAAAGGGTATGGGGACGTTCAAAGCGCACACATCGCCAATGCAGTTCGTGCGGCGGCTGGACGCTGCAAAGCTACCAAGCTTCACCGACGACCTGAGGCGCGAGGGGTTCGAGACTTGGGAAGTGGTACATGAGTCCGAATCTATCTCCGCGGCCGGGCCCACCGCCAGGACCCTCGACGTGGAGGAGGGAGAACCCGTGTGGAAAATCTCCCGCATCATCACCGCTGATGACCGACCCGTAGTCTACGTGACCTCCTACTTGCGGAGGGATCTGTACCCGGAGGTCGTCGCGGGTGAGGTTTCAAGGCTATCGTTGTACGGCTACCTAGAGGATGAGTACGGTGAGGAGGGGCGGCCCGCGTGGGCTCGGGAGGCCTACTTCGCCGGCGAAGCTCCGGCGTGGTTGGGGCGCAGGTTGGGCATCGAGGAAGGCAGATCCGTTCTGTGCTCAGAGCGGGTCGCGTACCTGGCTGACAGCCGTCCCGCGGAGCACGCCTACAGCCACATGCGGGGCGACTTCTACCGCGCGGAGGTCACCGTGCTGCCTGGACTGAGGCACGAATCCCTCGACAGGACCAAGATGGAGAACGCAACGTGGTCACGCTAGGCATCGATGTCGGAACCTCGAGCGTCAAGGTGCTTGGGGTTGACGAGGCAGGGAGTGTGGTCGGTTTCTCTTCGGCTCCGTACGCGGTGTCTCGCAAGGCACGGGGGGTAGAGCGGGATCCTGAGGCTTGGTGGGCGGCTGTATGCAAGGCGGTGAGGGACTGCCTGAAACAGGAGCACATAGGTCCGTCGGAGGTCGCGGCCGTGGGGTTCTCCGGACACATGAGTTCCGTCGTTCTGGTTGACCCCGACGGTCGGATCGTGAGGCCCGCGCTGTTGCTCTCCGACCCTCAGGGGTTCGCAGAGCTAGGCGGCATCAGCGGCGAGCTCCGCGGCCGGATCGAGGCTGAAACCCACAATCCGCTCAACACCGCCTTCTCCATCGCCAAGCTGCTCTGGTTGAAGGAGAACGCTTCGGCGGATTTTGATCGTGCCGCTGCGTGGTTCACTGCCAAGGACTACGTCCGTCTTCTTTTCACAGGCACTGTAGAGACTGATCCCACCGACGCCTACAACTCTCTGCTGCTCGATCCTCATACCCACGAGTGGAGGTGGGACTGGATCGACGAGCTGGGACTTCCTTCTCGGCTGTTTCCTCCTGTTGCAGAGTCGGTTGGGGTCGCGGGTGGCGTGACCGGGAGCGCCGCTGCGGAGACGGGGCTGGCCGAGGGTACACCCGTCGTCACCGGCGCAGCCGACATGGCGTGTGCGGCCATCGGCTCCGAAACAATCCACGAAGGACAGCTCGGAATCTCGCTGGGCACGTCCACCACGGTCATCGCTCCTCTAGAGACAAGCGAGTTCGCGCCCGAGTGGCATGCCAAACTGACTTATCATCCCTTGCCGAGTCCGTACGGTCAGTACGCCCTAGCCTCGCTCCTTACAGGGGGGTTAGCGCTCAATTGGATCAGGTCCTTGGGGGACGTCAACATAGGCGACATCGAGAGCGTAACGCCGGATGACTCACGTCACCTCATCTTCTTGCCGCATCTCTCCGGCAGCGGGACGCCCGAGTTCGACAGCCACATGAGGGGCACGCTGCTCGGAATCTCACCGCAGACGAGCATGCAGGACATCGCCATGGCGCTGTTCGAAGCCATAGCGTTCGACCTCCGTAGAGTAATGGATCTGCTCAATACGGGCACTACTGATAAGGTCCGCGTCAGCGGTGGTGGCGCGAACATCGGTCCCTGGATGCAGGTGATCGCGGACGTCACGGGCTTCCCCGTCGAAGTAGTGCGGTACAAGGAGGTATCGGCCCTTGGCGCCGCTTCGCTGGCCGCAGCAGGTTCTAAGGCGCCCAGCGAATCTTCTGGGGCGGTCGTCGGAAGGGTACACGTCGAGAAGACATACCACCCCCGGACGGAGTACTCCGCTGCTTGGGAAAAGAGGTTTCGGCGGTATTCCGACGCGCTCCGCACGTCCCGGCAGTACTACCATCGGTGGCGCCAGTAGAGGAGATGTTCGGCCTTGTGAAATGGACCTCCTTAGCCCTCTACCCAGGAGGTCTCGGGCAGCGATAACAGCTGAGGCTTCGCCGTCGCGACGGCGAAGCCTATTGGAACCCGTGTCATAAGAAAGGTCCAAGGCACGATTGGAGGAGCTGCAATGATCAGGACGGTAACAGGCGACATCCCACCCGAGGAGCTGGGCGTAACCTACTCGCACGAGCACCTTATATCCTCCCCTCCGCAATGGAAGGCTGAGGAGGATCCCGATCTGGTGATCATGGACATGGAGAAGGCCCTCCAGGAGGTTCGCGACTTTCAGGCACTGGGAGGGCAAAGCCTCTACGAAGCCTCAGCGTACGACTACGGGCGGAACGTGGGGGCACTGCTTGAGATCTCTGAACAAACCGGTGCACACATAATAGCGACCGCCGGGTTCAACAAGGGCCTCTGGTTCGACCCTATGATCTCGGACTGGTCCGAGGAGAAGATGGAGTCCCACATAGTTCGCGAGGTCACGGAGGGCATCGAGGACACGAACGTCCGCGGCGGTTGCATCAAGTTCGGCTCCGGGTACAACAGCATATCGGAGTCAGAGGAGCGGGTCATCCGAGCGGGGGCTCGAGCCCACAGGACCACCGGCGCGCCCCTGCACGGCCACACGGAGGCCGGGACGATGGGCTTGGAGCAGCTCGACCTCCTGGAAGACGAGGGCGTGGATCTCTCTCGCGTGGGCATTACGCACGTGTCGCGTAACCTCGACCCCTGGTATCTGCGGAAGATGGCGGAGCGGGGTGCCTTTCTGTGCTTCGACGGCCTGTCGAAGGTCAAGTACTTCCCGGAGAGCGTGCGCATCGACGCGATAATCCGTCTCTGCGAGCTGGACTACCAAGACCAGATCTTGATAGGCGGCGACCTCGCTCGCAAGAGCGACCTGCACGCCTACTCACGGGGACCGGGCTTGAAGTTCATACTCGGGTCTTGGATCCCGCGATTCCGGGAGGAGCTTTCCGAGCGGGGATTTTCGGCTGACAAAGCAGAGGACGTCGTCCGCGCACTCCTGATCGACAACCCGAGGAGGTACTTCGACTTTGTCGAACCGTACTAACGGGACAAGGGAGCTGTCGGTAGCCTTCCTGGGTATCCGGCACCCGCACGTGTTCCCGCGGCTTTCCATAGCGCAAAACGCGAACGACGTGGTCGTGCGGGGGTTCTTCGAGGAGAATGAGGGGATAGCGGCTCGTTTTGAGCAGGAGACCGGCCTGCCCAGCTTCAGTAGCGCCGAGGAGCTGCTTCGCACGCGACCTGACTTGGTGATAATCGAGGGTTTGGACACCCAAGTGCCAACCCTAGCGACGGCGTCAGCTCCTTACGCGCGTGCTCTCTTGCTAGAAAAGCCTGGAGCCCCCGACCGGCGCACAATGGATCAGATGGTTAGGGAGCTCGGCCGATACGATGTCGAAGTGGAGGTTGGCTACCAGCTCCACTACTCCGACGGCATCGAACTGTGCAGGGAGGTGCTGGGATCTGGGGCGTTGGGCCAGGTGACCTTGGCCCGTTTCCATGCGGGGTGCCCTATAGGCTGCGGCGACGAGCTCTGGCAAAGCGTTCCGGGAGATCTTGGTGGAGTGATGTACACCGAAGGCTGTCACATGCTCGAGCTCATAGTCAACACCCTCGGCATGCCTGAAAGTGTGTGCGGGACGATAAAGAAGCTACCCAAAGGGTCGACCATTACATCCGACGTGGTGAAGGAGGATCTCTTCTCGGACATCGGCAACGTCAAAGAAGTGACGGTGGGTAATCTCATGTACGAGGACGTCGGCGCGGCTATTCTCTTCTATGCGGACAAGGTTGCTACCTTGGACGTCACTTCTTGGGAAGCCACCGACTGGGTGCAAGACTGGCGCATGGAGTACTACGGTACCAATGGTACGCTCACCCTGACCCCGGCTCCTCCCAAGTTTCAGTTGCTCTTGCGCACACCACGTGCGGGATACGGGGCAGGGGAGACCACGTTCAGCGGGTCGGGCGGCCCCCGTGGTCCCGAAGTATCCTTGGTGCCGGACGCTGCTTACCATCGTCAGCTGAAGGGATTATGGGACAGACTGCGAGAGAATCAAAGCGCCTCTCAGCGGAGCCTGCGAACCGCGCAGGGCGTCGTACACGTCCTCGACGCGATCTACAAGTCCTCAAGAGAGAACATGACGCTGACCCTCATGGATTGATGCGATGCTGAATAACACGTGGCAAGTGCTCGACGCGACCGATACCCCCATACGTCGAGTCGAGCCAGATGTCTCGTCCGTGAGAGGGTCACTAGCACGGCCTAAACATCGGTGTTCTGCTGGAAGGTCCGTGCGTAACGTGTCGACAGGAGATGGAGAAACGTGAAGCACAGCCTGGCATTGAGAAAGGTGTGGGAGCTTCGCTTAGTCGCTGTGTTGCGTGGGCTTCTTGGGTTACGGCCACCGAGGTCGCGAACACCTTGATAGAGGGCGGCGTCCTTGGAATTGAGATCACCTTCACTACCCCGGACGCGCACCTGGCTATACGAGACCTGAAGGAAGAGCACGGCGACCACATACTGCTCGGTGCCGGCACAGTGACCACCCGCGAGCAGGTGGAGCAAGCCGCCGAAGCCGGGGCGACCTTCCTCGTTAGCCCGGGCTGCGATCCGGAACTCCTGCCCGCCATGCTCGGGACCGGGCTGCTGGTGCTGCCGGGCACCTTGACCCCCTCCGAGGTCATGCTCGCCCGCAGGCTCGGCACACAGGCAGTGAAACTCTTCCCGGGCTCCTTAGGCGGGCCGTCTTACCTGAAGGCCCTGCGTGGCCCTTTTCCCGATCTCCCCTTCGTACCTACGGGCGGCGTCTCCCTGGGGAATATCGCCGACTGGTTCCCAGCTGGAGCCTTCGCGGTCGGCGCTGGCAGTGCCCTAGCTCCGCCGTCGCTCGAAGGACGCGACCACGGTGGAATGGTCGAGAACGCGAGGCGGTTCGCGGAGGCCGTGCGATCGGCCAAGCGATGCTAACGGCGAGGATATTCCCAGAAGACGCCGCGAGAGAAGACCGAGGAGAGACGACCAACACGGCTGCGTACGCACCCAAAAGTGACTGAACTAGGTCAGGTCGATAAACCCGTACGAGAAGTGGCGACGCTGAAGGGCGCGTACGTAGAGAAGTACGAGAGGCGCGGTAAGCGCTACGTGGTGATGAAGGCAGAGGCTCGCGGGGAGGATGGTCGACTCCTGATCACGCACCACGGGGTAATTTGCTTTCGGGTTGGGGCGCTCGGCTTTTTGCACTATCTGCTCTCCTCCTCTCGGATGGTGGTGCGCCCCATATAGGCCCTCCCGCGGTGACGTTTGATATCTATCTCAAGATGATCATTCCAGCCGGTCTGAGGTAGGAGATCACGTATTGGATTAAGAGATTGACCCACTGGCGTAGTGGTTGACCATGCTGATCTCTCGGCGAGCGTACCTTACACGGCCTCGGTAAATTTACTGCAACCGGGCTGATACGCAGCAGTACGCAGCGGACAATCAGAATCCATGATTTCTCGAAATGCCTGCAAATAAGCGGACTCTATGGACACATCAGGACACACCGGACCCGCCTCACTGGAATTGTGGCTCCGAAGGTCTTGGGTGATCTGAGAAAGGTAAGATCGAGGACATCCTATTGGTGGTTACCCACCCCAGCGCCGCGCCGGAATAGGTGATCTAATGTCAGCTCGGGGTCGCCCGCTCAAAGTGGATGTCTCGTGTTCCATCATCGTGCAGTTCGGCACGGAAGACCAGCTCTGAGCGGTTTGTACTTTGGAAGTATGATGAACGTCACCTCGGCCAAACCAGACCCGCCCCCGAACGCCCTCCACACTGCCTTCAGCTGGGTGAAGGCGGCAGAATCTAACCCCGCCGGCGCCTTCCCCGCACGGGCCGAACGTCAGTGCGCCAGAACGGCACCTGCCTTCGTCTGCGATAGCACGAGTCGCGCCACCTGTCGAGCGCTGGCCGTGCTGGCGTCAGCCAGGAAGCCCTCGGGGCCGATCCAATCGCCCGCCAGGTAGAGGTTGGCTATGTCCGGTACTTCCGGCTCCGGCCGACCGGCGAAGCCGCCGGTGGCGGTGGGTAGTGCGCCGACGGCCTCAATGCGCGGCAGGTATTGGCGCTTGATGAGCACCTCGCGCCACCCCGGCTGCGCCACGTCGAGCAAACCTTCCAGGTCGCGCTCGTTCTCGCGTTGGTCGCCGGGATTCGCCGGATCGAGCTGC
>Ga0126305_10000672_pt1 | contig 14733 bp, 11 predicted proteins | sample Plot26_FD_92536 | JGI IMG/M metagenome (GOLD analysis project Ga0126305, IMG submission 92536) | Serpentine soil microbial communities from UC McLaughlin Reserve, CA, USA - Plot26 | ecosystem: Environmental > Terrestrial > Soil > Grasslands | place: USA: UC McLaughlin Reserve, Lake County... | reverse complement strand
CGTTCCGTGATGAGAGTGCGAATGGCCGCAGCCTGTTCCTTTGCCGATAGTTCACCGACGGTTCCATAAACCACGCGCCGCCACGCTGCCCCCTTCAGTGCGGGTGTGCCACGGTTGTCGAAGCTGACGACGATGTAGCCGTGATCGGTGAGCGCGCGATGGAACAACATCCCATTGCCGCCCCAGGCGTCGTTGACGGTTGTGCTCGCGGGCTCCCCGTAGACGTGGACGAGCACCGGATACTTTCTCGTCGGGTCGAATCCGCGGGGCTTCAGCATGTAGCCGTCGAGCACTACGCCATCCCCGACTGAGACTTTCAGGAACTCGACGGGTGAACTTACGATCGGCGCGACCTTCGCCGCGAGGGCCGCGTTATCGACCAGCACCCGGACGGATCGATGCTCCGGCAGACTGATGATCTCGCTGCGCGGTGGAGCGTCGAAACGCGACCACGTGTGCATTGCCCACTTGCCGTCCGGCGAGATGTTGTACGCGTGGGTGCCGGACTGATCCGCAGGCGTGACTCGCTGCACCGACCCGTCGCCATCGAGCTTTGCTACATACAGGTAGCGCTGGGTTGCGTTCTCAGGTGATGCGGTGAAGTAAACGCGTCCGCCGGCTGTGTCGACTGCATCGATGCGGGAAATGTCTCCCTCGAACTTCGTCAGCAGCCGCTGCTTTCCTTCCTCGCGCGCCACGGCGTAGGCGTGGCGCCAACCATCCTTCTCGGAGACCCAGACGAACTCTCGCCCGTTGGCGAGCCATACCACGTCGTCCATTTCCTCGACCCAGGCGCTGGACTCGTCTCGAAGCACGCGGCGGACGTTGCCGGTCGCGGCGTCCGCGAGCAGCACATCGTTGCGGTTCTGCAGGCGGTTCATGTTCTGAACGACCAGCGTTTTCGCGTCCGACCAGTCGATCCGAGGGATATAGAAGCTCCGAAGCGGTTGCTCGGTCTTCATCCAGGTCGTCTCGCCGCCGATTGCGGGGACGACACCGACGCGGACCGCTGAATTGACCGTCCCGGGTTTGGGATACGGGTATCGGAACACCTGCGGATAGAGCGCGTCCGTGTCGTTGACGAGGGTGAAGCGTTCAACGCCGGTCGTGTCGAACTGCCAGTAGGCGATGGAACGGCCGTCCGGACTCCAGCGAAATCCGTCCCTGATGTTGAACTCTTCTTCATTCACCCAGTCGGAGGTTCCGTTGATGATGTCGTCGCCGCCGTCCGTGGTCAGCTGCGTGATCGCGCCGGACGCGAGGTCTTCGACATAGACGTTCTGCGCGCGCACGTAGGCGACGCGCGTGCCATCGGGGGAGAATTTGGCGAACATCAGCGACGACTCGGGCGCTTCCCCACCGAGCTTCTTCAGCTGTGCCTGCCCTGGAGTTACGCCGCGCTCTCGCGTGGCGATCCAGTAATCGCCGCGCGTGTTCTGCCGCCACACCTTGCGGGTGTTGGTGAAAATCAGCAGCCTGGACTTGTCTGGCGACCAGGCGTAATTGCTGATGCCGATCGGGTTCGTCGTACCTGCAGGGACGAGCGACGCGGCGGCAAGGAGAACCTCAGGGTTGCCGGTGGCGGTGTCGTAGGCGACCAGGTCTCGCGAGGCACCGCGAGTCACGGCGGTATAGCGGGTGCCGCCGTCCAGCCAGGCAGTGGGGCCGACGGACTGCGAGGCGTATTCGTTGCGCTCGAAAATCGTCCGCAGCGCGTCGTCCAGGGGCTGAGGGAGTTGCGCGCCGAGCGAGACGGCCATTGCGCAGACCGCGGCGATCGATGCGGCGACAAGGGTTCGCCGGCGATGGTGGTGGTGGTGCATTGTCATGAGTGTTCTCCGAAGGGTGGGGCGAGCCCGTCGCGATTATACCGGCCGCTTACAGAATCGTCTCTGAGCCACAGTTCTGTAGGGGGTCAGGCCCCTTAAGGGGCCTGACCCCGATTCTGTAAGTTGCACTATCTACAAGGGTTGGAGGGCTAAATCTGCGCTGGGGCAGGACGGCCCGGCGGTTGCTATGCAGGCGCCTTTTACAGACATGGACTTACGCGAACTCGCCAAAGCAGAATCTGACGCCTTCGTCGATCGCCTCATCCACGCCGCCGAGGAGGCCGTCCGCGAGGCGCGTGCGCACGCGGACGACCAGATCGCCGCCGTCCGGACCCAGGTGGACGGACTGCAATCCGAGCTGGAGGTCGAATCCGCCCGCGCCGCGACGCTCGAAGCGGACCTCGACACCGTCATCGAGGCACATCGCCAGGTGGAAGCCGATCGCGATACGGCGAACACCACGATTGCCGCTCTGCGTGCTGACGTCGAGGCCGCCACGGCCCTGATGGATCACGCGGCGACCCAGGCGCAAGCCACCCTGCAGAGCACTCGCGATCAGTTCACCACTGAAACTAACGGACTCCGGGCAGAAATCCAGACGCTGCAGAGCAAGCAAGACACGTTCGCCGCAGAAGCCCGCACCGTTCAGGAGAAACTCGCCGCGGCCCAGCGCGAGAACGGGGAACAGGCGAGCACGATCCGCCAGCTTCAGAAACGTCTCACCCAGACAGAAACCGCGGTGGCATCGACGCTGACCGCATCCGTCCGCGCCATCGACGCACTGGACACCGCCGCGACCTCGCACGAGCTGTTCGCCACGCTCGTCAAGCAGCTCTCGATCGACCTGCCGAGAGTGGCGCTGTTCAGAGTGAAGGGCAATCACCTCGTCGGAGAGCACGGCGCAGGAGTGGACGCCGGGGTCGACATCACCAAGCTGATGATCCCGATGAGCGTGGACTCGGTGATCACCCGCGCGGTCGCTCTCGGCGGGCTCGTCCGTGCGGACGGCGATCAGCTCGCAGACACCCGCGCACCATTCGGCGGGACGCCCGCCTGCGCCCTCGCAGTTCCGATCATTTTCCAGGACGAGATCCTCGCCGTCCTCTACGCTGATTTCCCCGTTCCCGCGACCCAAGCGCATGCCACGTCGATGGTGCTCCTCGCGCGTCACTCCAGCGTTCTTCTCTCGCGGCTCATGCAGGAGCTCAAGTCTCTGAAGGAGCTCCGCGATTACGCCGGCTCGCTGGTGAAGGAGGCGGAGCAGATGTTCGCGGCCGACACCGCGGCAGCCCGGCCGGAACAGGAGTGCATCTCGCGCCTGCGGGAAACGATCGACTGCGGACGGCAGATCTACGGACAACGTGCGGCGCTCGAATCCCCTGCCGCGGCGGGGCTGCTCGACGAGCAGATCAGCGCAATCATCGAGGAAGCCGCGTCTCCGTTCGCCGAAGCGCTATCGGCGGCGACAGCGACGCGGGAATCGCGGCGCACCGCATCCTGAAAAGCGCCCTGGCGCCTTACTCAGGCTTCGCCTTCAGCTGGGCGTCATTCTCCTTGATGAACGTCCCGATCTCGTCGGCCATCGCCAGGAGCTTCGTCCACTGTTCCTTGTAGAGCGTCACCGGAAACCGGCCGAGGCCATACACCGACACGCCACCCTTTTCACTCACCTTCAGGCTGACGGCGCGGCTGCGCTGGTTCTTGAGCTGCTCGTTCTCCGCCTTGAGCCGTTCGAGCTCTGCTCTCAAATCTTCATCAGACATCTCAAAACCTCGATCGATATTTCACACAGCAACGTGAGCACTCTGTCGATTCTACTCTCGGGTCGCGGGGCGCCGGGTTATGGCATGGAGGTTCCGTTACGTCGTAGGCTGGATGGGTGCCGCTGCTGCTGGTCCCGATTCTGGTCGTCCTCGCCCTCGTCGCGCTGATCCCAATCTCACTCGTGCAGCGCTATCGCATGGGAACCACGCGTCAACGCGCACGACGCTGGCTGGCGTCGATCAACATCGTGGGACTGACACTTTCGGCCGTGATGTTCCTGATCAGCGCTGCGGTGACGAATGTCTGGGTGCCGGGAGCACTCCTGTATACGGCGACCGGATTCCTGTGCGGATGCGCGCTCGGGATGCTTGGACTGTGGCTGACCCGATGGGAGCCGTCCATCGGCGCATTGCATTACACCCCGAATCGCTTGCTGGTGCTGATGCTCACGCTCGTGATCACGGGGCGGATCTTCTACGGATTCTGGCGCGGCTGGCACTCCTGGCGCGCCGGACTCGAGGGTTCGTCCTGGTTCATCGCTGCGGGTGTGGCTGGATCGATGGCCGCGGGGGCCATCGTCCTTGGCTATTACGTCACTTACTGGATCGGGGTTCGGCGGCGCCTGAGACGGCAGTTGCGGCAGCCCTGAAGGGCTGCACGACGGAAGTCAGAACACCCCGGCACCCGGCACCCTGGCACCCGGCTATGCCCAGGCCACCTTCTTGAGCAGCGCGATGTCCTGGAGGATCATCCCGGCACCGACGACTACGGACGTCAGCGGGTTCTCGGCGACCAGGACCGGCAGGCCCGTCTCCTGGCCCAGACGCCGATCGAGGTTGCGCAGCATCGCCCCGCCGCCGGTGAGCACCATGCCGCGGTCGTAGATGTCGGCGCACAGTTCGGGTGGGATCCGCTCGAGCGCGTCGAGCACGGCCTGCGTGATCTGCCGCAGCGGCTCGGCAAGCGCCTCGCGAATCTGCTCGTCGCAGATCATCACGGTTCGAGGCACACCCTGCGAGACATGACGTCCTTTCACTTCCATCTTCAGCTTCTCGTCGAGCGGCGAGGCCGAACCGAGCTCCCACTTGATCTGCTCCGCCGTCCGCTCGCCGATCAGCAGGTTGCAGGACTTCTTCAGATAATTGACGATCGCGTCCGTCATCGCGTCACCGGCGACCCGCAGCGAGCGTCCGTAGACCGTCCCCGCCATCGAGATTACGGCGATATCGGTCGTTCCGCCGCCGATGTCGACGATCATGTTGCCGGCTGGATCGGAGATCGGCAGACCAGCGCCGATTGCCGCGGCCATCGGTTCGTCGACGAGATGCACCTCACTCGCCTTCGCGCGAAACCCGCTGTCTTTGACCGCTCGGCGTTCGACCGGGGTGATTTCCGGTGGCACGCCAATAAGGAGGCGCGGCCGGATCATGGGCCGCCGGCCGTAAGCCTTGCGGATGAAATGCGCGAGCATCTGTTCGGCGGCTTCGAAGTCGGCGATGACGCCGTCCTTCATGGGTCTCACCGCCTTGATGTTCGGCGGCGTCCGTCCGAGCATCTCGTAGGCTTCCTGCCCAACGGCCTCGACTTCCCCCTTGGCGGTGTTGAAGGCAACGATCGACGGTTCATTGACGACGATCCCGCGGCCGCGCGCGAACACGCAGGTGTTGGCGGTGCCGAGATCGATGGCGACATCTGTGGCGAAGCTGGACATGAATGACATGGGTGTGTGTGGTCTGCGCAGGCACGAACTGTTCCGTGCACTTATCGGCACCACGAGGAAAAAACTGGCGTGTTATCACTCGCCACAGCTCTACCTTTAGCAGCTGCGTTATGGTCGTGTTACACAATTGAGCGGCGATCACGATTATGAAACCGACCCGTCTGTACTTCGCGCGCCACGGCGCCACCCAGATGACCGCCGAAGATCGCTTTTCCGGTGCGACCGGAGCGGATCTCTCGGACGAAGGGCGGCGCCAGGCTGCGCGCCTCGGTGAGCGCCTCCATGATGAATCGATCATGGGCATCTACTCGAGCCCGTTGTCGCGCGCGGCCGACACCGCGGGGATCATCGCCGGCGCGTGCGGCCTGACGCCGGTTCTGCGCGACGAGCTGCGCGAGATCGGTCATGGGCCGTGGGAAGGGCTGACCCGCAGTGAAGTCGAGGCGCGGTTTGCCGCCGATTACGCCGCCTGGGAGGAGGATCCGTTCACATTCGCTCCGCCTGGTGCAGAGTCTGGCGTCGCTGTTCTGGCCCGTTCGCTGCCTGCCATACGCGAGATCGTGACCCGACATCAAGGCCAGTCGGTGCTGATCGTGTCGCACAAGGCGACGATCAGGCTGGTGCTCTGCAGTCTGCTCGGCGTCGACGCGCGCGGCTATCGCGATCGACTCGACCAGTCCCCTGCCTGCCTCAACGTCCTCGACTTCAAGGATCCCGTTCGCGCGCGGTTGACGCTGTTCAACGACACGTCCCATTACGCCGAGCGTCCGCGGGATCCGCGCGGACACTTGTCGAATTGGTGGTAGCTCCCGAGCTGCCCGCTTCCGGCTTCCAGCGTCCTTGGAAGTTGGAGCTTGGAAGTTGGGAGTTGCCTTCCTGTTTACCCCGCTGAGGAGACCTCGTCAAACGCGGCAGGGAGCGGACGAGTGGTGAGCGGACCGTAATCCTCGAATCCCTTGATGATGTCGGTCGACGCGAGTACCTGCTCACGCGTCTTTCCTGCCTTCACCTGCTCGCGGACGTAGTCGAGCAACGCGGTGAGATACTTCCCGTGGTAGACCAAATCGGCGCGGCTGCCGGTTACGGGACGATCCGCACCCGCATGGCCGAAGATGTAGATGGTGTCGGCTGGATATTCGGACGCCACCTTGTTCAGAGCCGTCGTCCAGTTCGCGATCGACGCGCCGTTGGGACGGTCGATTACAGGGTGCATCCGATTGAACATCAGGTCGCCCATGTGCGCGACGCTGGCCTTTTCGAAGTAGATGACGACATCGCCCCCGGTGTGCGCTGGGCCGTAGTGCTTGATCGCGATCTTCTCATCGCCGTGATCCATCGACCACGCGTCGGTGAGCGTCCGATCCGGCACCACGGGTTCGATCGGCGGCGGCGTGGTTGGTGCGGGTGTCGTCTGAGCGCGCCGGGCGACGGCCTGCTCGTAGGCGGCCTGCATGTACTTCGGTACATTCGCGTGGCCGATGATCTGGCTCGTCTTTGGGCGGAACACCCCGTTGCCACCCGTGTGATCGCCGTGATGATGCGTGTTGATCAGCGCGGCGATGCCGGCCTGGCCGGAGGTCTTGAGCAGCTGTTCGACGCATAGCGTCGCCGTGTCGGGAAACTGGCTGTCGACGGCGATTACGCCAGCGGGATTGATCAGCCATCCGATCGTTCCACCCCGCGCGGTCCAGTAGCCCGCGTTGCGACGGAGCTCCTTGAACAGCGGCGTGATTGGCGCCGCCGGCTGCTGGCCCCGGGCGAAGAGGTCGAGGCGGCCGAATGCACCGGCCGCGAGCGCGGCACTGGACGTGGCAAGGAAGTGGCGTCGCGAAAGCATGGCAGAAATCATACTTCGACGCAGCTGAGGTATGCCATACTCACGACCTTCTCCCGGCAACTCGTCCATTCGAAGGAGTCTCTATGAAGGTGTGTTCGTTGGTGCCGCTAGCGGCATTCGTTCTCTTGTCTTCAGGCGTCGCTCAGGCCCAGGACCCGGTGAAGGTCGACTCGACTCATTACAAGGTGATTGCGGAGAACGAACACGTCCGCGTGCTCAAGATTTCCTACCCGGTCGGCGGTAAGAGCGTTCCGCACCAGCACCCGGACTCGATCGTTGTTCCGCTGGTAACCTCCAAGGTTCACTTCGCCAGCGCTGACGGAACGTCTCGAGACGAAGAACTGGCCGCGGGCACGGCGATGTACGCACCGGCGGGTGTGCACACGCCATCGAACATGGGCAAAACTGCCGTCGACGCGATCCTCGTGGAGTTCAAGGGCGCCGCTGGCACCGGGACACTACCGACAACCCGGCCGAACATGAACCTGAAGGTGCTGGCGGAAGGGCCGCGCGGCGCGGCGACTCACATCGTTGCCGACCCAACCTTCGCCGAGCCGGCCGGCACGAAGCACGACTACGATCAGGTCGTGATCGCTCTCGATGGTGCGGGGATGTCGCTGTCGATCAACGGGAAGCCGGCCAAGACGACCTGGAAACGTGGCGACGTGGCGCTGATCGGGCGCGGTGAGGCCCACGAGAGCAACAACACGAGCGGCAAGCCGACCGAATTCATCATCGTCGCTGCTAAATAACTTTTCACCTCAAATTCCAAACTGCAAACTCCAAAGCAGTTCTCGGCCGACTGTTCTGGAGTTTGCAGTTGGCGATTGGCGTTTGGCGTTTGGCGTTTGGAGTTTGCAATCGGCAGTTAACGGGTGATCGTGACACGAAGGTCCCGTGTCACCGTATTCCCGGTGTTATCCGAAGCGAACGCCCGGACTACGTAATCGCCGGGCGCGAGCGGCCCTGGATCCCACCATCCGGGCGCAGCCACCCCGTCGCGGAACGTGTTGGTGACGATGAAGAGGAAACGCGTGACGCGCTTGCCGTAGAACGGGATCCCGCTGCCCGCGGCGTAAATCAGCCGAACGTCGGCGTCGCGCGCCAGCTGGTTGAAGCGGATGGTCTCGAGCGGAAGCTCGAACCCTTCGACCGGAGAGTCATCCTTGTTGAGAATCTGGTAGCCCAACGCATACGGCGCGAGCCGGCGCGAGGGGCGGTTGCCATCGGACTGGTCCCATGCATCGACAACGATCTGCGCCGGACCTGACACGATGAGGCGCCCGCGCACCCTTCGCGCGAGCCACTCGCCTGCCTGATCGATCAGCATCACACCGTTCTTGCCAATCGAAGGAGGAATGCTGTCGCTGAACTGCAGCAGCCGGAAATCGAGCGGGTTGAACTCCTCGCCTGGCCATCCCACGTTCATGTGGACATGGTTGAAGCGATTGACGGATCCGATCATTTCTCCGGTCGCGAACCGGGCGCCACGCTTCACCCGCATCCCCACTACTTTCCCGGCGTCGTCATATCGCGCAACGAACCGCTCCGGATCGAGCGGCACATCGTGGAGCTCGCGTCCGGCCCGCAAGTGGACGTAGGTGACCGAGCCGATGCGGATCCATTCGTTCAGCGAGCCGAACTCACCGGTGGACAACGGGCTCGAGACCGCACCCGGACGCGCCGCCAGCACCGGCGTGCCCTCACCGATGCGGATGTCTACACCTGCGTGCAGTCGTTCGGCATCACTCCCGCGCGCCTCACCCATCGTTCCCGCGATCTCGTGCGGACCTTCCATCGGCGCGAGCGGCCAGAGCAACGGCTGCGCGGCGAATGACATGGCGTCGAAATGCGGTCGGATGCCGGCTGGCGGCGGGGGACGGAATTCGAACCTGGCGGCAGCAGCGACCAGCCGGATCACCGCGTTGCCTGCATCAGCAACGATCAATCGTCCGGGGGCCGCGATCGCAATTCCTGCGGGGCGGCGAAAGCGTGCGTCGCTGCCAGCTCCATCCGCGAATCCAGACGGGCCGCCGGCCACCACACGTGTCGATCCGTGGCCGTCGATTTCGACGACCCGGCCGCGCTCGTCGGTGACGAAAAGGTGGCCCTCTGCGGCCGCGACGCCGATCGGGTGAAGCGATCCGTCGAGCGGCTCGAGTGTGCTGAGCTCGCCTGAGGGTTCGAGTATGCGGATGGCGCCGTGCCCTGCGTCGGCGATGTAAATGCGACCATCGTTCCCGACCGCGACACCGGTCGGTGTGTCCAGCGCCGGCGTCAGGGGAGCGAGGGCCGGAATACTCAGCGTCAATGGCGGAGCGACGGACGGTGAAGCGGCCATCGGATCATTCGTTCCGGCGATCGTCGTGACGACACCATCGCGATCGATGCGGCGGATCCGGTCGTTGTAGGTGTCGGCGACTATCACGCGTCCGGTGGCGTCGACGGCGACGCCCACGGGGCCGTTGAAGCGGGCCTGCGCTCCAGGTCCATCGACGCAGCCCGCGACACCGTCACCCGCAATCGTGGAAACGTTCCCGTCGGGAGCGATCCGCCGGATCGCGTTGTTCCCAGTATCTGCTACATACAGGGTTCCGTCGGCGGCAAGCGCGAGTCCCGAGATTGTGGCAAAGCGCGCCGACCTGCCTGGACCGTCAACGAAGCCGACCGTCCCACCGGCGATATCGATGACGCGGCCGTCCGGTGCGATTGCGCGGACGCGCGGCCGGTCCGTTCCGTCGCTGACGAAGATGGTGCCATCGGCGCGGACGGCGACGCCGAAGGGATCATCGAAGCGCGCACTGGACGCCGTCCCGCCGCGAGTTCCGACGACGCCATCACCGGCAATGACGACGACGCGCGCGGCCCATACCGGATCGAGCGGCCGATCGCGATCCTGCACCGTCCACCACCAGAAGAACGCTCCGCCGCCAGCAATGATGATGACGAGCAGCGTCAGGAGGATGAACCTGCGTGGACGTCGCGGTGACGCAACGGATTGGGAGATCACCTGAACTTCCCGCGCACCTCGTCGAGGAAATCGAAGAGGAACGTCACGTGGTTGATCTTCTGCGCTGGGGCGCGGTCGTCAGGCATTCTGCCGTCGCGCTCGGGTCTGATGGCGCAAGCGCTTTGGCCAGACCGAAGTCGAGGATCTTGACCGAGTTGTCGATATCGGCCGGCTTCAGGTCGCGATGGATGATGCCGCGCTCGTGGGCCGCTTCAAGTGCCTCGGCAATGTGCCGCGCGAGGGCGAGCGCTTCATGGAGCGGCATCGGGCCGCGCGCGATTCTCGCTGCGAGGTCCTCCCCTTCGACCAGTTCCATGATCAGCGCATGAACGGCGCCGCTGTCGTCGAAGCCATGGATGTGCGCGATGTTCGGATGGTTGAGTGCCGCCAGCGCCCGCGCTTCGCGCTCGAACCGCACGAGGCGGTCGGGATCGGTGGCAAATGCCGCCGGCAGGACTTTGATGGCGACGTCGCGGTCGAGTTTCGGATCGCGGGCCCGATACACCTCGCCCATGCCGCGTGCTCCGAGCGCACTCACTACCTCGTAGGGACCGATGCGAGTGCCGGGCGAGAGGGGCATTTGTGAGGAGATTATAGGGTGGACTCATGCGACCACGCGGCTCTCCGTGAACCCGTATAATCGGACCGGACCACGATGCCGCTTGCGTCTGGCGCTCGACTCGGCGTCTATGAAGTACTCGAGCCCATCGGTGCGGGCGGAATGGGCGAAGTCTACCGGGCGCGGGATGTAACGCTGCAACGCGACGTCGCCCTCAAGATCCTGCCGGAAGCCTTCGCTCTTGATGCTGACCGGCTTGCCCGATTCCGGCGCGAAGCGCAGGTCCTCGCCTCCCTCAACCATCCGAACATCGCATCGATCTACGGCTTCGAAAGCGCCGGACCCGTGCAGGTGCTCGTCCTGGAGTTCGTCGAAGGTCCCACGCTGGCCGATCGAATCGCCGGCGACCGCATCCCGATCGACGAAGCACTGACGATCGCGAAGCAGATTGCGATCGCTCTCGAGGCCGCGCACCAGCAGGGGATCGTTCATCGCGATCTGAAGCCCGCCAACATCAAGGTGCGCTCCGATGGCACGGTAAAGGTGCTGGACTTCGGACTGGCCCGGGCAATGACCGATGGGACGGGCACGGTCGATGGATCGCAGCCACCGACGATCACCAGCCCCGCTCTCACCCGGATGGGCGTCATCCTCGGCACAGCTGCCTACATGAGCCCGGAGCAGGCGCGCGGCAAGGTGGCTGATAAGCGCAGCGACATCTGGGCGTTCGGCTGCGTGCTCTACGAGATGCTGACCGGCCGCCGGACTTTCGAAGGAGAGGAGATCTCCGACACGCTGGCGAGCGTCCTGAAAAGCAGTCCGGATCTGGGTGCTTTTCCGGCCGAGACTCCGTCAGGCGTGAGACGCGTCATACGCCGCTGCCTCGAGAAGGATCCCGCGTCTCGTTACCACGACGTTGCTGATGCGCGACTCGACCTGGCGGATGCGACGTCCCTGAATCCGAGCCCGCCTGCAGTCGGGTCGGTGCGTTCCGCGCTCGTCGAACGTGCGGCATGGGCGCTGGTGGCGCTCATCCTTGGTGCTCTCCTTGTCTATGCGCTGCAAGACAAGCCCACGCCGCTGAAGATCGTGCAGTTCGAAGTTGCACCTCCCGAGAACACGACCTTTGGTTCCACTCTGGGCATGGGCGGCAACCTCGTGTCGGTAACTGGATCGCTTTCCCCCGATGGGACGCAGCTGGTGTTTGCCGCCACCGACGCCGGGGGAAAGACCCTGCTCTGGGTGCGTTCACTCGATGCGCTGACGGCGCGCGCGCTGCCGGGTACCGACGAGGGGATGCTCCCCTTCTGGTCTCCAGACAGCCGCCATGTCGGGTTTTACGCGTCGCGCAGACTCAAGAAGGTGGACGTGACGGGAGGGGCTGTACAGACCCTCTGCGAGGCCGCAGACACACCGAAAGGAGCCACGTGGGGAGCAAACGGGATCATCCTGTTCAGTGCCGGGACGACGCCGGCGCTGTTCCGCGTGTCGAGCGAAGGCGGTACGCCGACCCGGCTGGAGATCTCTGACGCGGAACACAAGAGCGTTCAGCACTCGTGGCCGCAGTTCCTGCCGGACGGACGTCATTTCCTTTACTGGGGCAGGACGGCGGACGACTTCCGGGGAGTCTTTCTCGCATCGCTCGAGCCTGGCGATGTCGCACGCCCCATGGTCACGAGCGATTCACAGGGAGCCTACGTCTCGCCGGGTTGGCTCCTCTTCGTTCGAGAAGGAACCCTGCTACGTCAGCCCGTCGATGCCGAACGGCTCACGATGGCGTCGAGCGAGGCGACGCCCCTGGTCGAAGGCATTTCGTCGCTCAACGAGATCGGACTGGCTGCGTTCTCCGCCTCTTGGAACGGAGTGGTGTCGTACCGATCCGGACTTGCGGCAACGACACAGTTCGCGTGGTTCGATCGCAACGGCCGGAATCTCGGTACGGTCGGCCCGCCGGGCAGCTATCGCGCGATCGCACTCTCACCTGACGAGAGGCGGGTCGCGTACGGCGACGTGGCGAAGGGAGACGTCTGGACGCTCGACCTGGTGCGACAGACGAGCACGAGAGTCACACATGTCGCCGGCTCGATAGAAGCATCTCCGGTCTGGTCCCTCGACGGCACAAGGCTGTTCTACCGGTCGACCCAGGAAGGATCAGGCATCTATGAGAAGAATGCTTCCGGCGCTTTAGCCGAGCGGCTACTGCTGAGAGGGCGTGTCAACGGCCCGTCGCAGGTGTCACCCGACGGGACGCTGCTGCTGTATTTCGCCGCTCCGTCCGGCGAGATGGCACAGGACATCTTCGTGGTACCGCTGAATGGTGAGCCGACGCCACGTGCCGTGATCCAGACGCCCTTCGCCGACGTCGAACCGCAATTCTCGCCGGACGGCCGCTGGCTCGCGTATCTGTCGAATGCCACCGGCCGGCACGAAGTCTACGTCGAGCCTTTCCCGCCGACAGGTAAAGACAGGGTGCAGATCTCGAACACAAGTGCGCGCCAGCCGATGTGGTCGCGCGACGGCAAGGAACTCTTCTTTGTGAACAACCAGAGAAAGCTCTACGCTGTCGACGTGTCGACAGCGTCCGGCTTCCAATTCGGCACTCCGCGGTTCCTGTTCGACCTGCCCGCCGATGTGTTCAACGCAAGGAGCAGCTACGCTCCGAGTCGCGACGGCAAGCGTTTCCTCGTGAACACGCTGCTCGAAAACGCGGCGCCTCCGATCAACGTGCTGCTGAACTGGACGGCGGGGGTCAGTAGATAGCCTTCATCCAGGCTGACTCAGTCTGACAGTGACCTGCTGCGAGCCCAGCGAGAAGAGGCAATAGGCCGCAAACCAGTAGAAGCCGGAACCGAATGTCGCCTTGAACGCCAGCAGGGCCGGCGCGGCGTCGGGCCCCGTTGTCGGCGCCGTGCTTGCCTGCGCGGCAAGGAAGGCAATCAGGATAGCGACGACGAACACGTCGGCCATGGACCACTTCGCGATCATCGCGACGAATCTCAGGGTGCGATGTCTCAACGTGGAGTTCTTCATGTACATCGCGAGCCCGACGAGCGCGGCCTTACCGAACGGGACGATCACGCTGAACAGAAGAATGAGGGTCGCGGGGATGGGACTGCCCACTTCGTAGAGACGACGCACGGCGCCGGTGATGCTTCTGGTCTGCGTGTAGACCTCTACCTCGGCGACGTTCTTCTGCAGTGCGCTGGAGATCTGCGGACCCAGCTTTTCGATGATGATCTTGCGGACGTCGCCGCCGGTCGCCTGCAGGAAGCCCAGGATGCTCGGGTTCATCATCGACTTCAGCACGGCAATCGTCTCGTCGTTGAGTCCCTTCTCCAGCATCATCGGTGCGACCTGCGCCAGGCCGTCGCGCGTGAGCACGCCGCGGATCGTGAGGACCGGTAGAAACAGTCCGGGGATCAGGAGCAGCATGGAGACCACGATCAGGCCGAGGACGAGCGGGCGGTTGGCTGTCTGATTCATGTGGGAGTATCGTAATCCTTGATCCCGCATCCTTCATCCTCGATCTACAGGATCAGCGTTTCCCCGAGCCTCGGAACCACACACGCTTCATTGCATCGCGCCACCTGGTCACCGGGACGATGGTGGTAGATCACTACGCGACGGGCGTCGATGCGCCGGCCGGATTTGGTGATCGATTCGTAAAGCCAGGGCGACACGAACGCGACGTCCAGGTTCGTCATCGCAAGCAGGCGGTTGGGGTTGTCAGTGTCGCCACTGAAATACAGACGACGGCCGTGCCAGGTCACCAGGTACGAGTAGTGCCCGATGTTCGCATGCGGCGTGTCCAACGGCTCGATCACCGCGGATCCGAACGTCACCCGACTCGCCATCGGGACCACGCGGTCCGGCGGCGCGACGGTGGTGGCATCCGCCGGGCCGAGCACTTTCCACTTCGTGTAACGAAAGAGCGACGGCTCCCAGTGGTCCGGATGTTTGTGCGTGATCAGCGCGAGTGTGTCAGGAGTGCCCGCGACAATTTCGCGCGGCGCG
>Ga0126305_10000670_pt1 | contig 14761 bp, 13 predicted proteins | sample Plot26_FD_92536 | JGI IMG/M metagenome (GOLD analysis project Ga0126305, IMG submission 92536) | Serpentine soil microbial communities from UC McLaughlin Reserve, CA, USA - Plot26 | ecosystem: Environmental > Terrestrial > Soil > Grasslands | place: USA: UC McLaughlin Reserve, Lake County... | reverse complement strand
GCTGCCACCTAGCGGCCCTGCACCTCCAGCGTCCCTCTAAACATGTGAATCAAGTTAGGACCACCTCCTTTCTCTGGTACGACGATTGAAGCAGACACGGCGGTTGCTTAGGGCGGCGACTCGTTGTCGCCGCAGAGGCAGGTAAGGCGGCGGAGCCGCCGCAATTGATGAGTAGGGGCGGCGGCCCCGGTGGTGAATTAGTTGCGGCCGGCCGCGCCCGAGGCGTCGAGGCGTTCGCGGGCCTTCGCCGTGCGCTCCATGAAGTCCCTCATCGGGCGCAGGCGCGCCAGCCTGGCCGCCAGGGTGGGGCGACGGCGTGAAGGAGGATGAGCGGCTTGATGGGCCGCCGGTTCAAGACGATTTCCCCGACGTTCTCCCGGATGGCGTGCACGACCGCTTCGCCCACGCGCTCCGGGGGGATCGTGCCGATCGGGTTGGCCCCGCCCTCGATGTACGGCTCGAGGCGGCCGAACATGCCAACCCGGCTCACGAGGCCGGGGCAGATGGCCGAGAACCCAACCGGTTCGGCGCCGAGCTCGGCGCGCAGCGAGCTGGTGAACCCCACGACCCCGTGCTTCGTCGCGGAGTAGGAGACCAGCTTGGGAGAGGGAATCTTCCCGGCCAGCGAGGCCATGTTGACCACGTGTCCGCGGTGGCGCTCGAGCATCCCGGGGATGACCAGGCGCGTCAGGTCCATCACGGCGAGCAGGTTGACCGCGACCGTCGTCTCCAACGCGGCCTCCTCGATGTCGAGGAAGCCGCCGCCGAACTCAACGCCGGCGTTGTTGACCAGGATGTCGATCGGCCCGAGGGCATCCTCGGCCCACGCGACCAGCCGCCGCCGCTCATCGCGATCGGTGACGTCCGCGGGTGCGTGCTTGACCTCGACGCCGCGGGTCCGGAGCTCCGCGGATAGCCCGTCCACCGAGGCCTCCGGCAAATCGGTCAGCGCGAGGTTCACGCCCACGTCCGCCAGGGCGCGAGCGATGTACGCGCCAAGTCCGCCACCGGCGCCGGTGACCAGGGCGTTTCGACCGCGCAGCTCCTCCACCGCGCGCACCCTAAACGGTATTCCAGGCGGCGACTCGTCGCCGCAGTGGCAGGTGCAGTTAGGCGGCGGCGGCGGCCGTAAGGGATTCGGTGCTATCCGGTGCCGTCGGTGGGGGCGTCGCCGTCGGAGCTGGAGGCGATGACCGTCGGCTCTCCCGCCTCCTCCGCAGCGGATGCCTCGTCGGCGACGGATGCGCTCGACTCGATGACGAGGGCCACGGCGCTCACCCGATCGTCGTCGCGCAGATTCATCACCCGCACGCCCTGTGTGGCCCGGCCCATCTGCGAGATGCCGCCGGCCTTGGTGCGCTGGACCATGCCGTTCTCGGAGATGAACAGCAGGTCCTGGTGCTCGCGCACGATGAGCGCTCCCGCGAGACCGCCCTTCTTCTCGGTCAGCTTGATTGTCAGCACGCCCTTGGTCCCGCGTCCCTTCACGGGATATTCGGAGACCGCAGTGCGCTTGCCGTATCCGTTCTCCGTGACGACGAAGAGCTCCGAGTCGTCCCGCGCGACGTCCATCGCCAGTACTCGGTTTTCCACCCCACCGACCTTCGCCGACACGTTCATCCCCTTGACCCCTGACGTGTCGCGGCCCATGGGCCGCACCGCCTGCTCACTGAAGCGCGACGCGTGTCCGGACTTCGAGACCAGCAGGAGATCGTCCTCACCGGAAGTCAGCCTTACCTGCACCAGCTCGTCGCCGCCGCGAACCTTGATGGCGATGATCCCGTCGGCGCGGATCGGCGTGTTGTAGGCGGGGAACTCCGTCTTCTTCACCTGTCCCTTGGCGGTCGCGAAAACGAGGTACTTGCCCTCCGAGAAGTCGCGCGTGGGCTTCACCGCCATCACGCGCTCGCCATCGCGCAGGGGCAGCACGTTCACCAGCGCCTTGCCCTTTGACGCCCGCGCCCCCTCCGGAAGCTCGTACACCTTCAGCCGGTAGACCTTGCCGCGGTTGGTGAAGAACAGCATCCAGTCGTGGGTCGAGCAGATGTGCAGGTGCTCGATGTAGTCCCCCTCCTTGAGGTCCATGCCCATTACCCCGATGCCGCCTCTGCGCTGCTGGCGGTAGGTGGCAAGTGGCAGGCGCTTGACGTACCCGGAGCGCGTGATCGAGATCACCATCTGCTGCTCGGCGATCATGTCCTCGATGTCCACGTCGCCCTCGAAATGGGTGATCTCGGTCCGGCGCTCGTCGCCGTAACGCGCTTCCAGCTCGCCGAGCTCGTCGACGATCAAGGCGTCGATCCGCGAGGGGTCGCCGAGGATCGCCCGCAGCTCACCGATCTTCTCCACCAGCTCGGCGTGCTCTGAGCGGACCTTGTCCGACTCGATCGCCGTCAATCTGGCGAGGCGCATGTCGAGGATCGCCTGCGCCTGCTCCTCGGAGAGCTCGAACTTCTCGATCAGTCCCGAGCGTGCCGTCTCGGTGTCGGCCGATGCCCGGATCAGCTCGATCACCGCATCGAGGTTGTCGAGCGCGATCAGGAGGCCGTCGAGGATGTGTGCGCGAGCCTCCGCGCGGCGCAGCTCGTACTGGGTCCGGCGGGTGACGACCTCGCGCTGATGCGCGACGTAGTGGTGGATGAGCTCCTTCAACGAGAGCGTCCGGGGCACGCCGTCCACGAGCGCGACCATGTTGAGCCCGAACGACTGCTGGAGCTGGGTGCGCTTGTAGAGGTTGTTGGTGACGATGTTGGGGTCGGCACCCCGCTTGAGCTCGATGACCAGGCGCATGCCCGACCGGTCGGACTCGTCACGGAGGTCCGAGATCCCCTCGAGCTTCTTGTCGCGGACCAGGTCGGCGATCTTCGTGATCAGCCCGCTGTCGCCGCCCTTCTTGACCATGAAGGGGAGCTCGGAGACGATCAGGGCATCCTTGCCGCCCCGCAGTGGCTCGCTGTGGACCCGGCCGCGGATCCTCACGCTGCCGCGCCCCGATGCGTAGGCGTCACGGATCCCCTCCAGGCTCATGATCCCGCCGCCCGGGAAGTCGGGCCCCCTGACGTGCTGCATCAGGCCCGGGAGGTCGATGTCCGGGTTCTCCACGTAGGCCCGCACCGCAGCCGCGACCTCGCGCAGGTTGTGGGGCGGGATGTTCGTCGCCATGCCGACGGCGATTCCCGCTGCGCCGTTGACGAGCAGATTGGGGAACCGCGAGGGCAGGACCAGGGGCTCCTGCTGTGACTCGTCGTAGTTGGGCCCGAACTCGACGGTGTCCGCCTCGATTTCGCGAAGCAGCTCGGTCGCCAGACGGGCCAGACGGGCCTCCGTGTACCGCATGGCCGCCGGCGGATCATCGTCGATCGACCCGAAGTTGCCCTGGCCGTCGACGAGCGGGTAGCGCAGCGAGAAGTCCTGCGCCATCCGCGCGAGCGTGTCGTAGATGGCGCTGTCGCCGTGAGGGTGGTACTTGCCCATCACCTCGCCGACGATGAACGCCGACTTCCGGTACGGCCGGTTGGGCTGCAACCCGAGGTCGTGCATCGCGTAGAGCACTCGGCGGTGGACCGGCTTGAGCCCGTCGCGGACGTCGGGCAGAGCCCGGCCCACGATCACGCTCATCGCGTAATCGAGATACGACGAGCGCATCTCCTGGATGAGCTCGCGCTCCTCGATGCGGCCGGTCAACGCGTCAAGTCCACTGGCTTCCATCACAGCCTCCGATTGCGCCCGTGATCAGACATCGAGGAAGCGCACGTCCTTGGCGTGCTTCTCGATGAAGAGCTTGCGCGGCTCGACCTTGTCGCCCATCAGGTCGGCGAAGACGCGCTCGGCGCTGGAGGCGTCCTCGATCGTCACCCGCTGCAGCGTGCGGCTCGACGGATCCATCGTCGTCTCGCGCAGCTGATCGGCGTTCATCTCGCCCAGGCCCTTGAATCGTTGGAGCGTGACGCCCTGGCGCGCGAGCTCGAGGATGGCGCGGCGGAGCCCGTCGAAGGAATCCGCCTCGCGGCGCTTTTCGCCGAGGGCGATCCGAAACGGCGGGCGGCCGACCTGCCGCAGGAGCTCGCCGTGGACGTCCACCAGGTGCCTGTAGTCGTTCGAGCTGAAGAGCGTGGCGGAGAGGTGGTGGGTGCGCGCGAGGCCGCTCGCCCGGTGCACGGCCTTGACGACGAGCTCGTCCGCGGTGCCCGAGATCAACTCGGTCTCATACGGCTCCTCCTCGGGATCGGCGGCCTCCACCAGCTTCTTCACGCCGGCGATCGTCGCCGCACCGGCATCCAGAATCTGCGATTCGGCGAGGAAGGCGACCGTCTCGTGCCCGAACTCCGCCTGCACCGAGTCCGTCCACCCCTCGTACTCGCGGAAACGGCGGTTGAAGCGCTGCCAGCGAGCCGCGGTGAGCCGGCGCGCCTTGCCCTCGGCGTCCGTGAGCTCGTACTGCTCGATCTTGTCGCGCAGCAGGAGCTCCTCCAGCTCCGACTCCTTCTCGATGTAGGTCTCCTGCTTGCCGTTCTTGACCCGGTAGAGCGGTGGTGTCGCGATGTACACGTAGCCGGCGTCGATCAGGGAGGGCATGTGCCGATAGAGGAACGTAAGCGCAAGGGTCCGGATGTGGGCGCCGTCCACGTCGGCGTCGGTCGCGAGGATCAGCTTGTGGTAGCGGGCGTCCTCGAGGTTGAACTCCTCGTCGCCGACACCGGTGCCGATGGCCGTGATCAGCGCCTGGATCTCGTTGTTCTGCAGCACCTTGTCGATGCGGCTCTTCTCGACGTTGATGATCTTGCCTCGCAGCGGCAGGACCGCCTGGGTGTTGCGATCACGGGCCTGCTTCGCGGAGCCACCGGCCGAGTCGCCCTCGACGATGAACAGCTCTGTGAGCGCGGGGTCGCGGACGGTGCAGTCGGCGAGCTTGCCCGGCAGCGTCGAGTTCTCGAGCGCGGACTTCCGCCGGGTGAGGTCGCGAGCCTTGCGCGCAGCATGGCGCGCTCGGGCGGCATCGACGGCCTTCTGCAGGATCCGTCGGCCCTCACCGGGATTCTCCTCGAGGAACTCGCCCAGCTTGCGGTTGACGGTCTCCTTGACTAGCCCCTCCACGGGCGGGTTGCCGAGCTTGGTCTTCGTCTGACCCTCGAACTGCGGATCGCGCAGCTTGACCGAGATGACGGCCGTCAGCCCCTCCCGCACGTCCTCGCCGCTGAGGTTTTCGTCCTTCTCCTTCAGCATGCCCTTCTCACGCGCATAGGCGTTCAGGGTGCGGGTGAGCGCCGAGCGGAACCCGGAGAGGTGGGAGCCGCCCTCATGCGTGTTGATGTTGTTGGCGAACGAGAAGACGGACTCCTGGTAGGAGGCGTTCCACTGCATCGCCACCTCGACCTGGCCATCGTCGGTCTCGTTGTCGAAGTAGACGGTCTTGCGGTGCAGGGGGTCCTTGTTCTCGTTGAGAAAGGCCACGAAGTCGACGATGCCGCCCTTGTATTGATAGGTCTCCCGCTGGCCGGCCCCGCGCTCGTCGACCAACTCGATGCGGAGATTTCGGGTCAGGAACGCGGTCTCCCGTAGCCGCTCCGACAACGTCTGGTAGTCGAGGATCACGTCCTCGAACACCTCGCCGTCGGGGAGGAACGTGATCGTCGTTCCCGTTCCCTTCGCCTTCGGGCCGCGCTTGAGGTCTCCCTGCGGGGTGCCACGCTCATAGTCCTGCTCCCATGCATGGCCGTCGCGCCGCACCTCGAGATGCAGGCGTTCCGACAAGGCGTTCACGACCGAGATGCCGACGCCGTGCAGACCGCCGGACACCTTGTAGCCACCGCCATCGCCGAACTTGCCCCCCGCGTGCAGCGTGGTCATCACGACCTCCGCAGCGGGACGCTTCTCCTTCTCGTGCTCCTCGACCGGGATGCCGCGTCCGTCATCCGCCACGGTGACGCTGTTGTCCGGGTGAAGCGTGACGCTGACCTCGTCGCAAAACCCCGCGATCGCCTCGTCGACCGAGTTGTCCACGACCTCGTAGACCAAATGGTGGAGTCCGCGGGGGCCGGTCGACCCGATGTACATCCCAGGGCGGCGCCGGACGGCCTCCAGACCCTCGAGGACGGTGATGTCCTTGGCGCTGTAGCCGTCGCTCGCGGCGCGGCCGCGCATCCCCGGCTTGCCGCTCGGGCTCTTGCGCTGCGTCTTGTTCGTGGCGGCCTTCGACTTGCCGCCGGTCTGGGCTTTACTTGCCACTCAATCCTTTCCGTTCGGTGCCCCCGCTGAAAACCCTGGGGCCATGAGAAACCCCGACCGTTGAGCGCGCCGCCAGTGGGGCATGCCAAGCGGTTCGGGGCATACGTCCAAGTTCACATAAGGATACCAGGAAGGGCCGCCGGAACTACCGTGGATCCCAGTTAAAACACCTGCAAATCGCGAATAAACTGTGTCGGATGCGTCAACTTTCGTGACGGGCGGCGTCGGCGGTGAAGCGAAGGGCCGTGACCGCCGATTTCTGGTCCTCCGGGCGCCAGTCCGAGAGCGCACCGTTCAGCCGCGCCAGCAGCTCGGTCTGGAGCAGATCGAGCTCCTGCGCCCAGGTCGATGACTGGCAGGCCACGGTGACCTGCCCGTCGCGCTCGGCAACCGGGTTCGCTTGGTCGGCAACGCCCTCGCCCGCCACCCGCGGCCACGCCTCCTGAACAGCGGCGAGAAGCGTCTTGGGTCGCGCTCGCTGACGGGCCGGGCGCAGCGCCGTGCCGAGCGGCCGGGGGACGCGTCGACGTCTCATGCGGCGAATGCCGTGCGCACCGCCGGGCTCGTGTCGACGCCGGCGGTGGCACGGGACTCGGCGGCACCACGGCGCACCGCGATCTCGACCCGCTCCCTCCCGACCGGCAGGTGCGCCGCCTCGGTGGCGGTGATCAACGTCTGGCCATCCCCTTCCGCGAGCCGGCTCGCCAGCAGGTCCCGGCGAGCCGGATCCAGCTCGCTCATGACGTCGTCCAGCAGCATCAGGGGCGGGGTCCGCCGGGCCTCCAGTAGCGCGCGACGCTCCGCGAACAGCAGGGCGAGTAGAGAGGAGCGCTGCTCGCCCTGGGATCCGTATCGGCGAACGGACCGGTCATCGAGCAACAGGTCGATGTCGTCGAGATGCGGCCCGTGACCCGAGTACCCACGCTCGACGTCGCCCTCGCGCCGCTCGGCGAACTCGGCGGCCAGGTCCTCGGCGGATCCGGCGTCCGAGCGCGGCATGTAGCGCAAAAGGGCGCCGTCCCGGAGGCCGAGGTCGGTCGCGGCCGCGGCGAATTCCGGCGCCATGGTCGCCACGGCGTCGCGGCGAGCGTCCATGAGGTCCGATCCGGCGGCTGCCAGCTCGATGTCCCATGCGTCCAACGAATCCTGGGACGCAATCCCCGCTCGAACCCGGCCCAGCAGCGCGTTTCGCTGCGCAAGGGCGCGTCCGTAGCGGCGCCGGGCATCCGCCCTGGAGGGCCACAGCGCGCCCAGCAGCCGGTCGACGTGCGATCGGCGTACCGCGGGTGGCCCCTTGACCAGTGCGAGGCGGTCCGGCAGAAACACCGCCAGCGGCGGGCGGCGATCCGCGAGCTCCGGTGTGACGGCGCTCCCGTCGAGGAGGTGTCGGCGCTCTCCGTCACGAGCAAACGACCACAGAAACGTCCTCTCCTCGATCTCGTCCGAGACGTCGACCTCGACTCGAGCAAGAGACTCATCGAACGCGATCGTCTCGCGATCGTTACGAGTGCGGCACGAACGCCCCGCGAGGCCTGTGAAGAGCGCTTCCAGCAGATTCGTCTTCCCTGCCCCGTTGGGGCCCCACAGCAGGGTGATCCCAGGGCCCGGTTCGAGCTCGGAGTCCCGGAGGTTGCGAAAGCCGAGGACGCGGAGTCGCGTCACCCGCATGGATCGGCCCTACACGTTGAGCCGGATCGGCATCACGAGGTAGCTGAAGTCCTCGCGACCGATCGGCTCCAGAAGGCCGGGGCGGAGCGGAGAGCTCAGCTTGATCACGAGCTCTTCCCCGTCGACGCTCTCGATGCCCTCGACGACGAACTGCGGGTTGAAGGCGATCTCGAGCGGCTCACCCGAATACGGCGCGGGAATCGCCTCGCTCGCATCGCCCACCTCCGGCGTCTCGGCGGCGATCGTCAGCTCGCCCTCGGCGAAAGCGAACCGAAGCGGGGCGTTCCGCTGCGCGAGCTGGCTGATACGCCGAGCCACCTCCAGCAGCTCCTCGCGGGGCAACCGCACCTCGTGGTCGAACGACTCCGGGATCAGCTGGCGCCAACTCGGGAACTGCCCCTCGATGAGGCGGGATGACAGCACGACGTCGCCCGCGCGAAACACCGCCTGGTTTCGGGCCAGCGACAGCGCGATGTCCTCCGCTCCGCCCTGGCCGATGATGCGCGCCAGCTCGCGCAGGGCACGTGCGGGCACGTTCGCCTCGATCGACGCCCCGAGCGGCGACTCGAGCTCGGTGTGCTTGACGCTCAGGCGATAGGAGTCGGTGGCCACCATCGTGAGCGTCGACTCCTCGGCCTGGAAGAGGACGCCGGTCAGGATCGGGCGGACCTCGTCGCGCGACGCGGCGCGAGCGACGCGGTCGATGGTCTCCTCCAGTGGCTTCGACGGCAGGGTGGCGGCGTCCTCGGCGAGCTCGGGAAGGCGCGGAAAGTCCTCAGCGGGAAGGGTGCGAAGGTGAAAGCGCGCGGCCGAGGCGGTGATCTCGACGTCACGTGGCTCGGGGCGCAGCGCGAGAGTGACGTCCCCTGGTGGCAGGGAGCGCACGACGTCCCCGAGCAGCCGCCCGGGGAGCAGGACGGTTCCGGCCGACTCGAGCTGGATCTCATCCACGGTCATCGTCAGTCCAAGCTCCATGTCGGTCGCCCGCAGCGTCAGGCCGTCATCCGCGGCGACGAGCTGGATTCCACCCAGTGACGGGAGGGTCGCGCGGGTGGAAACGGCCCTGCTGACGATCTGCAGGGCGGAGAGCAACTTGTCGCGGGACAGGGTGAGCTTCATGGATGAATCTTGCATCTTCCTATCTGAGTCAGATGTATTGAGTGTGGTGGAGGGCTGTGGAGAACCGAGGTTCATGGCTTCACCTGTGGAGTTTCGTCGGTGGACGGACTATGGGGACGGGAGAAACTGGTGGGGGACAAGACGGGCGTATCGGGCGGCTCCGTACCCAGGAGCTCACGGACACGGTGGATGGTGTCACTCACGTCGGCGTCCGTGGCCGCGCGCGCGGATACCGCGCGGATCGCGTGGAGGATGGTGGTGTGATCACGGTCGAACTGACGCGCGATGTCTGCGAGTGAAAGGGGGGTCATCTCGCGCGACAGGTACATGGCGATCTGGCGCGCCCGGGAGACCGCGGCGCGACGAGAGGACGACAGCAGCGTGGACTGCGAGACGTCGAGCACGGAGCACACGGCGCCCTGGATGGCGGCGACGGAGGGGTCCTGGGGGTCTGAGCCGGCCGCCTCGAGCTGCGCCGCGGCCGGAGCATCGACCGGATCGTCGAGCGCCTTGCGGATGAGGGCCCGATTGACCGGCTCGCCCAGCACGGATGACAGGGCGGCGATGCGGGTCATTGTGCCCTCGAGGCGGCGAACGTTGCCCGCGGTGAGTCCTGCGATGTCGCGCAGGACTCCCGGGTCGCTGATCTCCAACGGCACCTCGCCCGCCATCCGCCAAAGGAGCGCGGTTCGCGTGCGCAGATCGGGCGTGCCGATCGCCACCCGAAGCCCCCATTCGAAGCGATCCCGCAGCCGGTCGGCGAGCCGGGCGATGGCCTCAGGCGGACGATCGCTGGAGAGGACGATCTGCTTACCCGCGACGTGCAGCGCGTTGAAGGTGTGGACGAACTCCTCCTGGGTGTGCTCCTTGCCCTCGAGCGCCTGGACGTCGTCGATCAGCAGGGCGTCGAGCTTGCGATAGCGGCGCTTGAAGAGGTCGGGGCCGTCCTTGCGGAGGGCGGTCACGAACTCAGTGGTGAATTTCTCGGCGGTCGTGTAGTGCACCGTGAGCTCGGGCGCATGGCGGCGAAGGTAGTCGGCGATCGCCCCCAGAAGGTGGGTCTTCCCCAGGCCCGGAGGGCCGTGAAGGAACAGCGGGTTGTAGGCCTCGCCGGGAAGCTCCGCCACGGCCAGCGCGGCCGCATGGGCCATGCGGTTGCCCGGGCCGATCACAAAGCGCTCGAAGGTGTGTCTCGGGTCAAGCTCGAGTGATTCGACGGCCCCCATCCCTCCGGTGGAGCCCGCGGTCTCCGATTCCGCCCCCTCGTCGACCACGAGCACGCGCTCCAGTCCGCAATTTTGATGCCGTAACGCTGTCTCGAGCGAGCCCGAGTACCGCCGCTCCACCCACGCCCGAATCGAGCGGGGGGCCGCCACCCGAAGGGTTGACCCCTGTGCGGCGAGCGGGCGCAGGGGCGCCAGCCAGAGATCGAACGTCGATGCCGGGAGGCCCGCGCGCAGGTCGTCCCTGACGCGCGTCCAGACCGAGTCCAGATCGTCGTGAAGCGCGTCTTCGGGCATCGGCGGGCGATCATAGAACCGCGCCTCCCCGCCTCCGCGCCGCCGCCGTAGGGGAGCCCGCATCCTGCGCGAAAAAGGATCGGCGCGGCCCTATACTGCCTCGCCGGTCGTGAAGCGGACGTATCAACCCAAGAAGCGAAAGCGCGCCCGCACTCACGGGTTCCGCGCCCGCATGCGCACCCGGAGCGGCCGGCAGATCATCAAGCGCAGGCGCCGCAAGGGTCGCAAGCGGCTCACGCCGTGAGCGCCGGCTCGCCGGGCGGGCGGCGCAAGCGTGGGCGCTTGTCACGCAGCGGCGACTTCGACCGCGTCTACCGCGAGGGCCGGTCGCACGCCAATCGGTTCCTCGTTCTCTACGCGTTCCCGCGCGGCGATCGAGAGGCGGCCGAGGACGACACGCGACTCGGGATCTCGGTGAGCCGCAAGGTGGGCGGGGCCGTAGAGAGAAATGCGGTGAAGCGCGCGCTGAAAGAGGCTTTCTGGGCGCTGGACCCGGAGGTCCCGTCCCGTCACGACTTCGTGCTCGTGGCCCGTCCCGACGTGGCGGGGCTACTTGAGCGCGAGGGAGCATCAGGCGTGGCCCAGGCACTCGGCGGGCTCGTCGCCGAGGCGGGACTCACCGGGAAGGGCGTTTAACGTGAAACGGTTCCTCGCGGGCCTGCTGCTCGCTCCGGTCCGGCTCTATCAGCGGTTCGTCTCCCCGGCGCTCCCTCGCCGTTGCAAGTACCACCCGACCTGCTCGGCGTACGCCGTCGACGCCGTGCGCCAATTCGGGGTCATGCGCGGCTTGGTCCTCGCCGGCTGGCGCCTCCTGCGCTGCAACCCCCTGAGCCGGGGCGGCTATGACCCGGTCGAGGCCCAGACGCTCTTCAAGCGCCCGCGACGGGAGGCCGCCGCGTGATGCTGCCGCTCGCCAACATCCTCCAGCCGCTCGAGGACCTGGCGGACGTCGTCATCAAGTTCGTCCACGACGACGTGGGCATGAGCTGGGGGCTTTCGATCATCGCGCTGACCTTCATCGTGCGCATCGCGGTGCTGCCGCTGTCGCTGCGCGGGATCCGGTCGATGCGGCGGATGCAGATCGTCGCGCCGAAGATCCAGGCGCTCAAGGAGAAGTACAAGGAGGACCCGCAGCGCTTCCAGCGGGAGACGATGGAGCTCTACAAGAAGGAGGGGGTCAACCCGTTCTCCTCGTGCCTACCGTTCATCCTGCAGATCCCCTTCTTCATCGCGATCTACCAGCTGCTGAACGGGGACACGTTCCAGGCCGACGTGGAGGCCAGCCCGCCCGCGGGGTTCCTCTTCGTGAAGTCGGTCATCGAGTCACCTCATGGAGCCGAGCTGATCGTCCTGATCGTGCTGTTCGTGACCACGACCGCGGCCAGCGTGCTCCTGACCACCGCGACGAGCCCGACCGCGAGCCCCGCCCAGCGGTACCTGATGCTGCTGTTCCCCCTGATCATCGTCCCGTTCATCATCAACGCGCCTGCGGGCCTTGCGGTCTACTGGATCGCGACCAACATCTTCAGTCTCGGGCAGCAGTGGGTGGTGCAGAAGGTGATCCCGGCGCCGACCCCGCCCACGCCCGAGGAAGTCAAGACGACGAAGCCGCCCCCGCCCCCGCCGCGCAAGAAGAAGCGCCGGCGCCGCTAGGCCCTGGTCGGCGGCGCCCGTGCGCCCGCCTGCCCATTCACGTCAGGGATCAACTCCCCCTATGGGCTCGATCGTTTTTCTCTCGGGGACCGCCGGGTACGCGTATTACCACTAACTAACTACGCAACCAGAGGAAGGTGAACCCCAACATGGCGACGCAGACCGAGACCCAGCGCAAGGTCGCCGCCCAGAAGGCCGCGGCCACGCGAAAGCAGAACGAGGCGAAGCGCCGCCGGTCGGCCCAGAAGGCCGCCGAGACCCGCGCCCGTGCCCAGCAGAGCCGCCTGAAGGCGGCCGGCCTGCAGGCGCAGCGCGTTGCCGACACGGCAGTCGGCGCAGCGGTGAGCAGCGGCGAGAAGGTCGCGGAGACCCTGAAGCCGCTGCGGAGTCAGGCCGAGGCGCGCCGCGAGGGGCAGCGACTGCAACGGCGCGCGGCGACGAACCTCCGCAAGGTCGAGCGCCGTGGGGCCACCGCGCGCAAGCGCGCCCAGCGGGTCGCCAAGCGCCAGCGCGATCAGGCGCTTCGCGCCGTGCGACGGAACCGCCGTGGCGCGGAGCGACAGGTTCAATCGGCGCGGCAGGACTTCGAGCGCCGGTTCGACGGCGCCCAGAACAGCGCGGAGAGCCTGTTTCGCCGCACCGAGTCCGGCGTGAGCGGCGCCACCAAATAGCCGCATCCACAGCGAAGCGAACGCGAAGAGCCGGGCGAATGTGCCCGGCTCTTTTCGTGCCTGAGGCCGGCTTCAGCGCAACAAGACCCCTTCGACGTCGAGCGGGTGAATTCCTCCCGCTCCGTGCCGTCGCTTCGCGCAACGCCTGAATAGACTCGCACCCGTGAACAGCACATGCCACTGCCGGTGCCGTACGGCCCCGGCCTAACGCACATGGCCGAAGGAGAAGGTGCTCTGGCGACGGAGCCCGTGGAGAGGGTCCGCGCGGTCCTCGAGCGGATCGTCGACGAGCTCGACGTGGACGCGAGCGTCGAGGTGTCGGAGGATGCGGAGGAGATCGTGGGCCGGGTCGAGGGCGAGGAGCTCGGGCTCCTCATCGGGCGTCGAGGCCAGACGATCGACGCCGTTCAGCTCCTCTGCTACCGGGCGGCGTTTCGCGGCCGGCAGGATCGAAAACGGGTCACGGTGGACGCGGCCGGATATCGGGAGCGCCGCCGCGAAGCGATCGAGCGCCAGGCGGATCGCGCCGCCGAGCGGGCGCTCAAGAACGGCAATGAGATCGAGCTCGATCCGATGACCGCGACGGAGCGCCGCGTGGTTCATCAGCATCTGAAGGACCGGGCGGGGATCGAGACGTTCAGCGAGGGCGACGAGCCCGAGCGGTGTGTCGTGGTCGCTCCGCTCATCAGGGATTGAGCCCCGCCCCGGCGGCTCCCGAGGAGCTCTCGCCGGACGCTCGCGCGGCCCTCGAGCTGATCGTCGAGGCCGTCGCGACCGACCCCCGCGCGCCCAGCAGCGTCCGGGATCGGGAGGCGGCCTGGAGGGTGCACATCGCCGACTCCCTCGCCGGCTTGGAGGTTCCCGAGCTGCGGGAGGCCCGAGCCATAGCCGATGTCGGCGCCGGCGCCGGGTTCCCTGGCCTGCCGCTGGCGGTGGTCCTGTCCCGGGCCCGCGTCGATCTCATCGAGGCCACGACGCGCAAGTGCGAGTTCATGCGACGGGCGATTGCCGAGGCTGGCGTTCCGGATGCCCGCGTGGTCTGCAAGCGCTCCGAGGAATGGGCGGCGAGCCCTCCCCCCGAGGGCGGTCGGGAGGCCTACCAGGCAGTGACCGCCCGGGCGGTCGGGCGCCTCGCGACGCTCGCGGAGCTGGCCGCTCCGCTGCTGGTGGACGGCGGTGTCCTCGTCGTCTGGAAGGGCCGTCGCGACCCCGCCGAGGAGGCTGAGCTCGAGCGGGTCGCAGGACGGCTGGCCATGGAGCCGGTCGAGGTGCGCTGGGTGGGCCCGTACGCCGGGTCGCGTAACCGCCATCTGCACGTCCTCCGAAAGCGGGGCGCCACGCCAGGGGAGCTTCCGCGGCGCGCGGGCATGGCGAAGAAGCGGCCGCTGGGGACCTAGGGCACCCTCGAGCGGATCCCCGGCCCCGGATTTGTGCGCTGGGTCGGTCGGTAAGGTCGGGCGCCGATGGGCTCCGTATACGCGGTCGCGAATCAAAAGGGTGGCGTGGGCAAAACGACCACGGCCGTCAACATCGCCGCGTGCGCGGCCGATGCCGGAAACCAGGTTCTGGTGTGCGATCTGGACCCGCAGTGCAACGCCACCGTGGCGCTCGGGCTGGGCCGCGACCTCAGCCCATCGTCGTACCACTGCCTGATGGGGGAGCGGTCCGTGGCCGAGGCCGCTCGGCCGGCCGGCCCGGACAACCTGTGGATCGTTCCCGCCAGCCGCGACCTCGCCGGCGCGGCGGTCGAGCTGCCCCGCATCGAGGGCTCGGATCGGACGCTTCGGCGGACGCTCGGCCCCGTGCGCGAGCGCTTCGCGCTCACCCTGCTTGACTGTCCCCCGTCCCTGGGGCCGGTCACCGTCAACGCGCTGGTCGCCGCCGATCGCGTCGTCGTACCGGTGC
>Ga0126305_10000669_pt1 | contig 14763 bp, 12 predicted proteins | sample Plot26_FD_92536 | JGI IMG/M metagenome (GOLD analysis project Ga0126305, IMG submission 92536) | Serpentine soil microbial communities from UC McLaughlin Reserve, CA, USA - Plot26 | ecosystem: Environmental > Terrestrial > Soil > Grasslands | place: USA: UC McLaughlin Reserve, Lake County... | reverse complement strand
GCAACCGGAGAAGGACTCATGAGCACAACCAGCACGACCCACGGGACTCCAGCCGCAGCCGCGAGCACTATCACTCTCGGCGGCGATCTCACCGTGAACCGCATGGGCTTTGGCGCCATGCGCCTCACCGGCAAGGGCATCTGGGGCCCGCCAAAGAATCGAGACGAAGCTATCCGAGTGCTGCAGCGAGCGGTCGATCTCGGCGTCAACTTCATCGACACGGCTTACTCCTACGGGCCGCACGTCGCAGAACAGATCATCGCCGATGCACTGCATCCCTATCCCGGAGTGACAATCGCGACCAAGGGCGGACTAGAGCGCCCCGGGCCGGACCAGTGGGTCGAGAACGGCCGACCGGAATTTCTGCGCCGTAATCTCGAGGAGAGCCTGCAGCGACTTCGCCTGGAGAGAATCGAATTGTGGCAGCTCCACCGGATCGATCCGAAGGTGCCCGAGCAGGAGCAGCTGGAGGCGGTGCGAGAGTTTCAGCGTGAAGGACTTGTTCGGCATGTTGGACTCTCTGAAGTCACCGTAGCCCAGATCGAACGAGCTCGCAAAGTGCTGCCAATCGTCTCGGTGCAGAACCTCTACAATGAGACCGATCGGAAGTGGGAGGACGAGGTCGCATACTGTGAAGGCGAAGGTCTGGCCTTTATTCCCTGGTTCCCGCTCTCGGCCGGAGCCCTCGAGCACCCGGTCCTCAATCGTATCGCTGAACGCCACGGCGCCTCTGTCTTCCAGATCGCCCTGGCCTGGCTGCTGGAGCACTCGCCGTCCATGCTGGTCATACCTGGAACATCATCAGTAGGGCACCTCGAGGAGAACGTGGCCGCGGCGGAAATCAGGCTGACGAAGCAGGACATGAGTGAGCTGGATGATCTGGGGTAAATGACAGCGATCGAGGAGCCTTATATTCCCTTCATGCCCCTCGCCAGCCAGGATAGTGCCGCGCCAACCCCGCCGATGCTCAAGCATTGGCGGGAGGTGAAGACGCAACGGCCGGACACGATTCTGTTCTACCGGGTGGGCGACTTCTACGAAATGTTCCACGAAGACGCAAAGCTGGCAGCTCGAATCCTCGACATTACACTCACATCTCGCGGCGATGGGGTCCCCCTCGCCGGAGTCCCCGTGAAGGCGGCGGCGGAATATCTGCGCTTGCTCGTAGGTGCCGGTCATCGAGTCGCCATCTGCGAGCAGGTCGAAGACCCCAAGCTCGCGCGGGGGCTGGTCCGGCGTGAAGTCGTGGAGACACTCACCCCCGGCGCACTGATGCATGAGGGGTGGGTTCCCGGTGCACGGAATAACTGGATTGTAGCGTTGCATGCGGGGAAGCGGGGAAACGGGGAAGCGGGGAAGTCATGCGGCACCGCAGGACTCGCCGCAATCGACTTGAGCACCGGCGAGTTCGTTCTCGAAACACTTGGGGACGAAGAGTTGAGCGAGGCACTTTATCGACTCTCCCCCGCCGAAGTTGTGGTCTCCAACGACGGCAAGGCTGACCCGACTACCCGCCTACCCGCTGACCCGCTCCTCACTGTACGTGAGGAATGGGAATTCGATCCCCAACTCGCCGGGGAAGAGCTGGCTCGCCGCTTTCAGCTCGCTTCGCTCGACGGTCTCGGCGTCGGTCCCGCGGATGCTCCAGCCATAGGGGCTGCAGGCGCCCTGCTCCGCTATTTGTCCGAGCTTCAGCCCGGTGGTCTTCCGCATCTCGGACGCCCTGTGGTTCGCCGGAACGAAGCTTTTCTCTGGATCGACGAGATGACGCGGCGAAATCTCGAGCTGGTGGAGCCACTTCGTGCCGGCACCCGCGGAACAACCCTGCTCGAGATCATCGATGGTACGCTGACCCCAATGGGTGGGCGACTTCTTCGCCAATGGCTCCTATCGCCGCTCCGCAGTCCTGCTGAGATCAATCTTCGCCTCGATGCTGTCGAGGTGAACGTCACGCACAGCCGCGGCCGAGCCCGGCTAAGGGAGGCGCTGGACGGCGTTCGCGACCTGGAACGGCTGGCCGGCCGAGCTGCGGCTGGCCGTGCGACACCGCGAGAGCTCGGCGCGCTGCGCGACTCGTTCCATCGTCTGCCTGATGTCGCCGGCGCGCTGTCGGAGCTATCGGGCTCCACGCTCCCCGATGGCGAGGTGAGCTTCGCGTTGGTGCGAGCCGCCGATGACCTCGACATGCTCGCCGATCTGAGCGCCTCGCTGTCCGCGGGATTGTCCGACCGATTGCCTGTAGCCCTCGCTGAGGGTGGCGTCATTCGTCCGGGCTATGACCAGCACCTCGACGAGCTACGGTCCCTGAGAGATGGCGGTAGGCAATACATCGCATCACTGCAGCAGCGAGAGCGTGAGCGCACCGGTATCCCGTCCTTGAAGGTTGGGTTCAACAAGGTGTTCGGCTACTACCTCGAGGTCACCCACGCCCACTCAAACCGGGTACCGCCCGATTACGAGCGGCGTCAGACACTGGCTACTGCGGAACGGTATGTCACCCCAGAGCTCAAGGATTATGAGGCGCGAGTGCTCGGAGCGGAGGAGCGGATGGGGGCGCGCGAGGCCGAGCTGTTCGGGGCACTGAGGGGATTGGTCGCCCAGGGGGTGACTCGGATTCAGACAACAGGCCGCGTGCTCGCTCGGCTCGACGTCTGGGCCGGACTTGCGGAGCGTGCGGTTTCCGGCCGCTACGTGAGGCCCCAGGTCAATGATGGATACGACCTGATCCTCAAGGAGAGCCGCCATCCTATTATTGAAAGGATGATGGCTCGTGAGTCGTTCATCCCGAACAGTGCTCGGTTCACCGACGCCGAGCGAGTGACTCTCGTCACAGGGCCGAACATGGCGGGCAAGTCCACCATTCTGCGGCAGATCGGCTTGTGCGTGGTGCTGGCTCAGATGGGATCGTTCGTGCCGGCGGCGAGTGCCTCTCTCGGCTCCGTAGACAGGCTCTTCACGCGCGTAGGAGCTAGCGACAATCTGGCGGGTGGACAGTCTACCTTCATGGTAGAAATGAGCGAGACCAGCGCGATTCTGCATAACGCGACGCCCCAAAGCTTGGTCCTACTCGACGAGATCGGCCGCGGCACCTCGACCTATGATGGTGTGGCAATCGCCTGGGCGGTGACCGAACATCTCCATGACCAGGTGGGCTGCAAGACGATGTTCGCCACACATTACCACGAGCTGATGCAGCTGCCGGAACGACTTCAGCATGCACGGAACTACAACGTTTCAGTCCGCGAAACCGGTGACACGGTCGTCTTCCTTCACCGTTTGGAGCCGGGCGGCACCGATCGGTCGTACGGAATTCATGTCGCTCAGCTCGCCGGGTTGCCTCACGGAGTGGTGGGGCGCGCGCGCGAAATACTGGCGACGCTTGAAGGTGAGCACCGGATGGTGCCGGGGGCACCACCTCCGCTGTCACGAGATCCTGGCCAGCTGCCTCTTTTTGCGGACAGCAAGCCTGACCCAATGATGGAGGAGCTCAAGTCGCTCGATGTAAATGCGCTGACCCCCCTGGAGGCGCTGAATCGTCTAGCCGACTTCCAGCGCCGAGCCGGGGAGCGGTGAAGGCTATTGTCATCGTACGAGTGGGCCTGGTGCTGACCGTCGCGGCGTGTGAGAGGAAGGACGATGGTACCATGAGACTCGTGAATCGAGACGCAGCCCCTCCAGTCTCGTCGGCGGACCAGCCCCCGGTCGCAATCAACCCCGTCTCACCAGTGCGCTACCCTCCTGCACTGCAGGAACAGGGAATCGAGGGTCAGGTGCTGCTCCGTCTATACGTGGATGCTGAGGGCCGGGTTATCGAGGACTCAACCCGAATCGAGGAGTCGAGCGGCTATCCCGCGCTCGACTCTGCGGCAGTCGTCGGCTCGCCCGAGCTCCGGTTTTCACCTGCTCTCCATCAGGGGCGACCCGTAGCCGCTCCGTTCATCCAGCCGGTCCAGTTTCGCGGCCCACGCGCTCGCCCCAGAAATCCGACGCCATGAGCTCACCTCAGCATCTGCGGCCCTACGATTCAGTTCTCGAAACTGTCGGCTGGACGCCACTGATCCGCCTCAGCCGGCTCGGATCGGGTATTCGAACCCCGGTGTATGGGAAAGCCGAGTACGTCAATCCCGGTGGCTCGGTGAAAGACAGGATCGGGCTGGCGATTATCGAAGCCGCAGAGCGGGCGGGCGAGCTCCGGCCGGGCGGAACCATCGTCGAAGGCACCAGCGGAAACACCGGTGTGGGTTTGGCGATCGCAGCTGCTCTCAAGGGATATCGCTGCATCTTCACGATGCCCGACAAGATGTCTCAGGAGAAGGTGCGTCTGCTCAAGGCCTATGGTGCAGAAGTCGTCACCACGCCAACCGCAGTTCCTCCGAACCATCCCGACAATTACGTGATGAAAGCAAAGCAGATCACGAAGGATACCCCGGGCGCCATCCTGGCAAACCAGTTCTACAATGACATCAACCCACAGGCGCACTACGCGACCACTGGACCAGAGATCTGGCAGCAGACGAGCGGGCGGATCACGCACCTGGTAGCCGGTGCAGGAACGGGCGGCACGGTGAGCGGCGCAGGCAAATACCTGAAGGAACAGAATCCAAAGATCAGGATCGTGGCGGGTGACCCGGTTGGGTCACTCTATACCCATTATCACCGGTCGCATAGCCTCGGAGAGGGACACCCATACAAGGTGGAGGGCATCGGCGGCGACAAGATCCCCACCACTATCTGGTTCGACTGGATCGATGAGTTCCGCCAAGTCTCGGACCGAACGTCCCTCATGATGGCGCGTCGCCTCGCTAGAGAAGAGGGTATTCTGGCGGGTGGATCCACGGGCCTCAATGTGGCGCTGGCGCTGGAAATTGCGCGGGAGCTGGATGACCCTGAGGCCTTCGTGGTCACCATCCTGGCCGATACCGGTGAGCGCTACCTCTCCAAAGTGTTCAATGACGAGTGGATGACAGAGAATCAGATGCTGGAGGCGCCTCGGACAACCGTGGAGCAGCTGCTGGAGCGCCGGCCCACTGGAGCACCTCCGCTGGTGAGCGTCGCTCCGGCCTCAGCGGTTCGCCAGGCACTCAACCTCATGAGCACCTGGGGTGTGAGTCAGATTCCGGTCGTCGAGGACGGGGGATCGGTTGGTGGATTAGTCGAGGGCACACTCATGACCCGGGCGCTGTCGCAACCATCGTTGCTGGACCGCCCGGTTCGAGAAGTCATGGACTCGCCATTTCCCGAGGTGGAGGCGAACTGTCCCACCGATCGCCTCGCTGCCATGCTGACTCGTGAGAGCCCTGCCGCCCTGGTCCGCAAGGACGGTAAGCTGATTGGAATCGTCAGCCGGTACGATGTCTTGCAGCAGCTGATCGGAACCCGATGATGTCACCCTGACCCTGAGCGTAGCGAGGGGGAGGGGGCCGGAGCCACGGGTACATTATGGTTTCGGCCCCCTCGGGCGCTTCGCACCCTCTGAGTGACACAGATGACTACTTATACGGGATAATCTGATGCGCGTAACTGTACTCACCGGGGGCACATCATCCGAGCGGGACGTGGCACTCGCCTCTGCGGTCCAGGTGGTGGGCGCCTTACGCTCCCGGAATCACGACGTCGCTGTGGTAGACACCGCGCGAGGGTACATACCTGAGCCGGATGAGGGTGCCCTGCTTCCGGGCACTGTGGGTACGGTCCCGCCGTCGATTGCGCAGCTCCGCTCCTTGGAACGCGGGCTCCTGATGTCGGGCCTGGCCAACATGGCCGTCGTTCGAGACGCGGACGTGCTATTTCTGGCACTGCACGGAGGCCGGGGCGAGGATGGTACCATTCAAACGTTGCTCGAAATGGTGGGCGTACCGTACACCGGAAGTGGACGATTGGGCAGCGCCATGGCGATGGACAAGGACATCTCCAAGCGGCTGTTTCGCGCGGCGGGTGTCCAAACCGCGGATTGGGTGATGGCGCCCGCATCGCGGGCACAGGTGGATCGTGATTTTGGATGGCCGGTGGTTGTTAAGCCATCTAAACAGGGATCCACGGTGGGGCTAACGGTGGTGAAGAGCGCTCCGGATTACGATGCTGCTGTTGCCTTGGCCCGCCAGTTCGACGATGAAGTCATGATCGAGCAGTTCGTGCCGGGGAGAGAGCTGACGGTGGGTGTTCTGGAGGGGCGGACACTGCCGGTGGGCGAGATTATTCCGCGGCACGAGATTTTCGACTATGAATGCAAGTACACTCCAGGGATGTCGCGGGAAATCTTTCCGGCCGACCTCCCGGAGCCCCTGGCCGGGGAATGCGGCCGGTTAAGTCTGCTGGCACACGAGGCGCTGAAGCTTGGCGGCTACTCCCGCGTGGATTTTCGCTTGACACCGGCTGGTGAACTCTTCTGTTTAGAGGTAAATACGCTTCCAGGCATGACGGCCACGAGCCTCCTGCCCCAGGCGGCCAAGGCGATGAACATCGAATTTCCCGAGCTATGCGAGCGGATCTGTCGAGCCGCCCGGCGGGTTCGGCTGGAGGATCCCTCGTAGGGATCGGTCATTGAGTTATAAGGGCGTTCGTCTGATGAAATCGTCTCCTACATATCGGATAACTCCGTGGGTCGGCAGGCTCATCATCGCCAATGCGGTGGTGTTGCTGCTACGCATGACGCTGTTCACGTCTCCCGACATCGTCTCGGCTCTCCAGTTCGCTCCGTCCACGGCCTTTACCCAGCCATGGACTTTCCTGAGCTACATGTTCGTTCACGCGGGGCTGCTGCATCTGGTCGCAAACATGTTGATGCTCTACGTGTTCGGGACTAGCGTCGAAAGCCGGATGGGGAGCCGCAACTTCATTCTCTATTATCTATTCTGTGGTGTTGGCGCTGCGGTATTCTCGCTCCTCCTGGCCGGCCTCCTCCCAGTGGGTGCGTTCATCGGCGCCTCGGGCGCGGTGCTGGGCGTAGCGGTGGCATTCGCCTGTTTCTGGCCCGAAACCGAAATGATCGTGTTCCCGCTGCCGTTTCCCATCAAGGCGCGCACCCTGGTCATCGGGTTGGTAGTGATTGACGTGATCGCATCCCGAGTCTGGCCCAACGATGGTGTGGCGCACATCGCTCACGTGGGCGGCGCCCTATTTGGCTTCATTTTCTTCCGTGCGCAGTGGTGGATCTCCCGCCGTGGACCTTCCGAGCCGGTTCGGTCAGTCGAGCGAGTGGTGCTGGTGCAGTCCGGCTCGTCAGAGCCTGATCGTCGTACACCGGTCACCCCCCTGCGTCCGAGAAGCCGGAACGAATCCGATCCGGTGAAAGCCGAGGTAGACCGGGTTCTGGACAAGATCAGCGAACGAGGGATCTCGAGCCTGACACCCGCCGAGCGCCGCTTCCTCGATGAAGTCGCGAAGAAGAAGAAACAGGATCATTGAATAGGAGACTTCGACAGACGCGACTTCCTCTTGCGTCACGAGCCGCTACTTCGTATCGTCTCGCGTGCTGATCAATCTCCTTCCGGATTTCTTTGCGGTGTTGCAGGCCGCAGACCGGGAGGCGGCGTATCGGCAATACCGTGAAGCCCACCGACTCATCCTCGACGCCTACTGGCGTAACTACGTTCTCGATCCCGAAGCTCCCTACGCAGACGAAATCGTAGCCAGCACTCTCAAAGCCGATCGCAATGACCTCTACATGCTGGCGGCGTCCACGGACATCGTTCAGCTGGCCGAGGATGCAATCGCGCGGGCGCAAGAGATCCTGGGGCTCGATGGGCCCACCGACACATACCTCATGGTTGGACTCGGTGGCGCCAACGCAGGGGAGCTCGTCGTTGGTGGTCGCGGTATCGCATTCATCTGTCTGGAGCATTTTACTGGACGCGTGAATCCAGAAACGTACGGGATGGGGCTCCCGCCAGATCTGATTCCCGTCTGGGTGGCGCATGAGCTGGCGCACACGGTCCGGTATACCTCGCCGTCGAGCTCGAGCGACATGCGCCGTCTCGTCGCCGAGGGCGGCGGATACTACGACTACTGGTCGACGGGAAGCCGTGCGAGCCTGCGCGAGTTGCTGGTGAATGAAGGGCTGGCTGTACATGCAGCTCAGGCAGTGGCGCCGGGGTTCGATGCCGCGGACTACTTCGGCTACCCGCGCCGGCAGTACACTCGTCTTCGAGAGATGGAGTCGTTCTTACGACGGGCCGTCGAACCGGATCTGGAGCGGAGTGGACTGGGACTGCGACTCCGGTACCTGTCGGGTGGGATGAGCCCTTCGGCACGCCTGGTGGGTGGCCGTGTCATCCCGGAGCGGGCCGGCTACTACCTGGGATATCGAATGACCGAGGCGCTTGTCGCCGAGCGAGGCCTTGCAGAAGCCGTTCGTGCCGGGGCTCAGGAGTTTCAGATCGCGGAGGATGCGGCAAGGGGGATACAGACGGCGTAAGGAGTCGCGGGTCGCTGGTCGTCAGTCCCGGACACCACGCTTGTAGTCGCGTCGCTAGCTGAACTGGCCTCTTGCGACTGGCGACTGGCGTCTATTTCCCCACACAAAAACTTGCAAACACCCGATCCAGAACTTCTTCGATGTCCACGACCCCGAGCAGCTCGTCGAGCGCGGACGTGGCTTCGCGCACGTGGTGCGACGCAAGTACAGCATCGCCCTGGGGGCCGAGCTGTGGAATCACCTGCTCCAAGGCGTTCCTGGCTCGTACCAGCGCAGCCAGGTGCCGTTCGCGGCTGAGCGCTGGCTCGAGATCTGCCAGGCGTATTGCCTCTCCAAACACTCGCTCAGCCGCAGCTCGGCGAAGCTCGCCCAGTCCCTCTCCGGTCATTGCCGACACAGGCACTCCGTCTCCTTCGGCTCTCGCCAGGTCACTCTTGGTTCGAACCAGCAGTGTTCGGTCCTCAGCCATGATCGCGCACTCGTCTGCTTCAGGATTCCGTCCAGACTCCACGCACAGAAGCACCAGGTCAGCCGCACTGAGATAGCGCCTGCTGACCTCCATGCCCAGCCGGTCGATCTCGGAAGGCGCATCCCATAGCCCTGCCGTGTCTGCCAGGCGAACCGGCCAGCCCAGAAAATCGGTATCAGCTTCGACGGTGTCGCGTGTGGTGCCGGGAATCGCGGTCACCAAGGCCCGCTCGGTGCCGAGCAGCGCGTTGAAGAGAGAAGATTTGCCGGCGTTAGGCCTCCCGGCGAACACTACCAGCGCTCCTTCGCGGAGGCGCTCCGCTGCGGGTGCGGTAGTCACCATGTGCCTGATCTGGTCCGCAACAGTATCCACCCGATTGGCGATCCGCCCGGGAGAAACCGGGCCATCATCCTCCTCGGGAAAGTCGATGTTATAACTGAGTAGCGCCTGGATCTCGATCAAGGACTCCCGAAGGGCCGCGATTCTGCGTGAGAGACCCCCCTCGAGTTGGCGTATCGCCGCGCGCACCTGGGCGGGCGCCGTGGCATCGATCAGATCACCAACTGCTTCGGCCTGGATCAAGTCGAGCTTGCCGTTGAGAACCGCTCGCCGCGTGAACTCGCCAGGACTCGCCGGCCGAGCGCCCAGGCGCTGGAGTGCCGCAAGCAGACGCGTCGGCACCTGAAGTCCGCCATGACACGAGAGCTCCACCATGTCCTCGCCGGTATAACTACGAGGGCCAAGGAAGACGGTGTACACACCTCTGTCGATCGGCTCCCCATCCGCTGCAACGAAATTGGCGAGCGTAGCGATTCGTTCGGTGTCCGCCTGAAAGCCTGAAATCATGCGAGCGGCGATCTGGAGAACACCGTGGCCGCTCAGGCGTATCACGGCAAGCGCCGAGCGCCCGGGAGGAGTTGCGAGTGCGACGATGGCGTCGGATAGCATGTGGGAACCATGAGCTCCGCTGGTTGCTGGAGCTCCAGTAACCTGACGGCGGTGAGGCTTATGCCTTCCGCTTGGCGCGGGCAGATCTGGGCGAAGAGTCCGGAGATCGCGTCTTTACATCAACGATCGCCCTGGCTGCTCGCTTCTGACGCTCACGCGCCAGCATCCACTGCTGCGGTATGCTCGCCAGGTTGCTTACGGCGTAGTAGAGATTCAGCCCGGCGGCGAACTTCAGAAACAGGAACGTCATCATGACGGGCATGATGTAGAGCATCATCTTCATCTGCGGATTCGGCTCCATGCCAACCTGCCCGACCTTCGTCAGTCCCCACATGGAGAGACCCATAATGACTGGAATGATGTAGAGGGGGTCCGGGCGCGATAGGTCCGGAAGCCACAGGAATGAGGCGCCCCGCAGCTCGATCGTGTTCTGGAAGACGAAGAACAGAGCAAAGAGCACCGGCATCGGGAGCAACATTGGCCAGCAGCCGCCCAGCGGATTCACGCCGTGCTCCTTGTACAGCTTGAACATCTCCTGCTGCACCTTCTGCGGGTCGTTCTTGTGCTTCTCCTGGATCTCCTTCATCAGCGGCTGTACTGCTTGCAGCTGCATGTTGGCGCGCATCGCCTTCTGGTTCAGTGGCCAGAGGATAGCGCGTACGAGAATGCCGAAGATGATGAGCACAAAGCCATAGGCCAGGTTCAGGTGCTCATGCATCCACACCAGGAGCCAGCGCACGCCCGCCGCCACAGGCCGGATAATGGTGCGGAAGCCGGGCCAGCCATACGGGTTTACGTCGTCGAAGCTGTGACCGATTCGAGCCAGCCGCCCCATTTCCATGGGACCCACGTACGTCGTGTAGCGGAATACCCCGTTTGCCGGAAGCGCCAAGCTCAGGTCGACGAGAGCAGCGCTCGAATGTCCGGTGGTTCCCGGCGGGGCCACCGCAGTGACGCCGCTGATCCCACCCTGTGTGCTGTCGAGCGCCAGAACGGCGGTCACGAAATACTTAGACTTGATCGCGGCCCACTCGAGCGGACCACTCACCGTTTTAGGCTCCCCAGCCTTCAATCCGGAGAAGTCCGTTCGCTCGGTTTCGTCATGCTTAGTGATGAGTGCCAGGGCGCGGTGATTCTCGTTCGAGTCGGCCTCGGTGTTGGCCAGCGTGGGCCCCATCCCGACCCGCACCAGCCCGCCATTGGGACCGACGCCTGAGACTCGACCCTCCACCGCAATCTGGTAGTCATCGGGCAGAAAGGTGTAAGTCAGATCGACCGTCACTCCATTGCGAGTGCCGCTCAGGTGCAGCGCCGTTGGAGCCTTCACCTCCAGGGTCTCCGCGGAGACCGTCAGTGGCCAGTCGTGAAGGGGAACCGTGTCCCGATCCAGTATGAGGGTCAGCCCGAGCAGTCTGCTGTGCTCCGGAAGGAGCTGCGCGTGCTGACCCTGCGAGCCCGGTGCCATCGAGCCATAACGGTGAAGAGTCGCCTCTACCAGCCGGCCACCGCGGGTGCTGACGCCGTAGGTGTAGAGGGGTGAGGTGATGAGGACGGTGTCGGTAGCGCCTTGCGCGGCGGGTAAGCGGGTAAGCGAGTCAGTCGTAGCCGTTCTGCCCGTGTCCTGCGCAGCAACAGGTGGGGTGCTGTCTTGCCTTACGGTTCCTGAGCTGGGTCCGTCAGACTGAACAGAGGTGCTGTCCCGCTGACCCGCTTCCCCACCTCGCACCGAAGGTGCGACCGTCTTCTTCATGAAAATTGCGGGGGCGATCGCAATCACCATCATCAGCAAAATCGCCCAAACAGTACGGCGGTCCATGATCAGTTCACTACGTCAGGGGACAGGATCGAAGCCGCCGGGATGAAACGGATGACAGCGGACCAGACGGCGAGCGGCCAGCCAGGAGCCCTTGAGCGCGCCGTGTCGGCTGATGGCTTCGAGGGCGTACTGAGAGCACGACGGCGTGAAGCGACAGCTCGGTGGCAAGGCTGGAGAAATGCCCTTTTGATATCCGCGGATGAGGAAAGCAAGAACGCGGCGAGGCAGTTGAAGAAGAAACACGGCTCACCTGGGACTCAAAACAGACTCGCGCCATGTCAGTATCTGGTGCTGGAGCGATTCGAAGGTGGCAGCGTACGCCTCGCGCCGCGCCTTGATTACCAGGTCCCAGGCCGGCTGCCACTGCTGAACTTCTCGGCGCCAGATCTCCCGGAGGCGACGCCGCAAACGATTACGGGCCACCGCGGAAGACTGAAATTTGGGAACGATCAGTCCCATCCGCGGTTGGCCCGTTGAATTTTCTAACCAGATCATGTCGAGATGCCCGTAGCGGCGACGCCGGCCATGTGTAAGGCAGCGGCGGATGTCGGACGCGCGCGCGAGCCGGTGGGCTCGCGGAATGCGCGCCGAAGCCGTCAGGAGCCCCCGTGCTTCGACGGAATCGAGACGGTGAGCTGCTTGCGCCCCTTCTTACGGCGACGCGAGAGCACCGCGCGGCCCCAGCGGGTGGCCATGCGGGCGCGGAATCCGTGCTTGTTGATCCGGCGCTTGTTGCGCGGCCGATACGAGGGCTTCATCCGTAACTTCCTCCAAAGTGAGCCGGGGAAGTTAGTCGACCAGCGGGGTTTGGGTCAAGTTGAAGGATGAGGTAAACGGCAAACGGCCAGAACGACGGAAGATTGTGAGAACGTGAGTGAAGCGGAGGAGAAGAACTGGACGGTTTGTCAAAAATCGCGAGACGAAGAGGCGTCAGAAGAGAGACAAAACGTAGGACCCTTTTTTTCTTTGTCGGCCTTTCCGTCTGTTTCATCCTTCCGCTGTCAAGCCCCGATTGACATTTCCACACCTCGCCCGTAACATCTCTCGCCCTAGAAAAAATTCCTTCCGTTTTCGAGTACTGATGCAGCTGTCCGCTAAAGACGCATGGAAGCGCATCCTCGACGAGGCGCATCGCGAACTTCCAGACCACACGATCCGGACGTGGCTTGAGCCCACTGAGGCGATCGCCCTCGACGAGGGGCGCCTGATCATTGGGGCACCAGACCAGTTCGCAGTCGAGTGGAATGAAACGAAGCACGCAACGCTCTTGTCCCGCCTGGCCGAGCCACTGCTCGGGCAGCCGACCTCTGTCGTGTTTCGAGTCAACGAGGACCGACAGAAGCGGCCGCAGATGGATTTTTTTGTCGCGCCCTCCACGCCCGCAGCCACTGCGACACAGATCAACCCCAGCACCCAGCCGCTGAACGAGCGCTACACCTTCGATACGTTCGTCATCGGCAAGTCCAACGAGCTGGCCGCCGCCGCGGCCCACGCGGCCGCCGAGTCCCCCGGCAAAACCTACAATCCGCTCTTCATCTACGGTGCGACCGGCCTCGGCAAGACTCACCTCATGCAGGCGATCGCGCATACAGTATGCGAACGCCACCCCGACACCAGGGTGCTCTACGTTGGTGCCGAGCAGTTTATCAATGAGGTGATCGAGAGCATTCACAGCCGGACCATGCCGGAGTTCCGCCGCCGGTATCGGTCGGACGTCGATCTCTTCCTGGTGGACGATGTGCATTTCCTCGAAGGCAAGGAAATGACACAGGAGGAGTTCTTCCACACGTTCAACGCCTTGTACGAAGGCAACAAGCAGATCGTCCTCACCTCGGATCGTCCCCCCAAGGAGCTGCCAGGCCTCGAGGCCAGGTTGGTTAGTCGCTTCGAATGGGGCATGGTTGCTGATATCGGCCAGCCAGATCTGGAACATCGCATCGCCATCCTGCGGAAGAAGCAGGAACAGGATCACCTCGAGCTGACGATCCCGGATGACGTGCTGCGGTTTATCGCGGAGCACGTGCGCTCGAACGTACGCGAGCTCGAGGGCTGTATCATTAAGTTGTTGTTGTTTGCGTCCTTGAAGCACAAGGAAGTCTCGATCGAGCTGGCCCGGGAGGCTCTCTCCGACAAGATTCGCCCTGGTGAAGATGGATTGGCGTCGCCTAAGGCACTTCCGTCCATCAACAAGGTGCAGGAGGTCGTGGCTCGTCGCTGGGGAGTCACACCCGAAGGCCTCAGATCGAAAGCCCGCATCAAGACCCTCACCGTTCCGCGGCAGATCGCGATGTATCTCGCACGCGAGCTCCTCGAAATGCAGCTCGTTGAAATTGGTCAGGCATTTGGTGGCCGAGATCACTCAACGGTCATTCATAGCGTTGACAAAGTGAGCCGTCAGATGTCGCGGGACCGCGGATTTCGTGAGCGCGTGGAGCACGCGCGCCAGGAGTTGTGCGCAGAATAATCCCCGTGCGATACAGCGCGTGTGGGAATTCTGGATAGTGGTGGAGATCGAAGCCGTGTGGTCATGCAGCATCCCCATGGCACACACGATGTCGACAGAGGTGAGAGGTCCTAAGTGTGAGTGCGAGAAGTTACTTGGAGCGGCACTCCACATATCCAGACCCTCTACTACCGCTACTAAGTAGTTTTAAATGGAAGAGTAGTATCTGATCATAGCATCCTGAGGAGCAGCATGAAGCTCACGATAACGCGGGAGCAACTCCAGGAAGGACTCGTGGCGGTGGCCGCCAGCGTCCCTGCCAAGACGACGCTGCCGATCTTGTCGAATATTCTGCTCGAAGCAACGAAGGACGGCATTCGTCTCTCGGGCACCGATCTCGACATCTCGGTCAGCACCACCGTCTCGGCATCGGTCGACCAGGAAGGCGCCATCACGCTTCCCGCGCGCAAGCTGGTCGAGATCGTTCGTGAGCTCCCCAGTGCGGCGATACGTCTCACTGCTTCGGGAGAGCAGCGAGTCACTATCGAGTGCGGCCGCTCCAGGTTCAAGCTTTTGGGCCTTCCGAGGGAAGAGTTTCCGGCCTTCCCCAGCGTCAAATTCGAGGGTGGCTGGCGCACGTCGTCCCGTGAACTTCAGAAACTCATCGGTCACGT
>Ga0126305_10000668_pt1 | contig 14774 bp, 15 predicted proteins | sample Plot26_FD_92536 | JGI IMG/M metagenome (GOLD analysis project Ga0126305, IMG submission 92536) | Serpentine soil microbial communities from UC McLaughlin Reserve, CA, USA - Plot26 | ecosystem: Environmental > Terrestrial > Soil > Grasslands | place: USA: UC McLaughlin Reserve, Lake County... | reverse complement strand
CCGCTTCACGCCTTCAGCCGCGCCCGGCTGCACTCGCTCGAGGGAGCGTTCGCCGACGGCGCCTTCCCGCCGATCGTTGCGGTCAAGCTCGGTGAGGCGTACTTCGTGGTCGACGGTCACCACCGCGCCGCGCTCGCGCGGCGCGGAGGCGCAGAGATGATCGACGCCGACGTGACCGAGCTCATCGCGCGCGTCCCTCTTCCGGCCGGCGCGGACATGCTCGAGGTCGTCCTCCGGGAGCTGGAGCGGATTTTCCTCGAGGACAGCGGGCTTGCCGAGGCGCGCGCCGGCGTGCGCGTCTCGGTTAGCCGGCCCGCGCACTACCTCGAGCTGCTGGAGAACATCCAGGTGCACGGCTACCACATGATGCGGGGACGCGGACGCGTGCTAGAGAACGCGGAGATCGCGGCGGACTGGTACGACGCGATCTACACGCCGACGCTCGCCGCGATCGACCGCCTGCGCCTTGGCCGCCTCTACCGCAATGCGCCGCCCGGGGACCTCTTCCTCGTTCTGCACCGGCACCGGCGGGATGCGTTCCCCTCGACCGGCTGCCCGCACCTCGCGCAGACCGTCGTCTCGGTGATCGGCGACGGCGGGCGGCGCCGCGGGCTGCGGTTGCCGGGCCGCGAGCGCCGTTCGCCAGCCTAGCCTAGGCCATCCGCTCCAGGCCCGCGCGAAGGCGCTATTGAAGCTCAGCTCCCCTGCAGCGACCGAGGTGCTCAACGCGTCCGCCTACCGTCGCACTTGATCGATGAGGATGGGATGATCACCAAGTCGGTACGTGGTAGCGACGCGCAGGAGGTCGAGAATGAAGACGAACCTTTTCCGCTCAGTAATCGCCTTTGTAGTCGTCGTCGCAGTCAGCGCCGTTGTCGTAGGGGCCGCGCCCGCGCGGCCGGCTCCCGACACCGCCCCGGGCGACCTGCTCGATCCGCGGACGTACGCGTCCGACAGCCGGCTCTACCTCGTCCTGCACGCGATTGGCGTCCAGAAGTACACCTGCCAGGCAAACGGCACCTGGCTCTTCACCGATCCAGAGGCGACGCTCTACAAGACGACGGGCGCTTCCAAGCCGGTCGGGACCCACTTCCTCAACTTCTCGACCGGGCGGCCCGTGTGGGAATGGAGGGGAGGAAGCTCCGTCGAGGCCGCGCGGACGCAGTCGGCGCCAGGAGGCGCCGGGAACATCGCCTGGCTGCTCCTGCAGGCGGTCGCGTCGAGCCCGGGCCGGCTGGCGCAGACCACGTGGATCCAGCGGCTGAACACGACCGGCGGCGTCGCTCCGGCCGGGACGTGTACGCCAGGCGCCACGACTGCGGTGCCGTACACGGCCGACTACTTCTTCTGGAGGAAGGCCGGCTAGCGGGCCGCCTGCGCGACGGCTGCTACGAGTGCCGCGGGTCGTCCGCGTCGCCGCGTGTGGCGCGCACTGCAGCTACCGGGCCGTCTCAGCTTCCTCTCCCGCTCCCGCAGCATCCGCCACCCGAAAATCGACGATTTCCAGCGACGTTAGGACGTTGCCGGACGGGCTCGATCCCCACAGATGCCGACCATTTCAGGGGGAAGCCACGCCCTCAGAGCGTCGCTAGGGGTCGACCGGCCACGGCAGCCGTATCGGCTGGTACTCGCCGGGCCAGTCTGCGTAAGCCTCGTCCGGTTCGCCGGTCTCCTTCGCGGCGGATGCGCCGTACTTCGCCGCGACCGGACTCACCGGATAGCGAACAGGCTCGTCGGGACGAGCCCCGATCATCAGAATCGCGCACGGCCCATCCCCGGCACCGACAATCACATGGCGGGCGTCGGCCGGGCAGTGGACGTAGTCCCACTGCCGTAGCGGGCGCTCCTCTTCTTCGACGATCAGAGTGCACTCGCCCGACAACACGAGAAACCCCTCCTGCGCCCCCTCCGAGTGGTAGAGCGCGTTCGGGTCACCCGGCCAGAGGACGCGGACGTGGACGCCGATGTCGCCGAACGGATGCTCGCGTGACTCGAGCGGATACGCTGCGCCGCCCTTCTCCTCGTTCCGCACCGCGAGCGCTTGCTCGAGGTTGAGGACGAACCAGCCGTCCGAGGTGATGTAGCGGCCGTACGGCGTGTCGACCGAGCTTGCTTCCTTCACGGGCATTTGTCCTCCTCGGTGTCAGGCGCGATGGCGGGACAGAGATCGTTGATCGATGCTCCCCGCATCTAACGCGCGTTCGCGGGAGCGGCACGTTACGTCGGGCACGTGCGGTTTCTGGGCCATCTAGACGACGTAAAGATATGCGGCGGAACCCAATCTTGTCAATGGCAAGAATCTGGAAGTACAGTGGCAGCGTGCCCGCAGAGCGCGAGAGACAGGCCGATCGGCAGCGCCCCTACCACCACGGGAACCTGCGGCGGGCTCTCCTCGATGAAGCGATCGACGTAATCGGCGAAGCAGGCCCGGGAGCGATCAGGCTGCGCGACCTCGCGCGCCGGGTCGGCGTCTCGCACGCGGCGCCCGCGCACCACTTCGGCGATAAGCGCGGCCTGCTCACCGCCGTCGCCGAGGAGGGCTACCGCCTCTTCGCTGCCGCGCTCCGGGACGAGTACGAGCGCACGGGCAGCTTCCGCGAGCTCGGAGTCGCCTACGTCCGCTTCGCCGTCGAGCACCGCCCCTACTTCGAAGTGATGTTCCGCCCCGACCTCTACCGCAACGAAGACCCAGAGCTCGCCGAGGCGCGGAAGGAGGCAGCGGCACTGCTCTACACCCCACTCGGCCGCCTCTCCGGCGGGAACCCGAGCTTCGACACGCTCCGCGCCGGCGTCGCAGCCTGGTCGCTCGTCCACGGGCTCGCCACGCTGTACCTCAACGGCGCGCTTCCGCCGGAGCTCGGGGACGACCCCGAGCAAATCGCCCGCTCCATCCCCGGCCACTTCCCCCCTTAGGCCGCGGTCGACAACCGAAACCCTGTGCTCGCCTCGGCGAGCTCGAGGTCGATGGCGGCCAGCGCGTGGGGAGACTTAGGCCGCATCAGCTCCGTGCGAGTCGCCGTGCGTCGAGATGACCGCGACCTGAAAGGACTCGATGAGAGCGCTCACGCGCTTCTCGAACCGCGTCCGCCACACCCCGCCTCCGTAGAACGCCTCCAGCTGTTCGTTGCGACGCGTCAGGGACGGGAACGATCGGATCAGGGCGTAGTCGGCTCCGTCGACGAGCGAGATCCCATAGGCGACTACCCGGATATCCGCGCGATGCAGCAGCGGAAGCACCTCGTGGCGCAATATCCGGTCGAACTCGGGCGCTGCGCCGGGAACGAGCTTGTACGTCCTTACGTCGAAGACGGGCGCTGCGGTGTGGAGTCCCTGAGTCATGGACGCGTTATGCGACCGAGCGCGCGCCGACGTCGGCCTGGGGCGCACTCGAGAGCCACACGTGTGTCACGGCGAGCGCCCGCCACGGGCGCCACCGCTCGGCGAGGTCGATAGCTCGGCGGCGGGTGTACGGCTCCAGCGCCCGGCGGAGCCCGAGGTCGGTGGATGGAAACGCGTCGCGCTCGCCGAGCCGGAGCGCGATGTAATTCGCGGTCCACTCGCCGATCCCCGGGATCGCGGTCATCGAAGCGACCAGCTCCTCAAGGCTGACGCTTCCATCGAGACGGATCTCGTCGTTGGCGACCGCGCGCGCAAACGCACTCACGGCCATCGCACGGACCGTCGGCAGGCCGGCACCGTCGAGATCGGCTTCGGCGAGCCTGGTCGACGACGGGAAAGTCGCAGACAGACCGAGTTGGGACAGCCCGCCGACCGGCGTTCCGAAGCTCTCGACCAGCCGGCTGACGAGCGTATTCGCGCCCCGGGCCGAAACCTGCTGACCGATGATCGCCCGAACGCCGATCTCGAACGGGTCCCAGGTGCCGGGCACGCGGATGCCGGGACGCGCACGGACCAGCCGGCCGATGATGCGATCGCGGGCGAGATGCCTCGAAGCCTCGTCGACGTCGAGATCGAGCCCCGCAATCCGGCGTGCGCGCTCCACGACGTGAATGAGCTCCTCCCAGTGCGGCAGGTGGACGACGAGGAAGAGCTCGCCGTCGGCTCCTGGACCGAGCTCGAGCGCGCCGGGATCACCGCGAACGGTGACAGTACGGCGATATGTGTTCAATGAGACGCTCTCCACGCCTGGGATCGCCCGCGCCGCGAGGAACGAGCAGATGGCGGGCCAGTCCAGCGCGCCGTGATACGCGAGGCGAACGGGAAGACCGCCGTCGGCTACCAGGCGATCCTTCCTGTGTCGGCGCGACCGAAGCTCGCTAGGCGAGGCGTGGAAGATCTCGCGGCAGGCGCGGTTGAACTGCCGAACGCTTCCGAAGCCGGCGGCGTAGGCGATCTCGAGAATCGTCAGGTCCGTGTCGTCGAGGAGGCGCCGAGCGAAGTGCGTGCGCGCTGAGCGCGCGAGAGCATCCGGCGTCACGCCGAGGTGAGTACGGAAGAGCCGGCGCAGATGGCGGGCGGAAACGCCGACGCGAGCGCCGAGTGTGGTTTCTGTGCCAGTGTCGAGCGCGCCGTCGAGGATCATCCGGACGGCGCGGCAGACAAGCTCGGGCGCGCTCCACGGTACGAGCGGCGCGCTTCGGTAGGGCCGGCATCGGAGGCACGCGCGAAAACCCGCAGCCTCGGCCGCGGCGGCGGTTCCGAACTTCACGACGTTCTCGCGGTTGGGTCGAGCTCCGCACCCGGGCCGGCAATAGATCCCCGTAGTACGAACCGCCGAGATCGGCTCCACGGCGAAGGTATAGCTCTGGGCACGCGAGCCGATCGGCCGGATCCGGACACCGTCCGGAGGCACCTCGCGACGAGTCAGATGCGGACAGATCGCCTGCTCCTCCTAACCGGGTCTTTCCCAGACGCGTCATCGCCTGTGTTCGAAGAACTTCCGTCGACAACTGGAGGCAAGATGAGAAGCGGTTGGAGAGCATACGCTGGCCGGCGGCGGAAAGGCGTGCTTGGGATCCTTGTGGCGGTGGTTCTCGGCGCAGGGCTGACAAGCGGCGCGTCGGGCGGCGAGCCATTGCGTCACGGCATGCCGACTTACGACGTGACGGAACTCGGGTCGCTTGGAGGCACGATCAGCTTCGGCTCGAGCATCAACGACAGACAGTGGGTCGCCGGAGTCTCGTTGCTCGCCGGCAACCACGTCCAACGCGCGGCGCTCTGGCGCTCCGGCTCGGTAAAGGATCTCGGGACGTTCGGTGGGCCAGAGACGCACAGCAGCGTCCTTTGGCCGGTCAAAAACGAGCGCGGCCTGATCAGTGGGATCGCTGAGCAGGATGAAATCAATCCGCTCGGCGAGATCTGGAGCTGCGGGCGCTTCTTCCCCACCGCGACCAGGCGGATCTGCTCCGCCTTCGTCTGGGAGAACGGGCGCCTGCGGGAGCTCGACACGCTAGGGGGCTACAACGGTTTCGCGACCGGTACGAACAACAGCCACGAAACGGTCGGTTGGGCTGAGAACTCCATTCGCGACCCCTCGTGCACCGACACTCAGGTCCTCCAGTTCCACGCGGTCTTGTGGGGGCCGGGTGAGGATCAGATCCAGGATCTTCGGCCCCTGCCTGGTGACTCCGCGAGCTCGGCAACTGCGATCAACGACCGAGGCGAGGTCGTCGGAATCTCCGGCATCTGTGATCGAGCGTTCGGCCGGCTCAGCGCCAAGCGCATGGTGCTATGGAAGAAGGGACGGCCGATCGAGATCCGAAACCTGGGCGGCGTCGCCTGGAACACGCCGATGGCGATCAACCGACGAGGGCATGTCGTGGGCTTCGCCAATCGCTCTTCCACCGACGGTGCTGCGTTCCGTCCCCGGGCGTTTCTCTCGAAGCATCCTAGGAAGATCGAGGATCTGGGCGCACTGGACGATGATCCATTCAGCCAGGCACTCGGCATCAACGATGCGGGACAGGTCGTGGGCGTGTCGTACTCGGAAGATTTCACCATCTGCCGAGCTTTCGTCTGGGAGGACGATGTCTTGACCGATCTCAACGACCTCGCCCCCGAGTACTCCGGCGAGCTGTGTGCGGCGAACGACATCAACAACCGCGGCGAGATCACCGGTCAGGCGATCCAGGATGGGACGGGGAACAGCGTCACCTTCCTGGCGACTCGCTCCCTCAGGAAATCGCGTGACGACGGCTCTCGCGAGGCGTCGAAGCCGCCCTGGGCATCCTGGAACACGCTTCGGAGCATCATGTTGCGCTCCGGCATCCGGCGAGAAGACATCGGCCGCTAAGACAGCCGGGTGGGACCGGGGGCGGTCAAGACGTGACCGTCCCCGGAGCCCGGTGGTACCGAGATGGTCCGCTGGCTCTAAGAGCGGGCGCGGGAGTGCCGCTCGAGTCGACCGGCGTGACGCCCGAGCTGTTCGCGCAGCGCTCGAAGCGCTTGCCGTTGAACCGTTGGGACGAGGCGCAGCTGGACCGATATTGCGCACTTGGGCGGTCGCGTTCGCAGCTACGGTTCGGCCGGCTCTCGATAAGGAAGTCGCTCTCAGCCCATCACCGCACGTGCACGACGGGAAAGGAAGCAAGATGGCTGACGATGTCCAGGTGGAGAACCGCCGGCTCGACGCGAGCGAGAACGAGGCGCTGATCGGCGTGGCCCGGATGGGCGCGGATGCGTTCGGGTACACCGCGGACCTGCGGATCGACCGCCACCTCGCCCAGCTCCTGCGCCTGCGAGTCTCGCAGCTCAACAACTGCGCCTACTGCCTCAACCTGCACTACGAGGCGGCGCGCGAGGCGGGCGTCCCCCGGGCGAAGATCGACACCCTGACGGCGTGGTGGGAAACTGAGCTTCACTCCGAGGCTGAGCAGGCGGCGCTCCGCTATACCGAGGCGCTCACCCGTGCCGCCGACACCGACGGGGACGCGGCGTTCCAGCGCTTCCACGACGCGCTTGCCGAGAACTTCAGCCCGGAGGAGATCCTCGAGATCGTCGGCGTCGTCGTCAATATGAACGTGTGGACCCGGATCAAGCTCGCCGAGGGCGCGATGCCGGGCCCCGCCCGAGACGTCGCGCGCCTGACGCGAGAATCGGTGAGTCGACGCCGCCGGATACAGTGAGCTGCGACGGCTCGTTGAGCGAGGAGGTGGCAGAACGTGGACGGAGTCGGGAAGGCGATCTTCGCCGGCGGCTGCTTCTGGGGCATGCAGGATCTCATCCGGAAACGACCGGGCGTTCTGTCGACGAGGGTGGGCTACACGGACGGCGACGTCGCGAACGCGACGTACCGCAGCCATGGCACGCACGCCGAGGCGATCGAGATCGTCTTCGACCCCGAGCAGATCTCGCATCGAGACCTGCTGGAGTTCTTCTTCCAGATCCACGATCCGACAACGCTGAACCGTCAGGGCAACGACGTCGGGACGAGCTATCGGTCGGCGATCTTCTATCTCGACGAGGAACAGCGCCGGGTAGCCGACGACACGATCGCCGACGTTGAAGCGTCGGGCCTTTGGCCGGGGAAGGTCGTCACCGAGGTGACGCCGGCCGGGCCGTTCTGGGAAGCTGAGCCCGAGCATCAGGACTATCTCGAGCTGTATCCGAACGGCTACACCTGCCACTTTCCACGCCCGGATTGGGTTCTCCCGCGCCGAACCGAATCGGTCCCGGGTTAGGCACGCTTCCGCAGGGCCGCCTCCGCGTCGACTGATGACGAGACCGGCCCGAATCGCCGTCATCTACTACAGCGCGACCGGCAACGTGCACCGCCTCGCGCATGCGCTCGGCGAGGGAGCAGGCGGCGAGGGGGCTGAGGTGCGCCTCCGCCACGTCGAGGAGCTCGCCTCGGAGCTCATCATCTCCCAAAACCAGTACTGGGGCAGGCACCGCTCCGAGGTCGAGGACGAGCCGGTCGCGAGCCTCGAGGATCTGGAGTGGGCGGACGGCGTCGCCTTCGGCACGCCGACGCGGTTCGGCAACGTCGCGGCACAGCTGAAGCAGTTCATGGACCAGGCGGGACGGCTCTGGCAGGAGGGCAAGCTCGCCGACAAAGTGGCGACCGCCTTCACCGCGTCGATGACGACGCACGGCGGGCAGGAGTCGACGATCCTCGCGCTCAGCAACACCCTCTACCACTGGGGCATGCTCATCCTCCCCCTCGGCTACACGGCGAGCGAGGTGTTCAACGCCGGAGGCAACCCGTACGGCACCTCATACACCAGTGGGAAGAGGGTCGAGGGTCCCGACGAGCACGCGCTCGCGGTCGCCCGCTACCAGGGCCAGCGTCTCGCCCGCTATGCCGCGGTCTTCGCCGCCGCCCATGAGGCGGACGCCTTCCACGTCAAGCGGCCGAGGCCGGAGCGCTTCCAGGCGGCCGCGCTCGACTGAGTCCGCGATGCGATCGACCGGCGGCCGCACGTACCGCGGCTGCTCAGCCGTCGCGCTGCTCGGTGGTTGTCGGAGCGTGTGTGATCAGGCGGGCGCCGCGACCGTGGGTTGCGAAGCTGAACGACCAGCGGATGAGGACGAGAAGCCGGTTCTGGAAGCCGATTAGGTACCAGAGGTGGACGAGCAGCCAGGTCGCCCAGGCGAGAAAGCCGCTGAGCCGGACGCCCTTGATGTCGGCGACTGCCGCCGCTCGCCCGATCGTGGCCAGGTTGCCTTTGTCGCGGTAGCGGAACGCGCCGTGCGGACGCCCTCGTAGCCGCGCGCGGACGACGCTGGCCGCGTACCGCCCTTGCTGCATCGCGGCTGGTGCGACACCGGGCAGCACGACGGGCTCGCCGCGTGGGTCACGGGCGCGGACCATGTCGCCGATCGCGAACACCTCCGGGTGCCCGGGAAGGGTGAGGTCGGCTTCGACGGTTACGCGGCCGGCGCGGTCACGCTCTGCTCCGGTCAGTTCTGCGAGCCTGCCGGCGAGGCTCGACGCGGTGACGCCGGCAGCCCAGATGACCGCGTGGCTGGGGATGCGCTCCGCGCCGCCGTCTCGGCCCTGGAGCGTCACTTCGGCAGCGTCGATCCCGGTCACGGTGCGGCCTGTGAGGACGGTCACGCCGAGGCGCTGCAGCGACCGCTCGGCCTTCGCCGACAGCGTGGGTGGGAAGCTCGTCAGGACGCGATCGGCGGCCTCGACGAGCAGGATGCGGGCGCGGCGCGGATCGATTGTCCGGAAGTCACGCCGCAGCGTGTCCCGGGCCATCTCGGCGATCTGGCCGGCCATCTCGACGCCGGTGGGGCCGGCCCCGACGACGATGAACGTGAGCCACGCGTCGCGCGCCGCAGGGTTCGGCTCGACCTCGGCGGCCTCGAAGGCGGCGAGGAGGCGGCTGCGAACGGCGACGGCGCTCTCGAGCGACTTCACCTCGGCAGCGTGCTGCTGCCATTCCTCGTGGCCGAAGTACGAGTAGTGCGAGCCGCCGGCGACGATCAGGGTGTCGTACCCGAGCCGTTCGGGCGCCGGCACCGCCTCGACAGGGCGCAGGTGCAGCTCACGTGCGTCGAGGTCGAAGTCGGCGACCTCGGCCAGCAGCACGCGGACGTTGCGGTTGCGCTTGACGATCGCGCGGAGGGGATAGGCGATCTCGCCGGGCGAGAGCGCACCGGTCGCGACCTGGTAGGTGAGCGGCTGGAAGAGATGGAAATTTCGGCGGTCGACGAGCGTGACCTCGACCGCCGTACGCCGCAGGCCCAATACCGCCTGCAGGCCGCCGAAGCCTCCGCCGACGACGACGACGTGGTGTTCCCGGGACCCAAAGGCGCACACAGTCCCACTATTTCAAGCGCGTTCCGGGCAGCTCCGATGCGAGCGCGCCCCTTCGCAGGCTGCCACCCGCGCCCGGTGTCGATCTGGTGACATTCGTTGCTAGGCCCTGACCGCAGTGGGTAGTGTGGGGAGGGTCCCCGAGCAGAGAGGAGGTCGTGCCCCCCGCCTTTCCAGCACGGAGGTCGTTATGAGTACTGCCACCGAGACCGCCGTCGACATTCGTCCTTTCCAGGTCGAGATTCCCGAAGGTGAGCTCGCCGAGCTGCGACGCCGGATCGAGGCGACGCGCTGGCCCAGCAAGGAGCTGGTCGAAGATCGGTCGCAGGGCGTCCAGCTGAAGACGATGCAGGAGTTCGCCCGCTACTGGACGACCGAATACGACTGGCGCAAGGCCGAGGCGAAGCTCAACGCGCTCCCGCAGTTCACGACCGAGATCGACGGGGTCGCCATCCACTTCATCCACGTCCGCTCGCAGCACGAGGATGCGTTGCCGCTGATCATGACGCACGGCTGGCCCGGCTCGGTCATCGAGCTGCTCGAGACCGTCGGCCCGCTGACCGACCCGACCGCTCACGGCGGCGCCGCCGAGGACGCATTCCACCTGGTGCTGCCGTCACTGCCCGGTTACGGATTCTCCGGTGAGCCGGCCGAGCTCGGCTGGGACGCCAGCCGCACCGCACGCGCGTGGGCGGAGCTGATGCACGGCCTCGGCTACACCCGCTACGTCGCCCAGGGCGGCGACGTGGGTGCCCTCGTCACGGACCTGATGGGCCGCCAGGCGGTTGAGGGTTTGGTCGGCTACCACCTGAACCTGCTCACGGCGGTGCTCGCAATCGGCGATCAACTGCCCAAGGAATCCGAACAGGAACGCGCAGCGGCCGAGGCGCTCGCGACGTTCAGGGAGGACGGCTTCGGCTACTTCCTCGAGATGGCAACGCGGCCACAGACGATCGGCTACGCGCTGCTGGATTCACCCGTCGCGCTGGCGGCCTGGTTGCTCGACCACGACACGGACAGCTACTACAAGATCTCCCGTGCGTTCGTCGACGGCGAGCCCGTGGGCAATCTCACCCGGGACAGCATCGTCGACAACATCACGCTGTACTGGCTGACCGGCACCGCAGCGTCGGCGGCCCGGTCGTACTGGGAGGACGGACGAGCGCTGGCCGCAGCGCTTGCGAGCGGCCAGGCTCCCCCGGCGGTCACCGTGCCGGTCGGCTTCACGACGTTCCCCGGCGAGATCTGGGCCGCCCCGCGCAGCTGGGTCGAGACGGTCTACCCCGACCTCGCCTACTTCAACGACGCCGACAGGGGCGGCCACTTCGCCGCCTGGGAGGAGCCGGAGCTCTTCTCCACCGAGGTGCGGGCCGCCTTCAGGTCGCTGCGCTAATCCGGGAGTGGCCTCGCTTCGAAAGGAGCTACCTCAGGACCGCCGACAGGCGGTCCTGAGGCACGCGTACGCGTCCGCCGAGGTCGGAGATCGGAGGACGTGAGCCTCTTCGGCGTGCGCCGCCACCCGCGCACCGCCCCGTTGCCCGTCGAGGGTCGCCTGCCCGGTTTCGAAGGGGCAACCGGCTGGCTGAACTCGTCCCCGCTGGCTCCGGAGGGTCTGGCTGAAAAGGTCGTTCTCGTCGACTTCTGGACGTACACCTGCATCAACTGGCTCCGCACGCTGGCGTTCGTGCGCGCGTGGTCCGAGAAGTACCGCGATCGAGGCCTCGTCGTCATCGGCGTCCACACGCCGGAGTTCCCGTTCGAGCGCGACGTCGAAAACGTCCGCGAGGCCGCGCGGGCCATGCAGGTCGAGTACCCGATCGCTCTCGACGGCGACTACGGGGTCTGGAGCGCCTTCGGGAACCGGTACTGGCCGGCCGTCTACCTCGCAGACGCAGAGGGCCGGATCCGGTACCACCACTTCGGCGAGGGCGAGTACGACGACGGCGAGTGGATGATCCAGAACCTGCTGCGCGAGGCCGGAAGCGAGGGAATCGACGAGGAGCTCGTCTCCGTCACCGCGGAGGGTTTGGAGGCGCAAGCCGACTGGACGAACCTGGGCTCTCCCGAGACCTACCTCGGTTACCAGCAGGGGCAGAATCCCGACTCTCCCGGCGGTGTCGCGTACGACGAGCCTCGCGGCTACGTCGCGCCCGAGTCGTTGCAGCTCAACGACTGGGCCCTGGCCGGAAACTGGACGATCGAGGGGCCGGCGAGCGTGCTGAACGAAGCCGGCGGGCGAATCGTCTTCCGCTTCCATGCCCGCGACGTCCATCTCGTCCAGCGCTCGCGAGCGGGCACGGCCGTCCCGTTCCACGTGCTGGTCGACGGCGAAGCGCCCGGCGCAGCCCACGGGCTGGACGTCGACGAACAGGGCCGCGGAACGCTTGTCGAACCCCGGCTCTATCAGCTGATCCGCCAGCCGGGATCGATCGACGACCGCACGTTCGAGATCATCTTCGACGCCCCCGGCGTCGAGGCCTACGCTTTCACGTTCGGCTAGCCGTGTCCGGTGACGTGCTCAGTGTGCTCGACGTCGTGGCGACGGAGCAGGAAGCCGAGGTCATCTGCGGACTGCTTCGCAGCGCAGGTATCGCGCGCTTGACGCGCCAGACGAACGTGGGCGCCGGCGCGTCTGACGGGATGACTGTTGCGGGCCCCTACGAGGTCGTCGTCCGCGCGGAGGACCTCGAGGCGGCTCGTGAGGTCGCTCGAGGCGCGTAGGCGGGGCGAGCCGGAACGTCTATTCACGAGAGTAGCCTAGAGCTATGGCCCAGCAGGCCGATGAGCGGCGCCATGTCCGTCATCATGGATCGCGCGTGAGCAAGCCGCGGATCTTCCTCGGGTCGTCGGGCAAGCAGGCCAAACTACTCCAGGCGATTATGCGCGGGCTCGAGGACGTCGCCGAGGTCGAGCCGTGGACGACCACGTTCAACCCGGGGCGGTCGACCCTCGACCGGCTTGTCGAGCTTTCGCAGGAGGTCGATTTCGCCGCGTTCGTGTTCGCCCAGGACGACTGGACGACGACGGATGCGTCCCAGTCGGGACAGGCGTCGCCGCGCGACAACGTGGTTTTCGAGGCCGGGCTGTTCGGCGGCGCGCTCGGCATGCGGCGGACGTTCATCCTCCACGCGCACGGTTCGAAGCTGCCGAGCGACCTGCTCGGGCTGACCTCCGTCCGCTACGACCCGGCCATCAGTCCGGCGGGGGTTCGCACGATCAACCAGAAGCTCCGCAAGGCGATCGAGAGTGAGGGTCGCCGCGGCCCGATCGAGGGGCTGTGGTGGCAGCTCTCGCTGACCATGCGCAGCGAGGACGAACCGTCGGCGGTGGGTCTCCTCCGCATCTCGCGGGACCGCGACGGTGGCCTGAACTTGAGGGGACGGGCCTGGCAGGAGGACGGCACCCTGTCGGCCCGCTACTGGAGCGAAGCTGCGAAGGAGCGCGGGGACCCGGCGGGCATCTTCTACTTCTGGAAGGGCGAGCGCCCGCGGCACCCGAATGCCCCGGAGCTCGAGGGCACCGGCGAGATCACAGTGGAAACCACCGACCGCGCCACGGGGTACTGGATCACACGGTCGGATCGCGAGCCCGGGCTGAATGCCCGAACCGCCGGCGTCTACCTTCGAGCCGACCCCTCCGATCTCCAAGTGCTGGAGGGCGCGAGCGAGGAGGAGCGGGCCCAGCTCATCGCGCAGCGCCTCGTCGAGTGGAAGTCGGCTGCGAACGTATTCTGAAGACCGACCGCGTAGCGTGAACGATGCTGTCCGGGCGTCGCTACCTGCGCTCTCCTTCTGAGGGCTCGGAGATCGCCTCGACGAGCTCACCGGTCTTCTTCTCGTTCTCACTGAGGGCGATGTCGGCCTGGGCAACGACGCCGACGAGCCTGCCGTTCTCGACAACGGGCAGCCGCCGAACTTGGTGGCGGGCCATGAGTTGGAGCGCCTCTTCGAGGTCTTTGTCGGGCTCAACACTGATGAGATCTCGCGAGTAGACGTCCCCGACCGACGTCATCTTGGGGTCTGCGGCCTCGGCTACGACTCTCGTCGTGATGTCTCGGTCGGTGATCATCCCGACAAGCTTCTCGGCGTCGGTTATCGGGAGTGAGCCGATGTGCTCCTCCCGCATCAGTCGCGCGGCCTCGACCACCGATGCCGATGCGCCAATCGAGCGGGGATCCTCGGTCATCGCGTCGCGAACGCTCTTCCCCATCGTGCCTCCTCTCCTCTTGAAGGGCGATCTTAGCCTTGTTGCTCTCAGATCGTGAGAGAGGAGGAGGGTGCCGGCGCCCGAGCGCGACCCTTGCGCTAACCGCTGCTCGGGCGAGATCCTTGCTGCCGGCAGGACGTCATTCGCTTGCGGCGTGTGCAGCGCCGACGACGTCTCACGGCCCACCATCGCTGGCGCCTCGTGGATGAGCTCGTCGTCGGTTCGCTAGGGTCGGATCACCTTCTACTGCGACCGAGAGGAGTTTGGCATGACGTCCATTTCGGAGCGGGAGAGCAGGGAAATTGAGGCGGCAAACGCCTCCGGCACCACTCCGGTCGTCTTCATCCACGGCCTCTGGCTGCTGCCGAGCAGCTGGGCCAACTGGGCGGGCTTCTTCAAGCAGGCCGGTTACGCGCCGCTGACGCCCGACTGGCCAGACGATCCGGAAACGGTTGAAGAGGCGCGGGCGAACCCGGACGTCCTCGCCAAGAAGACGCTGGAGCAGGTTGCCGACCACACGGCCGACGTGATCGGCAAGCTCAAAAGGAAGCCCGCCGTCATGGGGCACTCCACCGGCGGATTGTTCGCCCAGATGCTCGCCGGCCGTGGGCTCTCGGCAGCCACGGTTGCCATCGACCCGGGCGTGTTTCGCGGCGTCCTGCCGCTGCCCCTCTCCACGCTCAAGGCGACCGGACCTTTCCTGTTGAACCCCCGGTATCGAGGCCGCGCGATCACGTTCACCTTCGACCAGTTCAAATACGGCTGGACGAACAATCTCGATGAGGACGAGGCGAAGCGCCTTTACGACACCTACCACGTGGCCGGGTCGGGGATCGCCCTG
>Ga0126305_10000666_pt1 | contig 14789 bp, 15 predicted proteins | sample Plot26_FD_92536 | JGI IMG/M metagenome (GOLD analysis project Ga0126305, IMG submission 92536) | Serpentine soil microbial communities from UC McLaughlin Reserve, CA, USA - Plot26 | ecosystem: Environmental > Terrestrial > Soil > Grasslands | place: USA: UC McLaughlin Reserve, Lake County... | reverse complement strand
CCCCCCACCACCCCTTGAGCGTAGGCAGGCAGGGGCAACACGCCTCCTGGCTGGGGGTCTGGCGCGCGCGTGCCGCCGCCAGGCGAGGGAAATCCTGGGGCGGGCGTCGGGGTTGGCGTGCCGCCTCCTCCTGTGCCTCCGCCTCCGCCCGTACCGGTGCCGTTGCCGGTACCCGTGCCGATACCGCTCGCCCCACCGGTGATGACCTGAAAGTCACACCCCGCGAGAACCAGGAAACTGCTGAGGACCACACAACGAAAGAGAGTAGGCATGCTGATTAACATCCAGTCACATTGGTGATGATGCCGCTGCGAATGCTCACGATGCAGGTGCCCATTTGTTTGATTTGTTCTGAATTGGCCGCATAGCCAATGATGTATCCCAGGGCGGAATCCCGATCGAGACCTGCACCCCCCTTGTTCACCACCACAAATCCCGGTGCGGTGTTGTTGGGCAACGACAGATTGATGCTGCGGTAGCGGTGCGTGCTGTCGCCGATGTCGTAGGCGTTATCGACCAGGGGCCGGATCGCCATCGTGTTCAGGCCGCCACCCCAGATGGTGGTGACGATCCCGACGCCAGCGACGTCAAAATCAAACTGCGCTGGATTGGACCGGATCGTGAGACGCGTCATCGCGGGACTGCCCGATTCGAGCACCAGTCCCGACGCGATACCCACACCTTTGCCAACGAGGGGCGACCCATTGAGGCCCGCCTGGAAAGAGGCGGCTTGGGTAAACGTCCACGCCCCGGTGATCGTTTCGTTCGCCGCGATGCGCGTCAGGATGGACCCATCAATGAGTGCACTTTCGGGCACCGTGCCCGGGGTCGGCGAGAACTGTGGGGGGAAGGCAATCGGTACCGCCACCGCCTGGAGGATGCGGCCATCGGCATCGACGTTGATGCGCGCCACGGTGGTAGCATCGCCATAGATCCCGGCTGCGACGCCATTGTCTTGCAGTTGGCTGGGCCCCACACACCCGGAGCATTGCAGGGTGGTGAGGGCCAGGGTGCCGATGGTCACCGTGTCGGCAAAGGTGAATCCGGCACCACTCGCGCCGAGGTCGAACACGGCATTGCCGTTCTGGTCCACCCCGATAGTCAGGGCATGGGCAGGATCATAGGCTACCGTCAGTTGTGGGGGCGTGGTCGAGGTGAAGATGCCACTGCCAATGGTCAGGCTGTTGTTGTGGAGGATTTCCGAAATATCGACCCCATCGACCGTGATGCCAGGGTCGACGGCAATGTTGCCGGTGATCGTGCCGCCACCCCGATGCAGGGCGGCCGTGCCCAGCGTCTCGAAATTGGCGTTGACCTGTGAAGAACTGGCCACGGTTCCCGGCACAAAAACATTTGGCACGGTGATTTGTGCCAGGAGTGGTGCGCCAGACAGCAGCCACACCAACAGCAGCCCCACGGTTTTTCTCATCCATCTCTCCTGAGGCCAATCAACACGGTGGCTTGTCCCGCGACGGTCGACCGGACCTTGATGTAGCTGTCGAACTGCACTTGTTCACCGAGGAGGGTGTACAGCGCAGGGGCGGTGGGTGGGGCAGCGGCAAATTTCCAGTGCACCGCCACAAAGATGATCCGACCTTTCCCGAGAATCCGATGCCGGATGGTGACGGCCATTCCGGCACTGGGAAATTCCACTTCGTGGTAGTCCCACTCGGCAAGGGGTGTGGCCTTTTCGAAATCAATCGAGAGGCGTTGGAGGTCCCGTTCGAGGGTGGTATCGGCCTCAGACATCAGGGCTTATCCACTTGTGTTTCCGCGCGGGTATCGACCTTGTAGATCAGGGCATCGGCGTTGGGCTTGTACTGGCGAAACGCCCATCGGTAGGCAAAACAGACCTTTGCCAACCGTCGACGGGCCCGCGTAGTGGACTGGCCTGAGCCCCATACCGCCTGATCCCACTGGCCTTCATCCCAGATCATCCCCTCACTACGCAGGTCCAAAATGAAATGTCTCAGTCGGTTGTCGTTGTTGTAGTTGCGAAACAGCGCCACTTCCATTTCCGAGGCATTGACGCTCGCACCCACCCAGAAATACCCATACTCCAGGCGTTTCTTGATGAAGGGCGTGGCAAAGGTCTGCCACGGCAACACCACCCGGAAGCCAATCGTGCCCACCGACCAGGTCCACGCGGCATTGGGAACCAGCGAGAACAGCTCCCCCGTTGCCAGGGTGATCATCGAGGCCGTGTTTGACCCAATCCGCTTCACCTGCCAGCCATCAGGGTCGCCATTGTTCACGTATAGGTAGCGTTCACTGAGACCGGCCCCAGCGGTGTAGAGCGGTCCTGGTGTGACATCCACCGTCAGCTCGGTGGCTGTGCCTGAGACCACCTTCCCCTCGAGGAGCCCGCCTGGAGTGCCATCGTTGAACGATCCCCCATAGCGAAATATCTGGCCCTTGTAGCCTCCGAGATAGACGTGGGGGGTCGACAAGGTATTCTGCACGGTGGCAAAACTCGCCACGTCCATGCCGGTCCACTTGGTGGCTTCCCACTGGTTGAAGCTGTACTTGAAGGGCAGGATCAGGTTGTTCTGCAGCGAGCCCATGGCCGGCATCGCCCAGAGAATCCGCTGGTTGATGACATCGAGGGCGGCCACCACGCCCGTGGTCTGCAAGGTGGGATTCGGGGAGGCGGCCCGCGTGGAGAGTCCGACATCCAGGGCCACCTGGTCATCCAGTCGCCCATGCGCGAGGTTCTGGATGGGCCCTGAGCCGCTCCAACCCACGGGGCCGCGCTCGCTCCACCAATACGAGGTGCCCTCGATGTAGACCACCGAGCGCTCGTTGAGGCACCCCGTCGTCTGGGAGATCATCCTTGGGACCCAGGTCGCGGGATCCTCCCCATACAAGGCCCAGGTCGAGTCCTTCTTGAAGACCACCAGGACTTCATGGGCGGCATGGAGCGCGATAATCTGCTGACCATCGTCCTGGTTGACCGAGAACGAGTTCTCCGGGTCCCAGGCCTCAGGCTGGTCGAGATTGGAGTAGTAGACCCGTGACCCATCGTGACCAAACAGCCGCGAGACGTGCGCCTCGATGCCCTGCAGATTCAAAGGGGGCGGGTTGTTCTCCAGGAAATCCGGGGCGATGAGCGTCAAGGCGTCCAGTTGATCCTGGGTCAGTGATACGGCCGCCGTGTTGGTGGATTTTGGAATCTCGGCGACCCGGAAGTGTTCGGTCTGTTTGGCGTCTTGTCGCAAATACACGCGGGTATGCGAGTAGGGACGATCGCTGGGGGAAGGTATCCAGCTGACGGTGATGGTCCCTGGACCGCCGAGGTAGAACGCCTGGGCTGGCGACGCCGAGCTTTCCAGCCCCGTGACCGAATCGTAGTAGGTCACCAAGGTCGAGTAATCGCCTGGTGGGCAGTTGCCGGCGCTCCCCGTGACCCCTGGAAGACTGGGGGCTGGCAATCCCGCTGTCCAGATGTAGGTGCCATTGAAGGCCTTCAGCGGATCGATGCCATTGGCGATGAAGCAGTGGTTGTTCATCGTCGCAAAGCTCGGAGGGTAGAACCCCGGGGTAAAGGGGGTCGGATGTGCGGCCTCGACCGCTTCCAGACGCAGCGGGGCGGGAATCAGCTTGTCGAACCGTCCCGTACTGCCAACCACGAGGTGCATGGCACTGGTGACCAACGGGGATGTTGCGCGGATGAAGTCGTACTGGCCGAGAATCGCGCCATTGCCGGCTTGCGGGATGACGTTCTGCAGGGTCCAGCCTTCGCGCTGGCCAATGACGGCGCTCTGCCCGGTGTTGTGCAGCAGGATGGTGTTTTCTCCCACCGCAAACGTGCCTTTGGGCGCCATGTCCTGGGCCGGCGTGGCATGCGCGCCCAGGGCCCACGAATCGACTGGCTCAAACACCATCTGGCCCATGATCTAGGACCCCACAAAGGTCGGCATGTTGTCGTTCCAGGTCGATTCCTTGTCCTGGACAAAGAGCGGCTCAGCGCCCAGCACGGTCGAGTCCTTCAGGTACTGCTCGAGGGCCACGACCCAATGGTCTTGCTGAATGGTCCAGCTGGCTCGGGTTTCCTGCCGGATATCCGTGTTGTACCCAGCAAAGAGCAACAACGCGTCCCAGACGAGCAGTTGGCTGTAGGGACTGGGGAGTTCTGGCACGTCGTAGTCGTTGATCAGGACCAAGGGCTTGCGGAAGAAGCGGTAGCTGAGTGTTTCTGGGACGTCGGGGGACTGCGCCAGGAAAATCTGGCGATACTGCTTGCCCATCTCGATGGACGACAGGGTCAGAACCAGTGTCTGGCCCGCATCGGCGGTGATCGTCAGGATTCCAGAGAACTCCCCGCTTTTGGTGACCGAAATGATCTCCTCGAAGGGGTAATACCCGGTGATTGGGGTGTGGCCCTCGAGGGTGAAAATCTCGACCATCACGTCGCCCTCGGGATTGATCCCCTTGACCGCCACCTGGAAGGCGGTGCCGATGTCGGAGTTCGACGAACTCTGCACGGTCAGGACCCCTGGCGTCGCAGGTTGGGACTTCACCGGGGAATGGCCCCAGAACATGAACTCGGAGGCGCTGCCCTTCTCGGAGACCCAGTCGAAGCTCCCGGTCGAGAGTCCGCGATTGGGAATCTCGCGCATCAACAGCTCGGCCGTGTCGTTCCGCAAATAGAGGATGTTCGCGACCATCGGATTGAGCGTGTAGCGCTGCACCCCTTGGAGGGTCTGGATCACCATCGGTTTGGGATGCAGAAGGAAGTACTGCGAGTAGGCCAAACTCCGCATCTGATGGGCCTGGTTGAGAAAATCACTCGCCAGGGCCTTGGTCGACGGGGCGTCGTCCTCTTCATCCAGCTCGCGCAAGACCTGCCGACGCAGGGCATCAAAGGTGTAGATCATGTGCAGGCCTCCAGAGGCAGCGTGTGGGCGGGTGTGCCTCGAGGATGGATTGCGGACGACAACGGGGAACGGTCAGCCTGCTCTACTGGCGGATGCAACGGGTCTGCTTTGAGCCCACCCGCGCCTTGCTGTGGATGGGTGGCGGCCGACAGCAGCGTACTCCCTCCCGACACGGCTGGGTGCAATGTGTTGGCAGCAAGTCCTCCCTCGCCTTGTAGCGGATGCACCAGTGAAGACAACGGGGTGGTCCCCCCGCACAACGACGGGTGGAGCGCCGTGTCCCACCCGATTTCTGACCGTCGACGCTCGAGCACCCCTTCGACAAACTCGGCCCGGAGATCGAACGGGTCTCCAGTGGCGACCAAATGGCGGATGAACGCGCCATCTGCCCACCCCAACGACACCGCAAAGGCCTCCGACTCGATCAGGAAGCCTCGCAGGAGCGCCAACGGGTCCAGTTGGATCCCCACCCCAAAGGGTGCCGCCTCGAGCAACAACCCTCGCAGGAGAGCTGTCTCGTTGACCCCCAGCATCAACGTGAAGGGGGCCGGATTTAGCACGCGCCCACTCAGCAGTCCGCTGTCGGCCGCTGCGACGGTGAGCGCGAAGGTCTCCGCCTGGAGGCTGGTGCCCTTGACCAGCAGTGTGTTGAACGGGGGGAACCGCCATTGCAGCCCGAACCACTCAGCGCCCAGCGCAAACCCCCGCACCAGGCGGGAGTCGGTCCACCCAAGCGTGAGCCCAAAGGGGGTGGCCGCCACAACCCGACCTGCCAACACCCCACTTGAGGCATACCCAAGGACGAGGGCAAATGGTGCACTGCCCAAGACATAGGTCCGGGAGGTGCCAATCGGAGCAATGGCCAGTGCCAAGGCAAACGCCTCGACCTGGACCACATGACCGATGAGAAATCCCGCTGGGGCCGTGGCCAGCCAGATCGTGAACGGCTCGGCCTGAAGGGCGTAGAAAAACGCTACTCCATCATCGAGCAGCATCCGGTCGCCGCTCTCATGGAGCAGGATGCCGGTGCCGTCTTCGAGTTGGAGCAGATCCATGGGTTAGCTCGGGCTATCGATCCCGGCGAGTGCGTCCCAGAGGCTCATGATCTGCGACTGGAGATCCAGGTCGAGAATCGAGCAGGTCGAGGTCTTGTTCGCCTCGTCATAGACCGTGGTGTTGATGACGTTGATGCCCATCACGATCTGCGGTCCGCCCTGCTGGGTGGCCATTCCCGGGTTGCGCACCACGGCCTGGGCATACTGGGCCCGCAGTGGGTGGTAGGGCGTGCTGCCTGGTTCGCTCAGCACCTGGCCCGAGACTTGGGCGAGCATCGCCTGGGCCCGTTCCATGAAGCCACCCGGGTTGATGTCCCGAGTGAGCGCCATTTGCTTGGTGGAGGTTTCAACAGCCATCAGTTCTTCCTTGCCACTTCTTGGATGCGGGGTTCTTCAGGTGCAGCCTTGGCGTGCTTCAACTCCTGGGTCTTGTCGGCGAGTTCCTTGTTGAGCAAGGCGATCTCGTAGTCCTTCTGCCCGAGCAACATCAACAACACCTGCAGGTCAAACTCCATGAAGACTCCTCAATTGGTCGAATACGTGAAGTGGTAAAAGATGGCGCGATTCCCTGCGAAAATTGAATGCAGAAGCAAATCTGCATGTCCTCCACCGGCCGCTACGAGGACATAACCTGTTTCTCCCTGTACATCTGTGGTGATGGTGCCGGTTCCACCACCCTTGGCAAGCACGTTGCCTTGCAGTATGTATGTGGGCAAATACATCCGTAGGTGACACTTCACACCAGTCACAGTATTTGCGTCAATCTGCCCTGACACCGTCACGACTGATCCCACACGCGACCACTGTCCGGCATAGAACGTGGCTGAGTAGACACCGCCCAATGCGCCCGCATCTACAGGAGTCCATTGACCCTGGGCCAACCCGGTATTGTTGGTGACGGCTGTACACGACAAACTCGTACCAGTGATGGTATTAGCATTGAGCGGGACCAACACAGATAGTCCACCCGCACTCATGCTCATCAAGTGGGCGCTATTGAGTTTATTGGTCCAGTAATACACATCCGAAAACATCTGGATCTGTGAATTGGGCATGGAGATGCCATTCGATCCATCCGCTTGTTGGTAGCCTCCAGATCTCGACCAGATCGTCCCTGCGACATCCAAGGCACCGAGCACACTCAGGTTCCCCGTGCCCGTCAACTTCATGGAAAAGGTCGTGTTGGCGGCGTTGGCAAAATTCGTCTGGTCCGCCAACACCAACACCGTCGACCCATCAAGATTGATGACGTTCGAGGCACCATTCTTCGACTGAATCCACCCGCTCGTCGTCGCTAGCGAACTACCAATGATCTGTCCGCTGACTGCCAACGTTCCCGTCAGGCGATCCAGGGTGGCATTGCCTCCGACATTGACATTTTCTGCGTCATTGACAAAATCAAACTTGATCTTGGACTGGTAGTAGACGATGCGGGCCTTCTTGGCATCCACTGATCCATTGGGATTGGTGAGGACCATCCCTGGGTGGGTACTTCCACGCAGTTCTAGTTGGGATGTCGCCGCAAGAGCATCCCCATACAGATTGGCACGCCCATTGACCTGGAAGGTGTTCCCAACCAGTTGGGCCAGATGTCCGGTATTGGCTTTGTTCGAAAAGTAGTAGTTGTCTGAGAACCCTTGGATGTTGACGGTGTCCAACAACCATCCGGTCGCCCCATCCGACCGGAGGTAGTGCCCGGTTCCCGACTGGAGATGCCCACCCGTCTTGAGCGTGCCGTTCCGGGTAATGGTCAACACCGAGGTATTGGTCGACACGAGGTCGTTGGACGCCATGATGGCTAACTGCGTCCCACTATTTTCAATCCGCCAGAGTCGCTGATCGGCGGCTTGCGCGGTGTCGATCAACTGGATCTGGGCCCCAGCTGGACCCGTCACTTTCACCAGCGGGCCAAATGTGCCTGTGCCCACCGCACTGACATTGCCAAAGACGCTCAGGTCCCCCAAGCCCGTCAACCGCATCGCATAGAGCTGGTTGGCGGCATTGGTGAATTCGATCAGGTCGCCAGAGATCAGGACGTTCCCGCCCTCCAACTGGATGACGTTCCGCCCCGAATTCATCGACCGAATCCACCCACCGGTGGTACTCAGCGCACTGCCAATGACCTCCCCGCTGGCCGCCAGCGTGCCCGCGCGATCGAGGGTGACACTGCCGCCCACACTGATCGTCTCGGCGTCGGTGACAAAGTCGAGCTTGATCTTGCCTTGCGCATGAACGATGCGTGCCTTCTGGGTATTGGCGGGCGCATTGGTATTGGTGAGGAGCAATCCAGGATGGGTATTACCGCGCAACTCCAATTGCGTGGTGGGTGCCAGGGCCCCTCCATAGATGCGTTGGTTGTCACTGAAGATGTTGGGCTGGTCGGTCCAGGCGTTGTTGACCAGCACATCGGCCCCGCCCACCTGGTGGCTGGCGGCATGGGCCCCGGGCACCGCCGCCGGCAAGGCCGCAAAGGCCCCACTGGCCTGAAGCCAGAGGGTGGTCCCACCTGGGAACCCTCCGGTGACCTTGAGCACATCCCCCGAGAGCGCCGCATTGGGGATAGTCGGACTCGGCACCCCCAACACCCCACTGCTGACCGTTACATAGCCGGTGCCGGGAGGCGCGGGACCGGCTGGACCCTGGGAGCCGGTCGGGCCTTGGGAACCCGTGGAGCCTGTTGGCCCGAGGGGTCCTTGCGGACCCGTTGGGCCTTGTGGACCAGGATCCCCCTCTGGACCCGTTGGCCCTTGTAGACCGGTAGGACCTTGCGTGCCTTGGGGGCCGGGTGGGCCTTCTGGGCCCATCCCCGCTTCCATCGCCACTGGCCACGAGTTGTCAGCCCCCTTGGGTCCATACAGAATGTCGGTGGTGGTGTCGACGTAGAAGTCCCCTTCGACGCCAACCCCGACTCCAGGCACGGTCGTCCCAGTCAGGATGTCCTGGCTCGCGGTTTTGTCGATCAGCTGCGCGACCGTCACCCGGCTGCTGATCGGACTGGTCGCTGGGTTGGTCACCAGGTAGATCAAGTCCGTATCGGCAATCGTGGCAGCAACCGGAAGCGCGGTGAGCTTGGTGTCAGCCATCGCCTAGGACACCGTCCCCCAGGCCGCCTCTGGGAAGTCGACCTTGAAGGTCTCGCCTGGCAACAGCGCCAGAGGAGCACCATAGTCGTAGAACCCAATCAGCGGCTTGCTGGCGGGCGTGTCGTTGTAGAACACCACCCAGCGAAAGGCGGCCATGTTGTCCGGACCAGCGGTCCACACGGTATCGACCGCCGTCATCTCCATCGCGGCGCCATTTTCGACGCCTTGATTTTGCACATCCAACCCACCTGTGGTGTAGCCGTTGCTGGCCGCAATCTGCACAATGTCGCTCAGCACAGCATTGGTTACGAGCGGGAGGGTGTTGGTCAGGATGGCCCTGATCGTGTCATCGGCGCCGTACCAGTCGTGGACCTTGTTCGAAAAGTCCTTGGCCAGGCAATTGAACTTGGTGAAGACCGCCATGGGGCTATTCCTTCCTGGCCTGCTGGGCCTTGACGCTCTCAGCCACGATGGCGTCGAAGAACATCTTGCGGGTAAACGGCTTGCCATCCCCCGTTCGGCCAAGCTCCTCCATGAAGAACGCTTGATGCTCCTTCTTCAGAATCTGGTAGTAGCGATATTCGGTCACGGCCTTCCAGCCTCCCAGAATCACGACCACCAGGACAATGAAGCTCAGAGCGCCCTTCACCTGGTCAAACAATGCGGTCCACCACGACCTGGGCCGTCGGCGCACCCCCGGTGACGGTCCCCACCACTCGATAGACCCCACCGCCGAGACAGGCATTGACAATGGTGTTGGCTGCAGCCGTCAGGCCTGGATAGACCTGGAGCCGTGTGGCGGCGACCGCCGCCAGACCCGCAGTGACCACCCCAGGGAGGTCCAACCATGCCCCTCCAGGGGTCTGCTGCTGCATCTTGACGGTTATCGTGCCGCCATTGGCCGCGCTGATATCCGTCCAGATGTTGACGCCCTTGGCGCCATCGAGCGCGAAGGGGGCTTGATTATTCGTGCCTACGGGCCAGACTTTTGACCCACTGCGATATCCGGTCACGGAGTACCCCCAAAGCGCTTGGTCTCGGGCTGATTGAGCCAAAATGGCGCTGGCCCTTCATACCCCCGAGACTGGATGTCAAAGAGTCGGGTGAACTCGTCTTTCCAGAGAGCTTCACCCAGATTTTGCTTCTCCCGGATTTGACCAGCCTCCACTCGCTCTTCATGGGTCTCGAGGTCCTTCCAGAGTCGAGCGAGGCCATCCCGTTCGGGGTCCGTGAACCGGAGATGCTCGAGCAGGCGTTCTCCCAGCGGCCAGTTCATGACCAGTTCCTGCTGGCCACATCGTGGACACTTGGCCGCATCAAGGGTGTAGACCACCTGTTGATAGTCCTGCCCGCAATAGCTACAGGTGAGGAGGCTCCCGGGGGAGACCTCCATCACTCGATAGAACCCGGTCGCGCAGCGCACCCAGGTGTCGTAGCGATCTTTGGGATCCTTGGGGCGGGCCGCTTCGCGGCCTTCCCGTTCAATCTGCCATCTGTTTCGCACGGGACTCCAGCGAATGCGCATCGCCTCCCGGAAATCCCGGAACAGACCTTCGGCAAAGTGCCTCGGCACGCGAGGGGCCAACATGATGCACTCCTTGAGCTAGGTCCAGGTGCCCTTCATCGAGGTAACGAGCCAGCCGTCTTTCCCATCCCCAATCACGGTGATGGAATCGCCCACAGCCGCACCCGTCAAGGCCTGCCCATCGGTCTTGGCCCCCTGGAGGAACTTGTCTGCGGCCACCGGGGTCATCTTGTGGGCTGCCGCCAGGCCGATATAGAGGGTGTACTTGAGCCCGAGCTTGGTGGCCGGAAGCTGGAGGTCGACCGCTGTCGCCACGTTGGCCACAAAGGCCGTGCCACTGGCATAGAGCGGCGCCGCCTTGGCCCCTGCCACGGTCAGGGGCCAAATCTTGTCGGAGTTGACCACCCCGAACATCTCGCCGTTGTGGTGAATGATGAGCCCGTCGTCGTTGGCCGAGAAGCCATGCGCGGCGCCGGTACCGGTCGCCGTGGGGCCCTTGTGAATGAACCGCGTAGCCATGGTCGAGTCCTTTCGGAGAAGACGGAGGCGAGGAGCAAGGCTCCTCGACCTCCGGGGGGTAGGCTCCGGCCGTCCCCGTGTGAGAACTCAGGCTTCAGCGAGGTCGCTGAGCAGCCCGTTGCCGTTGCGCGACAGGCACGCCAGGTTGCCGTAGTGGAACAAGTAGCCCTCGTAGGCGTCCTTGTTGGCCACGCGCGACAGGTAGCTGCCATCGAGATCCGCCCAGTCGAAGTCCGACGTGCGGAAGATGCTCATCGTGTCGGGGACCATGAAATACATCACGTTCTTCCGGCACTGTGAGTCCGCCACGAGTCCGAGCCCATTGAAGTCCAGCGCGGTGAACCCCCCGTCCAGCTTCATGGTGTTGACATGGCGACGCTCGGCCACGCAGAGCTTGTAATACGCCCTCCGCATGCCGTGCGAGGTGAGAATCAACTTGATGTCGTTCTCGGTGTAGTCGCCGTTGGTGGCAATCGCGTCGATGACTTCCTGCATGTCCTCGAACGCCAGCTGGCGGAGCGATCCACCATTGCCAAACACCTGCGCCTGCCAGTAGGGGGTGGTCGCCGCATCGAGCCCCTGGAGGGGTCCGAGGGGCGGATTGACATCCGAGATCACGCCCCGGATGCCCATCATCGCGAATCCCAGCGAGTTGGCCTTGACGATGAAATCGCCATCAGCCAGACCCGCTGGGAGCGCCGCGCCGGTCCAGGAGGCTTCATACGAGCCGCCTGCGACCTTGCTCACGGTGACGTCAAGACCCGCCTGGAGGATGGTCTTGGTGGGCAACGCGCTGGTGTCGACGACGTCGACCCGGTCGGTGCCGTTCATGTAGACGAAGTTGTTCCCCTGGCCATCATCGAGGGCCGAGGGGCTGGCGTTGTCGTTCGAGGTGAAATACGCCAGCGGGTCCGTCCCATCGCCATGCAGCATGCGGTTGATCGCACGCTTCATGTCCTTGGTGACCCCATCCACTTCCGACTGGATGGCCTCCACGAACGCTCCAGCATTGTCCCGAGTCGCGGCAATGGTCGGCCCCGTAATCAAGATCCTCGAGTAGAGGTACTTGTTGGGCACCAAGGTGGTCGTATAACCCTGCTGACCGGCGGTCGGCAGGTCGGACCCATCGTCGAGCGCAATTGCCGCGGCGACGTTCCGGGAGGTGTGCAGCGGAATGGTGAAGTCCTTGCCGCTGACCATCTGGATCTGCTTGTTCAACTGCTTGAACAGCAGGATTTCATTGTTCAGCTGCTCGCGGATCGTGCCGATGTACCGAACCTTCAGCACGTTGGCCGCCGCAGCGATGTTCATGCCCATGCGGATTCCTTACGAGGTCATGCTGGCGCGCATCATCTGTTCGATGTCAGCCATCACGGCACTCTTGAGACCAGGATCGCGAAGGTTCCCATACTTGGGTCCTTCGGGCGGCATCATGCCGCTGCCCCCTGGCGGTTCAATGCCTTGGGCGCCTTGCGGTCCCCCTCCCTGCGGGAGGGGACCGCCGGCTTCCCAGTTATTGTCCCGGGCCAGCTCGCGAATCTCATTGGCCAGCAGCGCTTTGGCATCGGCAATGCTTTGTGGTTCGTAGCCTCCCACCTTGAGCCGCAGCTCGTTGAACAGGGGCAGCTTCTTGAGCAGCGGATACTGACTGGAGAAGGCATCGTAGACGCCTCTCAGGTCTTGCAGGTACTGACCCTTCAGAGTCTGCACTTGCGAATTGTATTGCTGTGCTTGATACCGCTGGTCCTGCTGGGTGGAGAACTCGTCGAACCACTGCTTGCGCATCTGCTCGACTTGCGCGCGGGTGAGAATCTCGTCCCCATCCGATCCACCTTGAGCGGGGTCCCCCGTGCCGTGCATCTCCTGAAGGATCTGGGCCAGGCGTTGTTTGTCGGAAAGCACACCTCGAAGTTCATTGATGGCTTTCTCGTACTGCCCGAGCCTGGTTGTCCATTCCCCTTCGCGACGCGACAGCTCCTGGGTCCGCTGGGTGTAATCGGCGTGACGTGAGTACCCATTGAGCAGCTCTTGAAGTCCCACCCTGAGGGGTTTCCCTCGATAGCGGAGATCAAACATCTGCTCTTGGCTGGAAGAATCTGTCGGCGGAAGACCACCGCCAGATTGAGGGGTCGTGGGGACTCCACCTGAGCCTTGTCCACCCTCACCTGGGGGCAATCCTCCTGTCGAAGGTTGTTCTCCGCCGCCACTACCAACTAGCTCTTCAGACATCTACATGATTCCAGGGCCCGGTTGGGGTTGTCCTGGACCTCCAAGTGGGCCCCCCATCTCGGGAGGTTGTCCACCTTGCTCTGGGCCCGGGGGCATCCCGGGCGCACCTGGGGGTGGAGGCGGCATCATCATCTGCACCGCAGCCACCAACGCTTGATCGCCATTGAGGCCCTCTTCCATCAACATCTGCATCGCGAGGGGCGGCTGGATGAACCGCAGATGCAACACGCAATGGGCCTTGAACTGCTGGCCAATCATCGGGTCCAGCTGGCGGAACTCCTCACCCTTGAGGAACGCGCAATGCATGTCCCAATGCACCTGGTGGTCTTCCCAGACATGGGGCTTCTGGAGTCTGGCCACCTGGCCTTGGGAGGCCATCTTGTTCTCCATCCGCGCTTGTGACTCATCATCCTTCGAGAGGTCGTAGGCTTCCTCGATGCCGCCCATCTCGAGGAGCGAGAGCGCGGTGCGCTGGACCTGCGGGGAGGCCGGATCCCCCAGCAATCGCTCCCGGTAGAGCATCATCACGGATTCCTGGCGGGCCGCCTTGAGGGTGGGCAGCGCACTGCCCACCTCAATCACGATGTCGGCCATCTCGTCGATTTGCGACGAGCTGAATTCGAACACCTCTGGGAGGTAGGTCTTCCCCAGGGCCGAGATCAATCGGGGCATCGTGTAGTACTGCTTGATGATCCGGCGGATCTTGACGCAGGCCTCTTCGACCGCGAGTTCATGGGCCCGGATATCCGGCCCATGGACCATGTCGGCCGCTTCCTGCAGCAGATTGACCTGGAAGCCCGACTTGGTGGCCCCAGCGGCCCCTTCGGTCACCGGGTAAATCTGGGTGATGTCGTCGAATTCCTTCTGAATCAGGTCGATGGCGCGCCAAATATCAGAATTGACCTGTGGGGGGAACCAAGGCTGCGGGGGAGGCAGATTTGGCGCGCCAACGTATTCGACAATTTCACCAGGCTCCGAGGTCCACGCCGCACGCGCGACCTGATGTTGCTTCGCAACCAGGAGCTTGGGAAACGCCATGAGCCGAAGGTTTTCGGCCAGCTTGCTTCGCAACAGGTTGTATTCCCTTTGCAAATCCACCAGCTGTTCGGCCATCGTCGGCGGCCAGAACTGGCCGGGGACGTTCTGGTCGAAGAACTCGACTACGGGGTAGGGATTCTCAAGATTCCCCATCCCCAGAGGCATGCCCTTGATTTCCTTGAGCAGCTGTCCACCGGCAACCACGCAATATTTCCCCGTGGGCTCGCTTGGACAGGGCTTCTGGAAGTACTCGAGCACCAGCACCCGATCGTCGGTCTCTTCCTTGCGCGATTCGCCCCCGAACTGGTTATTGCTAAGCGACGCAATCTGCTTCTCGTACAGAAAGACCGTGTCCTGGTCCCCCGAGGAGGTCATGCGTTCGACGTGGACAGGTTTGTCGGCCTTGTAGCGCGCGACCACGTCCTTTTTGATCCGCAGCTTGGCCCGGATGATCTCCACCTGG
>Ga0126305_10000665_pt1 | contig 14791 bp, 12 predicted proteins | sample Plot26_FD_92536 | JGI IMG/M metagenome (GOLD analysis project Ga0126305, IMG submission 92536) | Serpentine soil microbial communities from UC McLaughlin Reserve, CA, USA - Plot26 | ecosystem: Environmental > Terrestrial > Soil > Grasslands | place: USA: UC McLaughlin Reserve, Lake County... | reverse complement strand
GTCAATTCTTTTGGATCGATATCAAAAACACTTAAACACATTCTGCAACCAATATCTACTCCAACCCCATAAGGAATAACAGCATTATCAGTTGCCAATACTCCACCAATAGGTAACCCATAGCCGCTATGTGCGTCGGGCATTAATGCACCGGCAACGCTGATCGGTAGTTTAGCTGCCTGGTACATTTGATGCATGGCACCTTCTTCAATATGTTCCTGCCCGAACACATTGAACTGAATTCCCGACGAGTTCAACGAAATATTCTGTCCTTCAGCTTCTGGCTTTGGCAGCAATTGTTTTGCAATTAAACCCAATACCTCATCGCCTGCATAATCCTGCGGCGATTGCAATACCTCTTTCAATATATCCAATGCTTTTTCTTTTGAATGATGTTTGAAATTCTTTTCCATCACATTCATTGCAATGCTTATCACCGGCCCTTCCGGGTAGCTCAAGGCCCTGATCTCTTTTCCTTGTATTTTTAATTTGCTCATTGTTATTCTTTTTAGATTACTCAATTATTGCACCAATTAGTCGCTCAATTCAAACTTACAAATGCTTAGTCACCGACATTGCGGTTCGTATGAGAAACCCATAGCAACAGATCGACAATCTGTGATGTTAGCCATTACACCAACGAACCTTTTGTAGCCCGTACGAGATTCCCTGTCTGCCGACACGCAGGAAACTCGTATCGTCACACTGAAAATGTGAAGTCCTCAACCTTAGACGAACGGACCACTTGCATAGGATACCCCGTTTGAATCGGAACAAACTCTTCATTTTGAAGAATCCGACCAATCGGAATACTTCTATATTTCCTCCCAATCCTTATAATCAAACCAATCGTGGTTCTAAAAGCGTCCCCGTTGCATCTCACGGGGAACGCCTATTCCTCCTTCTGCATCTAATGCCTTCAGTTCATATTATTGCTTGTTGCAAAACCGATCACTTTATTTATATCGCCTGTTACATGAAACACAGATAATTCTTTTATCATTGTTTGTCCCCAATGGTGCCGATCCTTTGTATATAATACCCGGCAATAGTTATTACCCAATTCGATCAGTCTTTTATTCTTTAGTACAAACAATGAGTTGTTAAAAAAGAAATCCCTTTTCTCATGATCAAAATAATTATGCTGATAGATCCCTTTCAGCTCGTAGCGGTAGGTATTCTGAATAAAATCAAATGCTTTACTTGTATCCAGTTCACCAATAAAGCTGATACATGGCACTTTATTAAATTGAACAGCGTAAAAAACCTTTGGGTCAACATAGTGACCTAAAAACAAAGTATTCACCTGGGATACTTTTGTTCTGAAAAAATTGAAAAACATAATCCTGTTTTATTGATCATTAAATAAAAAAAACCCGGTCGTGTTGCGACCGGGTTCTACTTATTCATCCAAAAGATGTTTTATGTATAGATACAATCCGGCCATTTATGAATATCATCATACTCATTACCTATGGGCACAATACTACGTCCCTGCTTTGCATACCAATGGCAATCAAGCATCGATGACAGGTCATTCATCGTTCTAAATCGTTTATATCGTAATTGTTTGATCACTTTATACATTTTCGTTGTTATAGATTCAATTCTGTTCACTTTACAGAAACCAGCAGAATTATTTTTTTATTAAAGCAAAACCCCGCAATCTGTTGCGGGGTCTGTGTTATATCGAATTCGTTTTTACACTTATTCAGAACATGCCCCGCAATTAGTATAGTCTTCGTTGGGACTAAACCAATTCAGTGTTTCAATATGTAGCTGTCTGCGTAACATGTGTTTTGCTTTGTCCAAAGGACTCCTTCAGAGCGGATGCAAAGATTGAACTAATTTTTTATTGTTGCCAAATTTTAGAGGAGTATTTTACAAATATTTTTCAAAACATTTTTATTTGACCACCCGGAACTCTGAACTTACTGCTATCCAAACTCCATTCCTCAGCATTCATCCCGTATAGTTTTCCATACTTTTTATACTGCTGAGCAACCATTTGTGCAATTGCTCCTTCACCTCTCATTCGTACGCCCCATCGGGTATCATTTACTTTTCCATCATGACTATCTTCTATTAAATGCCAAACCTTGTCTGCCCGATCTGGAAAATTCTTATACAACCAATCATGAAATAACAACTTGATGGCGCCATTTAATCTTATAAAAGTATAGGCAGTAAAGGTTGCCCCGTTGTCCTTTGCCTCTTTCATGATACGCTGCATTTCATGTTCATTCAACCCCGGGATCATTGGTCCCATCATGACACCCATTCGCACACCAGCGGAACTTAATTCATTGATCACTTTCAGTTTTTGTTTTGCTGTTGTTGTTCTTGGTTCCATTACACGTCGCAGGTCCTCATTAAATGAAGTGATTGAAACCATGGCCGAAACAATTTTCTTTTTTCCCATTTCCTGCAGCACATCTTTGTCCTTCAATATCCACGAATTTTTGGTGAGTATGCCAACCGGCTGATTGAATTCATTGCATACCTCCAGCAAACCTCTTGTTAAACGAAAAGTTTGCTCCGCAGGTTGATAACAATCTGTATTCCCACTTAGCATGATCGGTGTTGCATCCCATTTCGGATGCATTAAGAATTTTCGCAGTAGTTTGGGTGCATTTTTTTTGACGATGATCTTTCTTTCAAAATCCAGTCCGGCGCTATAACCCCAGTACTCATGCACATTTCTTGCATAACAATAAATACAACCATGCTCGCAACCGGCATATGGATTCATGCTGTACATCATTCCCACATCGGGACTGTCCACCTTGTTTACGATCGTTTTTGATTCCTGTTCTAAATATTGGGTAGGGACATTTGATTCTTCCCAATCATCAATAGATTCAACATGTTCTTTTGTCTTTTCATTTTTCAGGAATTTATTTTTTGTATTGATCTGTGCGCCTCGCCCTTGTAAATACTGAGAAGCCCCTTCTAAATCTACTCCGTTGGCGGAGACGTTAGAAGAATCATGATTTTTGGGAGTTACTTTAAAATGATCTTGCTTTAATTTCTCAGACATGATCGTGATTTAAAAAAGGATTAATGGTTAAATGACGAATAGAGTTACTGAACGTATAAGAGTGCGACGCAACAGTCAATCATAGTAGCATTGACGTTGATCACATAAATAATTCTCCTTGCTTTGTGGTCACTGGTAAATTCTGAAACTCGAATCGCTGTACTACCTGGTATTTCTTTTCATCGAGTGGCCTTTTTAATAATAACATTCCATCCGCGATAAATCTTCCGGTGAAATTTTTATTGCTGTATTCAAGCCAGCCTTTTTCATACTGCCAGGGTTGCAATTTTCTTGCAATAGTCAAATGTGGTTCAAGAATGAAGTGAGGCTTATTATCATCATTCAATTTCATGAGCCGTTGCGCTTCATGCCGTATTTGTTTTACCAATGTTTGCACCGGAACTTTGCTGACCACATTTATATATATTGTATGACTTGGAAAGCTTCCAAAATCCCTTAATTCGACTTTGATAGGATGAAAACCCATCGCCACTACTTTTAACCGGTTAATTAATCGCTCTTCCATCATTTCATACTGAAGAAAATTCGCCAGTATCATGTTCGGTTTGCCACCAAGGGCAGTTGACACTTTATATTCCTCGTTAAATTCCTGCCTTACTTTCATGATCTTATTCCGCAATTCTTCGTGCGGATTTAATACGAGCAGGTATTCAAAGACCCGGTATCCCGGTATCGTGACCGTGGTAATAGATTGTAATTGCATAACCCGTCCTCCTGTTTTTTGGTACAAATTTTATTAGTATAAATTTACTAATATTTTTAGCTACTGTCAAAAAAATTTACCACCTTTATTTAGAAAAATATTTTTATGGAAGGAGAAGAATTTTATGGTGCTGCCTATAAAGGCACAAAACAGCTCACGCAAAAAGAAGTGAAAACACCGAATGCCACGGGCTTTGGCGCTGCCGCCGACGATCATATGGAACGGGGTATTGATCTGAACGAACAACTGGTTCATAATAAGGCAGCTACTTATTTCTTCCGAATGAAAGGTGATGCAATGCAGGAGGCCGGTATATTTGATGGTGATATTTTAATTGTTGACCGATCGTTGAAGCTCGTAAATGGAAAAGTTATTGTTGCAATATTAAACGGTGAATTATTGGTAAGGCGCTATCACCAGAATTTTTCATCAGCATTTTTAATTCCGGATAATAATAGATATAAGCCGATCAATATTGCTGAGTTCAGTGATTTTAAAATGTGGGGTGTTGTTGCTTATTCTATTCACTCCCTGGGCTAAGGCCACTGCAATCACAGATCAGCTCACCATATTTTATTTTATATGGGATAGACAAAAATGTGGATTCACTTAAGTGAGTTAATCAAACAGTTTTTTCTGAATATTCTTTTTGGGTGGTGCTTCTTCTATAAACTTCGGCTTTATTAAATTCAATCCACATTCTTTATTTAGCTTATCAACTAAATAGACTGTTAATTCGGGAGAGGTTGCTTCATCATGCATATGCATAAAGAAATAAAGTTCCTGCAAACCATGATCTAACCAATATTTTATTCGTTTAACCCAAACATCTGACCTTGCATAGTCAGTTGGGTGCAAACTATTTCCTGCATAACGGATAAATGCTTTTGAAATAGTTAAACGCATATGAGCACAATCTCTTCTCCCTGCTGTGTCAGTGAGCACTGCTCCAATATTATTAGCGGATAAAAAGTTAAACAACTCTTCTCTTTCCTTTTCTTTACTAAACCAGGCAGGGTGACGTACCTCCAAAAAAAATTGTACATCTTTTGGTAGTGACAGCATGAATTTAAACAGATCATCTTTCCTGTTTGGAGAAAAAGTGTCACTCACCTGTACGAATATGGGACCCAGGTTTTCTTCAAATGCCAGAACACCGCGAAGGAATTCCCGTGTTAAAAATTCTTTTCCCTTCAACGTTCCGCGATGTGTAACTCCCTGGTACATTTTGGGACAGAAACGAAAATCTTTTCCCTTTGCCTTTTCCTTCCATTTGCCGAGCCCCCTTGCCCCAATTATTTTATAATGCGTAGTATTTAGTTCAATGCTATTGTAATGTTCCACATAATGCTGTAAAAAATTTCTTTCTTTTGTTTTGGGGGGATAAATTTTTCCTACCCATTCAGGCCGACCCCATTTTGCACAACCGAGATAGACTTTAGGTTGTTTAGACGGCTTACCACTTAATATTTTTTTATTGAAAGCAGGCTCCGCGGGTAGTGAAAAATCAACACTTTCTAACTCCTCCGTTTTTAACCTTCCAAACTCCATCTTAAATTTTATTAGGTAAAATATGATCTTATCTCACACTGAAAGTTGTAACTGACGAAACAGGATCGCCGTTATTGCTTATACCTTGCAGCACAATTACAAATTTTCCTGACCGGTCAGATGAATAGAATTGAAGTGATGTTCTCCCATCTTTACCGATGATAATGTCAGGTGCCCACAATAGAGTATTACGCAAGTCAGGTAACCGGGAGCTTATTTGCTGTTGCGTTTCATACATTGGTGAATAAAATTCCCGCCGCAGTTGCAAACCATTGTAATCAACTCCTACAACATCCGGATCCAGCTCGAATGCATCAAAAGTTCCATTATACGTTGAAAAACTTATGATCCCACTAAATACTGCCTTGCCCAATTCATAGCGGTTCAGTGATATGTCCAGCTTTCTCGCTTTCAGTGGATCATAAGAGAATATAGCATGTGGATTCGAAAGAGGCACACCATCGATCATCACCAGCGGACTGTCACTGTAATAGTCATGCATGAATGGGTTATACACCTTTATCATCCGCCTGCCACTTCTTACCGTCACATTTACTCCTGCTACATATTCTCTCAGCACTTCTTCCATAGTGGTAAAGCGTTTATACTGATCAAGAACATAACTCGTTTCCCCCAGGCTATAAAAAGGGAGCGAATCGCGAACTACTGGTTCGCTAAAAATTCGATTGCTATCTCCTGAATATATATTCTGCACTTGCATTCCGATACTTTTTTGCAGTACTAAGTCCTTTAGGCCTTCAGTTAAAATAAGTGGTGCGTATTTCCTGTACGACGAAGCATGCGCAAATGGTTTGCTAATGTCTATCCTGTAAATAGAGTCTTCCTCGTTACCGGCGACTGCCGTTAATTGATGACTACCGTAAAAATTCTTTACCTCAAACTGAACTAATCCCTCCTTGTTGCTTTCAGATGTATAAAATCCAAATGGATGGCCGGATACTGACAATAATGACAAAATATTTTCTGCAGGTTGGTTTGTTTTTGAATCCTTCACATTACCGGAAACAAGATGTCCCCTTGTTTCGGGCAAATACTTCACAAAACTATTACTGTCATCGTTTAGCACATTTTCCCATTTAAATCTCCGCCATCCATGCGTCAGCATCAGGTTGTCCGCAGCTTGGGGTGCCGCCATGTCATCAGATAAATAATATTCAGGTGATTCGACGGTACCGGGCAAGTCGGAACAAAGCCATAAATAGGAAATGATATTCATGCGGTCTTCCTGCTGAAATGAATCAAGTTGAAAAACGGACGCAGAAAGATCGTATAGACTATTGCCGGTTACTTCAATCGCCATATTTATTTTCTCCCGATTACCATATTCTGTTTTTTCAGCCTTCACTGAGGAAAACGAATTCAAAACAGGTTTGATGAAACAAAGTCTTTCACAAACTGGTTTATCGGTGCTGTTAAAAACAGTAAAATGGACAACTCCTTGTCCTAGTCTTTTTTTATCAACGACAAATACGGTGCTGTCAACGCTATTTAAAATATTTTTTCCTGCATATTTTAATACCTGTTTGTTGTGCACTGCTAATAGCATTTGTTCGCTGGGGGAGGCCTGCCCTGTCCTTCTGTAAACAATCACCACAAATTGGTTATGTTCATTTTCTGTCACTTTCATTACATAACCATTGTTATAAACAACCGGAAGTTCTGCAAAGATTTGTTTGCCGGTTGGCAAAATCACGGCCGCTTTATAAACATTCCCTGGTAAAGGAGTCATTTCAAATTTACCGATGCCAAACTTTGAAGGAGCAAAGGAAAGAATGGTATCATTGTTCTTACCAATAATAAAGCCATGGCAATTTTTAATACCCCCGTTCAAATTGGTCACTGTAAAGCCCACTGTACTGTTAATGCCGTTTACCAGGTAGCCACCCTCAGGAAAAAACCGGACATTGGGAACCATCTCAACATCTCTTTCGGCAACAGGTGGTGAAATTTTTAAAGTATTTACAATGGTAATTCTCTTTTCAAAAAAATATGCGGTATCAAAATTCTTCATCCAGGCAGTATAAGCACGGATGGTATAAAACCCCGTGTTCAAAGAAGTCGGAATGTAAAAAGAGCCATCATTTTCATGAGGCACTAATGAAACCATGTTTTGTAATACAGGTTCATTTTTTTCATCTAAAACTTCTATGTAAGCGATCTTGCTGAACTCAGACGGCCTATGAAAAGCGCCATCAACAGAGTATGTTTTGAACCATAAGATCTCTCCCGCAGTATAAAATTCTTTATCGGTATGCAAGAACAACTTTTCCTGGAAAGCTTTTGCGCTATAGGATCTGAATTTAGCAATCACGGGAGGGTCGGCAAACTCTTGCGAAATGCCGCCGATGCTAATAAAAAAAATAAGGACCGTAACAAAAAACCAGCGCCATGTATTAAGAATAGTCATTTTTCGCCTCCTTGATTTACCAATAGGTTGGTCTTACATTTGCTCCGCCCCGGGATTTGCAATCACCACAGTAGGGTGTAGTAAAAAGATAGTTATTCTCGGGAAAGGGAAAGTAATGAATTGGAATCCATCCGCCGTTTACAGCCTGCGATATGCTATCGGGATGATTACGAACAAATATTTCTTCACAATAAAAATAGCTTGGCCAATTTGAAACCTCTGATGAATTGATGAATATTCTTTTCTGCGTTGCTGCAGATGACGTCACAAACCCGATCACTGGTTCATCGGGATTTGTCAGACAATGAACATTGCCTTTCAATTCAGAGGGTAGCGGGCCGAAAAATGAGCCGATATCCTCCGTGTTTTTTTTCAGTATTTCAAAAAAATTATAGGCATCTTTTTCCATGGCATATTGTTTTGCAATGATACTGTAGCGTACAAACAATTTCTCATCGCCCGTCGGGATAAAGACAATTGGCACCTGGCTAATAATACCGGATTGCAACCGGGCCGAATTTGCAAGAAATATCTCAGTCGAAGGAGAATATTTCCAGCAAACGCTGACATCTTCTGCGGGAAAACTGCGTCGCCTTACTACACCGTTAGCATAAATCCATTCAGAAAAGTAACGGGAACGTATCTCCCAGGTCTCATTATAATCCCAACGGAAATACTTCGTCGTATTTGTCGGATCATTCGTATTGACGTAAATGTGAATTCCGTCTGCCTCTTGTTTCCAACTGATGCTATCAAGCGGCGGATTAAAAATCGTTTTTACCCAATCAGATAAATATTCTTTGCCGGAATTTTTTATCCGTAACCGGTACTCATTATTTACTGTCAGATTCAAATTGCCTGTGTATGTGCCATTACCGCGGCTGCTCAGTGCGAAAAGTGTATTGTCTTTTCCTTCCACTGTTACCGTTGCATTATTTTCAGTCCTTATTACCGCAGGGTCGTTGAGGTTGGTAGTCCGGGATAATGTGATAGATGTAGTTCCTGCAGGCTCAAGGTTTGCTTCCACTACCAGTAATGGTTTTTCCAAAGAACCGTTTGGCGGTATATATGGTTCTTTACAACTTAGCAAGGAAAACACCAGTAGAGCCGCAGTTATTTTTGCTTTCATTTTAAAAACGAATATTAAAGTTGATAAATGGTATCATACTTCCAAATATTGAAACCTTATAGCCTTTTACCAGTCCATTCTCTGAAATAAAATATACCGAATAAGGATTTTTTCTTCCAAGTAAGTTATAAACCCCGATGGTCCATGAATTATGTGTTATATGGGTTAGCTTATGATTGCCTTCAATGTTCATCGAAAAATCCATGCGGAAATAATCCGGTATGCGATATGCATTCCGATCAGAATACAATACCCTTTGCGACCCAGTATAATAATAACTTGCTATCGGAAGTGTAATTGGCCTGCCGGTGCTATAGGTTGTATTTAATGATATGCTGAAACGGTGATTAACACGGAAATTACCTGTCAATGTTACATCATGTGGCTTGTCATAATTCGCCGGGTAAAAGTTTCCTTTATTCACTGTTACACCCTGGGTACTGTCATATGCTCTTAATAAAATTCTTGAATAAGTATAGCTGATCCATCCATTCAATTTTCCTACTGGCTTTTTGATCAGCAATTCAACGCCATAAGCCTTTCCCTTAGTATTAATCACTTCTGTTTCGATATTGTGATTTAAGAGTAATGATGCACCAGGTTTATAATCCAGGAAATCCTTGATTCTTTTATAATAAACTTCCACGGATGTTTCAATAGTATTAGATTTTAGATTTTTATAAAATCCCAACGATACCTGTTCACCCTCCTGCGGCTTAATGTTGGGATCGCTTAATTTCCAAATATCAGTCGGAGCTATAATTGTTGTATTGGATAATAAATGCACGTATTGACGCATTGTATTCAGCGCTGCCTTAATAGAGAATGTGGTTGTAAAGGCATATCGCACCGAAAACCGGATCTCAGGACCATGATAGGTTTTTATAAATTCTCCTTTATCATAATTTATGGTTCCGATCCTGTTGGCATCGGTGACCGGTATTCCGGGAACATACTGGCTGACTTCCTGGGGACCCAGGAAATTAAACATTGAATATCGAATACCGGTGCTGAATGATAATTTAGGACCGGGGGAATAACGGTGAGTCAAAAATAGCCCACTTTCCAACGCCTGTTCCGTTTCTACATCATCGGGACGGACCGCAGATTCTTTGCTGTACGGATCCACGTACCCGGGATGAAGTGTATACCTGATCGCACTAATGCCAAAGTTCAGTGCATGTTGCGTATTAATATAGTAGTCAAAATTTGCTTTCATGTTGAGCTGGCTGATGTCGAAGCCAAGTTTGAAAGCATTCACTTTATTTAGTGTGCTCGAAACATCATATAAATACTGATCCCAACCAACCATCAGTATCCCCCTGAACTTGTTGGTGAAATTATGCCGCCACTTTATATTCAAATTCCGGTTGCTGTAACCATACGTGGTATCACTCTCTAAAGAAAATTTATCGCGACTGAAATATCCGGAGAAATAAAGAGTATTGTTACTGTCAACCTGGTGGCTAAGAGAAAAATCAATGTCCTGGAAAGAAGCTTTACTGTCTTCATAGGCAGTAGGCAACAGGTTCAACAGCCAATTGGCATAAGTAGTACGGGCACCAAAAATAAAAGATGTTTTATCTTTTATGATCGGGCCTTCGAGGTGCACTCTGCTTGTTACTACTCCAATGCCAGCAGAGCCAGTTAAATTTTTCTTGTTTCCTTCACGGCTTGTAATATCAAGTACCGACGATAAGCGGCCGCCATAGTTTGCAGGGATACTGCTTTTGTATAACTCAATATCCTTTATTGCTTCAGGATTGAAAGCAGAGAACAAACCAAAAAAATGGGAAGGATTATAAATAGTGGCATCATTGAATAAAATAAGATTCTGATCTGCACTTCCGCCTCGCACATTAAAACCTGTGCTTGCCTCACCAACAGTTTTGACTCCTGGTAAACTTGTGATCACACGAAGCACATCAGCCTCTCCAAAAACTGAAGGAATATTTTTGATATTGGCAATAGCGAGTCTTTCCATTCCCATCTGGACGTTTTTTATATTGCTGATCTTATTACTGGATACTATAACCTCTCTAAGTAGTTGTACCTGCTCATCTACATCTATGTCAAGTTTTCCCTCTGAATAGACAACCAGCTGCATCCTTGTATCCTTCATCCCAATATGCTGAATGTTCAAAGTATGATTGCCCGCGGGCAGTGTAAGTGAATAGTGCCCATATTGGTCGGTGATTGTTCCAAGCTGATTATCCGTAAAAACAGAAGCATTTGCCAACGGCTCACCGGTTTTTGCATTACGCACATAACCGGTTAAGATCGCATTACGAACAGCCTGGTTTGTTTTATTCCCGATTTCATACAATTTTCCCGCAATAGCCTTTGAAACCCTTTTTTTTGATTCAACATCAAATTCAGCAACTGAATCGCTCAATTGACTCTTTTGCAGTGCGAGGCTATCAATTCTTTTAAAATATCCGGCAGGCAATTCGGTTTCTATCGGGAACTTAGACGTTATATAAACACTTTTCGACTGTTTGTCGATCGCAAAATGAAGATCAGTTGCCTTAAAAGCCTCTTGCAGCACCTGGGGGAGTGTAAGATCTTTTATTTCCAGGGACAGATAGAGAGTTTTTAATTCGCTGGTATTATAATAAAATTTGTAAGGAATTTTTTTTTCCAGCCTGCTGAAAAATTCTTCGAGGGAAATATTCGAAAAGCTGTCACTGATCCTTTCATTGACCTGCGCCTGCAGAACAACGGTTCTGAACAGAAAAACAAAAATCAAACATGCTCTGATCTTATTCATTGCTTTGTCTTTCGAGTTTATTATAAAGAGCCGTGGCAGTCGCTATGACCTGTTCTTTATTTTTTTTGAATTTGAGTTTTTGCTCCTTCAAATGGTTAATTATTTGCTGGCGATGATCTTTGACAGCCTCCATGAGATCCTTTTGCCGATTGATGGTACGGGAATGGTTGTTGTCAACTATAAAATATTTTTTCTTCTGAGTAACTTTCCATTCGAGCTTATCCTCAACGATTATCTCTTCCAGCGTATTTTCTGTTTTGCACAGCGCTGTGATCTTCCCGTTTGAAAGTTGCTGATAGAATCCTTCTTTCAAAGATAGCGGAGAGCTCCGGGGAATGAATATGAACTTAAGATCCTTATACGAAAACTCTTTAATTCTCGGCGAGAACAATTCCAGGGGCATATGACCTTTTTCCCCGATCATCACAATGAGTTGATCCTTTACAAGATCATATTTCATTAACACATTATCGTAAACAATACCTTCATAAACTACGCTTCCTTTTTGCCAGGCTTCACCTGAAAAATAAGGGGAGCCCTGTTTTATCATAGGATATGAATAATGAAACGGTCCATTATAAAGAACGTTGAAATCGTGCCTGGTTTTATTATAAAAGTTAACCAGGTATTTCGAAGAACCGGATACGAGCGCAGAATCATCATAATAAAACTGGCAATTGCCGATAACAGGCGATAACAATATGATGCAAATAAGAAAGGGCTTGTGCATCGAACTAAGTTAACGATAAATCTTTTTCCTACCTCTCTGTTCGTCGCCCGGAACGTGGAGTTTGTCGTATTAATGGTAAACCATCAGCGGTGTCAAAAAGGGAATAGAATCGTGTTTCAGATCATTTCCCGTATTTCCTTCTCATTGATATTTTTTAGACAGGTCAAATATGATCTTCCTGTCGGCATCAGTAATTGTGTTCGTTGTATCCTGTGGCACAAAATGGATCTTATAAGATTGAATTGCGATCTCAGGCTTATTTATATTATACCCAACAACCCGCAACGCCTGCAACGCATTAAAATCAACAGGCACTTCAACGTTCGTTGTATCAAACCAAAATCCAAAACCTTTTTCGGCAAGTGCCTGCCAGGAAAAATAACGACTTGGATCAACTTTGCGTCCCGGCGCCCAGTCCATGTGCCCGATAAAATTTGCCTGTGGAATATTATACGCTTTTTTTAACCTGTCAAGCAACTGTAGCAAACTATTCATTTGCGGCTCGGTGAATGGCTCACTCCCATTGTTGTCAATTTCAATACCAATGCTGCAACTGTTCATATCAGAGACGCTTCCCCATTTGCCCAATCCCGCATGATGTGCCCGCAACAGATCATTCAGCATATGATGAACTGTACCATCCTCACAAACAACATAATGAGCACTTACGGCAGTTCGCGGAAGAGTAAAGGTCCGTAATGTCTGCTCGCAGGAGTCCTGCGCCGTGTGATGTATAATAACAAAGTTGGGACGACGCATTGAAAAATTTGTAGTGCCCACCCAATTATCAGCATATTGCAGACCCGCAGAATCTTTTACAGGATATTCTCTCAAAAGCCTTGCATAATTCTTTACCTGCGTTTTATAACTGCGATTAGTGGTTTTATACACATTGGAAGAACATGCAGAAATTATTAATAAACAAAAACTGGCCAGGTACAAAAGGTATTTCATTGTATAATATTAATTCAGACTGTAAAATAAAGAGTTTTTTCGCTCTGTTAATGGGGTGGTATCATTTTTGAACCAGTTTGATGTTACTTGTTTTTTACAAAACCGAAAAAAAATTTTTTATGGCAATACTGACAGGAAAAAAAGTCGCTATTCTTACAGAAAGCGGTTTTGAAGAAGTGGAACTCACAAGTCCCAAAAAAGCGTTGGAAGATGCTGGCGCAGAAGTGGAAATTGTTTCACCACAAAAAGAAAAAGTAAAAGCATGGGCACATGATCATTGGTCTATCGAATTGCCTGTTGATGTAAATGTGGAAGAAGCTGACCCGAATGACTATGATGGATTAATGATCCCGGGCGGTGTCCTTAATCCGGATAAAATGAGAATGAATGACAAATGCGTGGAATTCGCTCAAAAATTTTTACAGGATGGTAAACCCGTGGCAGCAATTTGTCATGGACCACAGTTGCTCATAGAAACTGGTATGCTCGAAGGCCGGAACATAACTTCGTATCCTTCTGTAAAAACGGACATGATAAATGCGGGCGCAATATGGACAGATCGTGAAGTAATAGTTGATAATGGACTTGTCACAAGCCGCAGTCCAAAAGATCTTGAGGCGTTTAATAAAAAAATGATCGAAGAGATTAAAGAAGGACAACATTCGCCAGTGACACGAACACCTTCTCCCACCCATTAATAAACTTTTCCATAAAGCTTCTTTTCATAAGAAGCTTTTTTATGGTTACATATTTCTCCTGTACTGGCCGCCCACTTCATACAATGCATGAGTGATCTGGCCCAATGAACAATATTTTACCGTCTCCATCAACTCTGCAAAAAGATTTCCATTATTAATGGCAACAGCTTTTAATGCGTTCAGCATTTCCGCGGACTTGCTTTCATTTCTTTTCCAGAAAGCGTGAAGATTATTTATTTGTTGTTCCTTTTCCTCCTTTGTACTTCTTATTACCTCATTAGGAATGATCGTAGGTGAGCCTTGCTTGTTTAAAAATGTATTGACACCAATTATCGGGTATTCACCAGTGTGTTTCTGATGTTCATAAAACAAACTTTCTTCCTGGATCTTATTTCGCTGATACATTCTTTCCATGGCCCCAAGTACACCACCACGCTCTGTAATGCGATCAAATTCACTAAGCACCGCTTCTTCAACCAAATCAGTTAATTCTTCAATAGCAAAACTTCCCTGCGTAAAATTTTCTGTTTTTGCAGAACCCAGTTCACGATTGATGATCAGTTGTATGGCCATTGCTCTTCTCACGCTTTCCTCCGTTGGTGTTGTTATTGCTTCATCATAAGCATTTGTATGAAGCGAATTGCAATTATCATAAATAGCGTACAAGGCCTGCAGCGTGGTGCGTATATCATTGAAATCAATTTCCTGTGCATGCAAACTTCTTCCTGATGTTTGAATATGATATTTCAACATCTGGCTGCGCTTAT
>Ga0126305_10000661_pt1 | contig 14826 bp, 6 predicted proteins | sample Plot26_FD_92536 | JGI IMG/M metagenome (GOLD analysis project Ga0126305, IMG submission 92536) | Serpentine soil microbial communities from UC McLaughlin Reserve, CA, USA - Plot26 | ecosystem: Environmental > Terrestrial > Soil > Grasslands | place: USA: UC McLaughlin Reserve, Lake County... | reverse complement strand
CCAGGCCGGCTTTCACGGACCGGCCATCGGTGAAGCGGCGGACCTCTGGGTCCCGCTCGCAGCACTGCCGATGATCAGGAGCAGCGACCGCAACCTTCTCACCGAGCGCGCAAGCTCGTGGCTGAACGTCATGGGACGGCTGCGTCCGGGTGCGAGTGTAAAAGGAGCGCAGGCCACGCTCATCGGCATTGCGTCACGCCTCGAGCAGACGTATCCCGACTCGAGCAAAAATCGCAGCGTGGTCGTGTCGAGCGCGAGTTCCGGGCTCGCGCCTGAGAGCCGGGGCGAGTTCGTCCCGATCGCCGTCCTGCTGTCGACTGTCACTGCCATCGTCCTGCTCATTGCCTGCGCGAATGTCGCGAACCTGCTGCTCGCGAGAGGATCGGGACGATCGACGGAGATCGGCATACGGGCCGCGATCGGCGCGTCGCGCGCGCGCCTGGTGCGTCAGCTCCTCACCGAAAGTCTGCTTCTTGCCGCCATCGGCGCAGCGGCTGGACTGCTTGTTTCCGTGTGGGCGACGGACCTGCTTCAAGCCAGACTGCCGGACGCTGAATTCGGCGCCTTCTCCGCCCGGGTGGACACGCGGGTGTTCCTGTTCACCGGCATCCTTGCATTGGGCAGCGTGTGCGCCTTCGGACTCCTGCCGGCGCTGACACTCACACGCGGTGCGCTGCTCCCCAGGCTACGTCAGACACCGTCAGCCGGCGGACGCTCACGAGTTCAGGGCGCATTCGTCGTCGCGCAGTTGTCGCTGTCACTCGTCCTGCTCCTCGCCGGCGGCCTCAGCCTGCGGGCGCTGCAGAAGGCCAACAGCATCGACGTCGGCTTCGATCCTGCCGGAGCACTGAGCGCGTCGTACGATCTTGGCTTACAGAACTACACTCCCGAGCGCCGCGCGGCGTTCAGACGTGAGCTTCGCCAGCGCCTGGGAGCGCTGCCTGGAGTGTCCGACGTCGGCATCGCCAACATGGCTCCGCTCAGCGGAACGATGGTCGGCACCGTCGTCTCGACCAGGAGCTCCACGGGATCCGAGATCGAAGCGCGGTCGTACCTGAACGCCGCAGGGCCCGGTCACTTCGCGGCACTGAAGATGCGCGTCGTCCGTGGACGTCCCTTCGCCGACAGCGACACGCTGGGCGCGCCTCGCACGGCGATCATCAATGAAAGACTCGCGCGCAACCTCTGGGGCAGCGAGAATCCGCTCGGACGCGAGATCGCGATCGGCAAGGACCATGTGCAGGTGATCGGCGTCGCTGCGGATGCCAAGTACGACGAAGCCACCGAGGATCCCCGGCCGTTCATGTATCTCTCGCTGGACCAGGCACCACAGCTCGATCGGGAGACCGTCATCGTGCGAACGGCGGCGGCGCCGGCAGGACTGATGAACTCCGTCCGCGAACAGATCCACGCGATCGATCCCGCCCTGCCGGTATTCGATGTGCGAACGCTCACGTCGCTCCTCGCGGACCGTGCCGACAAACAGCGCGGCATCAGCACGCTGCTCGGCATCTTTGGCACGGTGGCGTTGCTGCTCGCGGCTCTCGGTGTGCACGGCGTCATGGCCTACGCGGTCGCGCGACGCACGCGCGAGATGGGCATCCGGATCGCGCTCGGCGCAAGCGCCGGGCAGCTCACGGCGCTCATCACCAGGGACGCGTTGCGTCTGTCGATGCTGGGCCTGGCGATCGGCGCCGCGCTGGCAATGCCGATGGCCTACGCCCTTGGTGCATTGCTGTTCGGCATCCAGATCACCGACATCGCCGCATTCGTCGCGACCTGCGCGGTGCTCGTCGTGGTGGCTGTCTGCGCATCGCTGGTCCCGGCGCGACGGGCAGCGAGGCTGGATCCGGTGGTCGCACTCAGGGCTGACTAGCACCCTCATGAAGCAGGCTCTCCGATCCCTCACCAAGACTCCAGGCTTCACGAGCGTCGCGCTTCTCACGCTGGCGCTCGGCATCGGAGCGAACACCGCAATCTTCAGCGTGGTCAACGGCGTGCTGCTCAGGCCGCTTCCCTACCCGAACGCGGACAGAATCGTCCAGGTCTGGTCGAGCACCGCGGCGGAACCAAAGGGGGCGCAGGACCCTCCCGATTTCCTCGAACTGCAGGGCGGCAACAGGACGCTGGAGCGGCTGGCCGGCTATCGGGAAGACGCGCTGAACATCTCGGCCGCCGGAACCGAGCCAGTACGAGAGTCCGGCGCGCTGGTCACGATCGACTACTTCGACGTGTTCATGACGGCCGCGGCGATGGGTCGTACATTCAGCCGTGCGGCGGACTCGCAGTCGAACGAGCCGCTGGCCGTGATCAGTTTTGAGACCTGGCGGAAGAGCATGGCTTCGGATCCGGCAGCAATCGGCCGGCGCCTCCGCATCAATGGGATCGCGCACACCGTCATCGGCATCATGCCGGCGTCGTTCGATTATCCCGAAGGCGCGCGCGCCTGGCTGCTCTCGCCCAAGGCGGTACCGCTGCCACCACTTGACGTCACCGGAGACCTTCTCGCGCAACGCTCGGTGCGTTACTTTCAGGCGGTCGGGCGACTCAAGCCGGGTGTCACCATCGGCGAGGCGCAGCAGGATCTCGCCGCCATCGCCGACGATGCCGCGAAGCGGTTTCCTAAAGAGAATGCCGGGGTGGGCGTTCTCGTCCAGGGACTGCACGATCGGATCGTCGGGGACGTCCAACAGGCGCTGCTGATTCTGTTTGGCGCGGTCGGCGTCGTGTTGCTGATTGCATGCGCCAACGTCGCGAGTCTTCTGCTTGCGCGAGCCTCTGGACGGCAGCGCGAGCTTGCCATCCGGGCAGCGCTCGGCGCATCGCGCGGCCGGCTGGTGAAGCAGCTCGCTGGCGAGAGCCTGCTGCTCGCCCTCGGTGGCGGATTACTCGGGCTGCTCACCGCGGGATGGGCGGTCGCGCTGCTGATCGCGATCATCCCCGAGGGTGTGCCGCGCGTCGCGGAAATCGGAATCGACGATCGCGTCGCCGCCGCGTCGGTCGCGATTTCGCTGATCAGTGCGCTGCTCTTCGGCCTGGTGCCTTCGCTGCAGGCCTCTCGTGCCGACGCCTCGGCGGTGCTGAGGGAATCGGGCGATCGTGCCTCGACCTCAGGCCGGAAGCGAGCGCGCACGCGGGCGATGCTCGTGGTCGTCGAAATTGCGTTGACACTCGTGCTGCTCGTGTCGGCAGGCCTGCTCGCGAACAGCTTCCTCCGCCTTCAGAATATCGCTCCGGGCTTCGCCGCCGATCGCGTCACCCTGGTGGGCTTCCCGTTGCCGCAAGGCCGTTACCCGGACGGGAAGCAGCAGGCGGCGTTCTATCAGCAGCTGCTCGATCGGCTCGCCACGCGCGGCGAGATCCAGATGGCCGCCCTCACCTTCCCCAGCCCGCTGCAAGGACAGAACGCGAGCGGATCGTTCGATATCGAGGGGCGGCCGGCGGGGAATCGCAACGATCGCCCGCGCGCGGCACTGGGCACCATCTCGCCGGATTATTTCAAGACGATGGGCATACCGCTGCTGGCGGGGCGGGATTTCACCACCCGGGACCGCGAACCGGCACCCGCCCCGATCATCATCAATGTGGCGATGGCGCGGAAGTACTGGCCGGGTCACGACGCCCTCGGCAAACGCATCCGGTTCGATGACACGAAGGACGAATGGATGACGGTCGTTGGCCTCGTCGGCGACTCGCGCAACATGGGACTCGACAGCGAGCCCACGCCGCTCATGTACATTCCCTATCCGTATTTCACGCTGCCCTTCATGTCCCTCGTGGCTCGCAGCCCGGGCGGACCGGTCGCGGTAGCCTCGGCCGTCAGAGCGGAAGTCCACGCGCTCGATCCGGAGCTGCCAATCGACAGCGCCCGGCCAATGCAGGAGATCGTCAGCAACTCGGTGGCCGAGCCGCGATTCAGGACGATGCTGCTCGGGGGGTTCGCGGCGACCGCGCTCGTGCTCGCCGCCGTCGGAGTCTACGGGCTTATCAGCTTCTCGGTCGCACAGCGGACCCGCGAAATCGGCATTCGCGTTGCCCTCGGTGCTCGCCCGGCGCAAGTGACGCGACCGATCGTCCGCGAGGGATTGACGCTGGCAGCGATCGGCATCGCCGTGGGTCTGGCGGGTGCCGCGTTCGCAACCCGGCTCTTGTCGGCGCTTCTCTTTGGCGTCGAAGCAACAGACCCGCTGACGTTCGCCGGCGTGGCGGCGCTGCTGCTGGCGGTGGCGCTGTTCGCGAGCTACCTTCCTTCGCGCCGCGCGCTGCGCGTCGATCCGCTCACGGCATTACGAACCGACTGAAGTTGAGGATCCGCTCATGAGCGGATCCCAGCGCCAATCACTTTGCGCTGATCAGGACCACGTCGCTGAGCCCCTGACCGCGGGCGAGAACCGCGCGCCTGCCGCCAGGAAGCCAGGCGAAGCCGAAAATGTTGTCCTCGAGAGCCGCCTCGACGCGCGGCTTCTCACCCGCCTTGACAGTCACGATCTGCAGCTTCCCGCCCTGAGGGTTGGCGAACGTGAATCCGCTTCCGTCGGCGTTCCAGCTCACTCGATTGGGCGGAACCCCAGGGACGGTCTCGGGTTGACCGCCGTCGACGCGCAAGACCTGAGCGACCGAGCGCCGCTCGTTCGGGTCCCAACCGGATCCGAGCAGACGGGTGCCGTCCGGTGACAGCTGCAATGGGCGGAAAAAGTATTCTCCCATCGATACCGGCTCGCCGCCATCGATCGACACCTTCCACGGCCTCGGTGTGCCGCCGGCGCCGGTGCTGTAGTACACGACATCCTTCGCCGCCTGAGGCGCAAGGTCGGCGCCGCCGCGAGTCAGCTGTTTCGGATCCGATCCGTCGATTCCCATGCGCCACACATGGACGCCGTTCTGGCTGAAACGCTGGAACACGATGTAACGGCCATCGCGAGTCACGGTCGGAAGCAGGCTTGGCGTCGCCGCGTTGGTCAGCTGCCGTGCGTTACCGCCGTCGCCATCCGCGATCCAGATTTCCTGGCGGCCGGACGCGATCGAGCCGAAAACGATGCGCCCATCCGGCGTTACTGCCACCCCGGAGAGCCCGTCGCCGCGACCACGCCCGGTGGTGATCGCCTTGCCGCCGGCAAGATCTTCGGCTGGAGCCACCCACAAATTTGAAATGTTTTCTCCCTGGACGGTCACCAGCGACTTGCCGTTGGCTGACAAGCCAGCAGTCAGATAGTTGTTCAGGTCGTTGGTAATACGGCGAGCCTCTCCCGACGGGAAGGCGATCTGCCAGATCTGCAGAATCGGAGTGCCGGGCGCGAGTTCCGCCGCGACGACAGCAAACGACTTTCCGTCGGGGAACCATTCGATGTCGCCTACGAACGGCCATTGCCCCCTGATTCGTGTCGACGCGCCGCTCGCCACATCCACGGCCACGATGAAACCCAGCGGGTCCTTTTGCGAGAGGCCGGTGGCGAGGATCGTCTTCCCGTCCGGCGACCACGATGGGCCGTTGTTGGCAACGAGCTCCGGAGCCTGAAGCGACGCCACCTGCGTCGGATTGGTGCCGTCGGCATTAGCAACCATCAGATACGCGGTTGCCAGCGACGGCACGCCGCGCACGAAGGTGAAGCGTTGGCGGTCCGGCGAGAAGGAGATGCGACTGTCCACGTCCTCGAGTACACGTTCGGAGGCGCCGCCAAGCACCGGGACCCGGTAGAGAGTTGCCACCCCGCCGGCCAGTGCGTAGGTGTTGTAGTAGACATAGTTTCCGTCGGGCGCGTACGTGATCCCGTCGTATCGCACCTGTGCGGGCGGAACGATCTGCACGTCGCTGGTCGTCGCGGTCTGGCGCACGAACAGTGCCGGTTGAGTGCCCGTATTCTTCACGTGCACGATGTAGTTGCCGTCGGGCGAGATCGCCGCGAGAAACGCGTTTCCTGCACTCGTCAGACGCGTGAATCGGCCGGCTTCGAAGGTGATCGCCGGGGTCACCGATGCTGGTCGGCGCCAGAGCCACAGAACTCCGGTCAGCACAGCCAACCCGAGCACCGCCGCGACGAGGATGACGGTGCGGCTCGCGCTCTTCCGCTGGCGGACGACCGGTCTGATGCCGCTCGCGGACACCGTCACACCGCTGTCGACGTCCTGCTTCAGCTCCTCGAGATCGTTACGGAGGTCGGTCGCCGTCTGATATCGCCGTGACGGATCTTTCGCCAGCGATCGGCGAATCACCCGCGAAAGGCCCTGCGGAAGCGCGGGATTCAGATCGGTGATCGAAGACGGGGTGTCCTTCAGGATCGAGGAGATCACCGATACGTTCGTATCTCCCTTGAACGGCTTCTCTCCCGTCGCCATCTCATGGAGCATCACACCCAGCGAAAAAATATCGGATCGCTGGTCTACCGCTTTCCCCTCGGCCTGTTCCGGCGACATGTAAGCGACCGTGCCGATGATCCGTCCCTCTCCGGTGATGTCGGTCGTCGGCATGCGGGTGACGTCGCTGGTCCCTGCCGCGATCCGCTCTTCGCGCAGTTTCGCCAGGCCGAAGTCCAGCACTTTGATGCGGCCGTCGCTCGTGACCATCACGTTGCCCGGCTTGAGGTCGCGATGGGTGATCCCGCGCTGGTGCGCCGCGGCGATGGCGTCGCTGATCGCGATGCCTGTTCGCAACAGGGTATCCAGGGGCAGCGCTCCGGCGGGCATCGCCTCACCGAGCGGCTTCCCTTCGACCAGTTCCATCGTCAGGAACGGCACGCCATCGGCCTCCTCGACCGAATGGATCGTGACGATGTTCGGGTGGTTGATGGCGGCGACGGCTTGTGCTTCGCGTTCGAAACGGATACGGCGCTCCGGATCGGCGGCCATGTCCGCGGGCAGTATCTTGAGCGCGACCTTGCGGTGCAGCTTCGTATCCTCCGCGACGAAGACTTCCCCCATCCCGCCGCGGCCGATCGGACCGAGGATCCGGTAGTGATTCAGGACCTGCGGATCAGGCATGCCGGCTCTCGCTGGTGGCGGTATGCCCCAGCGTCATGGCGCTGAACAGGATCGCGAGCACGCAGCAGGCGACCATCGTGACGAACACGCCGTTCCACCCCCAGTGGTCCGCGATCCAGCCGACGCCGGTTCCAGCGATCGCCGACCCGAAGACGTAGCCGAAGAACCCGGTGAATCCTGCCGCCGTGCCGGCGGCCTTTTTGGGTACCAAGTCGAGCGCGTGCAGGCCGATGATCATGATCGGCCCGTAGATCAGGAACCCGATCGCGATCAGCGCACAGTAGTCGATCCAGAGCGGTCCCCTGATGTTGAGCCAGTAGACGATCACGGCGACCAGCGTGAGTGCCATGAACAATATCGTGGCCGGCGCGCGGCGGCTCTTGAACACCTTGTCCGACATCCAGCCGCAGGCGATCGTGCCTGGAATCGCGGCGTACTCATACAACGACCAGGCGATACTCGATTGCTGGAACGAGAAGCCTTTCGCCGTCTCGAGATACGTGGGGATCCAGTTGACGACGCCGTAACGCACGAAATACACGAACGCATTCGCAAAAGCGAGCGCCCACAAGTATCTGTTGGGGAGCACGTACTCGAAAAAGATCTCGCGGAACGTGAAGGTGCGCTCGTGATCGGCCGAATAGTGCGGTGGATAGTCGTTCTTGTACTCCTCGACCGGCGGGAGGCCGACCGACTGGGGCGTATCCCGCATCAGGACGAAGACAATGACCGCCACGACGGCAGCGATCAGCGCGTTGAAGTAGAACTTGGCGCCCCAGTCCTTGAACAGAGTAACGCCGACCAACGCGAAGTTTGCGACCAGCGCGCCGCCGACGTTGTGGGAGACGTTCCAGGTCGAGACGACCAGGCCGCGTTCCCGCGTGCTGAACCAGTGGACCATCGACTTGCCGCAGGGCGGCCAGCCCATGCCCTGCACCCATCCATTCACCGTCTGCAGCACGATCAGCAGCGCGAGCGAGCTGAACACTCCTTTGACGAGGCCGGTGGTCGCCATGATGCCGCACGAGAGCACCAGACCAAGCGGAAGGAAGTACTTCGGGTTGCTTCGATCCGAAACGGCGCCCATCAGGAACTTGGAAACGCCGTAAGCGATCGAAAGTCCGGTGAGTGCCAGCCCGAGCTCGGCTTTTGAGTGTTGCGGGTAGTCGCGAAGAATGTCGGGGATGGCGAGCGCCAGGTTGTTGCGGACCAGATAATACGCAGCGTAGCCGAGGAAAATACCGATGAACACCTGACGCCGATTACGGCGATACGCGCGGTCGACCCCGGTCGCCTGCGCGTTACGTAGTGTTGACGTCATCCGAAGTGCAGATTATGGCACTATTACCCCCGTCCTCAGTCCATGCCCGGCCGTCTGGCATCACATCTGCCCAAAGGGGTCTGCACGTGTGTAAACCAATCCGAATCATCCTGTTCGTTCTGCTTGCCCTGTCTTGCGGCGCGTCGTCTGCGCTGGCGCAGTTCGACACCGCCACAGTTCTCGGCACTGTTCGCGATAACACCGGCGGTGTCGTTCCCGGCGCGACGGTGACGCTCACCGGTCTCGACACCGGCATCACCTCCACGAAAGTCACCGACGAGAACGGCAACTTCGAATTCACCACCGTCCGCATCGGCCGCTACAAGGTCACGGCGGAACTGACCGGCTTCTCGATTGCGCTTGCCGACAACGTGCAGGCGACGGTCGGCGCCCGTCAGCGCGTGGACCTGCAATTGACGCCGGGGAGCATGCAGGAGACCGTCGAGGTCGTCGGCGCGGCGACGCGGCTCGAGACGGACACCAGCGAACGCGGCCAGGTGATCTCGGCGACGCAGGTGGTCGCGCTCCCGCTGAACGGACGTGAATACTCCTCGCTCGCGCTGCTCAGCCCCGGCGTTCGACTGTCGTCGCTCAATACCGGTTCGGCCTCGACGGTCCGCGAGGGATCGTTCAACATCAACGGCCTGCGCAGCACGTTCAACAACTTCCTGCTCGATGGCATCGATAACAACGCCTACGGCACCAGCAACCAGGGCTTCTCGAACCAGGTGATGCAGCCTTCGCCTGACGCGGTTGCCGAGTTCCGCGTGGTCACCAACAACATGAGCGCGGAATACGGACGCAGCGCAGGGGGCACGATCAACGTGTCGTATCGCAGCGGAACGAACCGCTACTCCGGTGCCGCGTGGGAGTTCCTCCGCGATACGAAGATGAATGCCACCGGCTTCTTCAAGCCGGTCAACGGCGAGAAGCCCCCGCTCAGCCGCGATCAGTTCGGCGGTACATTCGGTGGACCGATCGTGAAGAACAAGGCGTTCTTCTTCGGTGACTACGAAGGCTTCCGGCAGACACGGCAGAACGTTGCATTCCAGTCGATTCCGACTGTCGCGCAACGACAGGGTATCCTCTCGGTAGATGTGCTGAATCCGGTGACCGGGCAAGTGTATCCCTCCGGCACAGCGATCCCGATGACCGACTTCGCCCGGAAGGTCCTCTCGGGTCTGCCGGACCCGACATCGGCGGGTGCGTCGAACAACTATTCGATCCTGCAGGAATTCACCAACGACAACGACAAGATGAATCTGAAGGGAGACCTTCAGTTCAGCCCCTCGCTCAGCGGATTCGCCCGGTACGGCTACCGTGACGCAGACATCATCGACAATCCCCCGCTTCCGCTTCCATCGGGTGGCGGCGGCAACGGTTTGACCTACGTCACCAACAAGCAGTTCGTCGCCGGCTTCACCTGGGCCCGGACCAACACGTCGCTGATCGAAGGCCGCTTTGGCTGGTCGCGGACCGTCGCCGGCAAGAGTCCCCTGTCGCTCGGCACGCCAGACGCGCTCACGGAGTACGGCATCTCCGGATTGCCGACCGATCCCAGGATCGCGGGAGGCCTGCCAACGCAAACCGTTACTCCATTCTCGGACTTCGGCCGCCAGGCGACCAATCCGCAGTGGCAGTATCCAGAGGTGTTCAATCCGAAGTTGAACTACACCTTCGTTACCGGACGCCATTCGCTCAAGACCGGCTACGAGTTCCAGCACATCAACACTGAAGTGCAGGACGTCAACCCGCTCTACGGCCGGGACACCTACGCGGGCCAGATTACCAACCCAAACCGCGCGGTCTCGAATACGTTGTACAACCTCTCCGATTTCATGTTTGGCTTCCGCAGCCAATACGCGATCAGCAACATCTTCATCGCGAATCTGCGTCAGCAGATGCACTTCGGTTACGTGCAGGACGACTTCCGGGTGAACAATCAACTCACGCTGAACCTCGGCCTGCGTTACGAATACGCCACGCCGCATTGGGAACGCGACAACATCCTGACCAACTACGACCCGGTCAGCAACTCGATGTTTTCAGCGAAGGACGGGTCGCTGCAGGATCGCTCGACCATCAAGCCGGATCGCAACAACTTCGGGCCGCGCGCCGGTTTCGCCTGGACCGTGCTGCCGGAGACTGTCGTCCGGGGCGGCTATGGTATGAGCTACGTCCACTTCCATCGGGCCGGTGGCGCCAACATCCTTCCGATCAATGGTCCGCAGGTCATCAACGCGGTCGTCAACCAGACCGACCCACGCCTTTCGTCGTTCGTGACGACGCAGCAAGGGTACCCGACGACCCTGACTGATCCGTCGCAGTTCAATCCGGCTGTCGCGAACATCACCTACATGCCCGAGGATTACCATTCCAGCCAGGTGCAGAGCTACTTCATCTCGGTTCAGCGGGAGGTTGCGCGAAACATGATCGTGGATCTCGCCTACGTGGGCAATCGCGCCGATGACCTGCTGCTGATGGCGAACTACAACCAGGCGGCGCCGAACAACTCGGCCGGCAGCATCCCGATCGCGAATCGTCGCCTAATCGCCGGGTTCGCCGACATCACCTACGCATTCAACGGCGGCAAGTCTCGCTACAACAGCCTGCAGTTCAAGTACAACTACCGTCCTCGTGGCGGCCTGATGTTCCTGAACGCGTTCACCTGGTCCAAGGCGAAGGACAACGGCGCTGGTTCGCTCGAAGGGCCGGCCGGCAATTTCCCCGCGCCGCAGGACTTCCGCAATCTCGACGCCGACTACGGCACGTCAGCCTACGATCAGCCGCTGAACAACACCACCAGCATGGTCTGGGAACTGCCGGTTGGTCCGGGGCACAAGTGGCTCTCGAGCGGAGTCGCCGGCGCCATCCTCGGCGGCTGGACGCTGAGCGGCATCAACACCATGACCTCGGGTGAAGTGGCTACTCTGCAATACTCTCCGGCTACCAACTTCCAAGTCTCTGGCATTCAACAGGACTTCCGCGGCGCCAACAACTACCGCCCGAACCAGAATGGCGATCCGTATGGCGACACCAGCTCGGTACTCAATTACCTCAGTAAGGACACCGTCACGCTTCCCAACGACCCAAGCCAGCCCTTCGGCAACGCGCCGCGTAACAGCGTCCGCGGCCCGTGGTTCTGGCAGCTGGATGCCGTCGCGGCGAAGGATTTCCGGCTGCCGATCGGCACCGATACGCGCGCACAGTTCCGTCTCGAAGCGTTCAACCTGTTGAACAAGAGCAACTTCCGTGCGCCAAATGCCAATCGCACCAACACCAACTACGGCACCATCACGGCTACGTATGATGCACGCCAGCTGCAACTGGGCTTCAAGGTGACGTTCTAGTAATGAGGAGCGTCAGCGGATGCGTCACCGCCGCCACACTCGCAATGGTCATGTTGTCGGGCGCCCAGGGGGGCGCTCGACAGGGAACTATGAAGAAACAGGTGGTCGCCCATCGTGGTGCGTCGGCGTACGCACCAGAACACACCACCGAGGCGTACCGGCTCGCGATCGAGCAGAAAGCCGACTACGTCGAACAGGATCTCGCCGTCACGAAGGACGGTGTGCTGGTGTGCATCCACGACCTCACACTGGAACGCACAACCAACGTGGAGGAAGTGTTCCCCACTCGTTCCGTCGAGAACAACACGGCAGCCGGGCCTGGCAAGCACTGGCTGGTCGGGGATTTCACGCTGGCGGAGTTGAAGACACTGGACGCCGGATCGTGGTTCAACGCGAAGTTTGCGGGAGCGCGCATCCCCACCTTCCAGGAGGCCATCGACCTGGTTGGGAACAAGGCAGGTCTCTATCCGGAGCTCAAGGACCCGGCCTTTTATCGCGAGCGCGGCGTGAATCCTGACGTGCTACTTGCGGCCATCCTGAAGAAGAACAAGCTGGTAGCCCCGAACTCGACGCGTGTGATCATCCAGTCGTTCGACGACACCACCCTGCAGAAGCTTGCGGTGGATCTGCCTGACGTTCCCCGCGTGTTTCTCGTTGGCGTGGAGAACGCGCAGAGAATTGATTCAGCGGAGAAGGTGGCGGCGATCACGAAATGGGCAACGGGGGTAGCACCGAACAAGGCGATCATCGCGGCGAAGCCTGAGCTCGTACAGTGGGCGCACGCGGCCAAGCTGACGGTTACACCCTGGACCTTCCGATCATCGAGTGTCAGTGGCGGGTTCGCGTCCGTGCGCGAGGAGATGGCGAAGTTCCTGGACGGCTACGGCGTCGATGCGCTATTCACCGATAATCCAGACCAGTTTCCAAGAAGATAGTCAACAGCTCTCAGCTGTCAGCTACCCAGGCGGCAGTTGTCCCGGCTGTGGGATCGGCGTGGCCGACGCAGCGCTGGTCGGTGACAACTGTGCCGGAAAGCGGGACCCGATCAACGCGTCGTAGATCCATCCGGCGCATACCGCACCAAGCACCGGCGCGATCACCGGAACCCACCACCAGCTGTTGGCGGCTCGGAACACTTCGGTGCCCCAGCCCGCGACGGCAGTGAAGAGGCGCGGCCCCAGGTCCCGCGCCGGATTGATGGCATATCCAGCGTTGAAGCCGAACGACATCCCGATCGCCACCACCAGCAGACCAACGATCAGTGGCGCCATACCGGCGGCTGGTGGCGCGTTGCGTGCGTCGGAGATGGCGAGAACCACCAGCATCAGGATGGCCGTCCCGACGAACTGGTCGATGAAGCCGCCGGGAAAGACGCTGAGGAACGATTGTGGATAGGTCGCCCAGATCCCGGCCGTCCCCTGCGCGCCGAGCACTTGCCGGATGCCGCCATCGAACTGGTTCAGCGCTTCGTGGTAGGTGAGATAGACGACAGCCGAGGCGACGAAGGCTCCCGCCATCTGCGCGGCGATGTATGGGCCGACCTTGCTCCGCGGGAATCCGCGATGAACCGCGAGCGACAGTGTGACGGCCGGATTGAGGTGCGCACCCGACACACCGCCCGCGACATAGCACGCCATCGTCACGGCAAGACCCCAGGCCAGGTTGATCGACAGGTATGTGCCGGCCGTCTGGTTGCTCAGCACGACCTGGGCGACGACACCAAGACCGATGAGAATCAGGACGAATGTTCCGAGAAACTCCGCAAGTGCATCACGCACGCATGCCTCCGTTGGTCGACGCGCTCAGGTCCGGAAATGATGCGGGAGTATACAGTAGTGATCACCGGAGCCTGAGATGAAGTACATCCTCGCCCTCGACCAGGGCACGACCAGTTCACGCGCGATCCTGTTCGACCATGACGGTGCGATCGCTGCCGTCGCGCAGAAGGAGTTCGAGCAGATCTTTCCGCAACCGGGATGGGTCGAGCACAACGCGCAGGAGATCTGGGCGACACAAAGCGCGGTGGCGGTCGAAGCGCTCGGGCGCGCCAACGCAAGTCCGGCCGACGTCGCTGCCATCGGCATCACGAACCAGCGCGAAACCACGATCGTCTGGGACCGCCGAACCGGACGTCCTGTGTGCAACGCCATCGTCTGGCAGGATCGCCGCACCGCCGGATTCTGCGATCGGCTCAAAGCCGAAGGTCACGGCCCAGTCATCACCCAGAAGACGGGTCTGATCGTCGATGCCTACTTCTCCGGGAGCAAGATCGCCTGGATCCTCGATAACGTACCGGGCGCCCGGGCAGGCGCCGAACAGGGGCATCTCGCATTCGGTACGGTGGACTCGTGGCTGGTATGGAATCTGACCGGCGGTACGGTGCACCTCACCGACGTCAGCAACGCGTCGCGGACGATGTTGTTCAACATCCATACGCTCGCCTGGGACGACGAGCTCCTCCGCATCGTCAACGTTCCGCCCAGCGTTCTGCCCGATGTACGTTCGTCGTCGGAGGTGTACGGGCGCGTCTCTGCCGACCTTGGGCTCGCGGATCTTCCGATTGCCGGGATCGCTGGTGACCAGCAGGCGGCGCTGTTCGGCCAAATGTGCGTGTCACCGGGGCTGACGAAAAACACATACGGCACCGGCTGCTTTCTGCTGCAGAACACCGGCACGTCGCCGATGGCCTCGAACAACCAGCTGGTCACCACCGTCGGATGGACGGTGAACGGACGCACCGAGTATGCCCTGGAGGGTAGCGTGTTCATCGGCGGCGCCGTCGTTCAGTGGCTGCGTGACGGGCTCGGGCTGATTCAACGGTCGGCCGACGTAGAGGGGCTGGCCACCAGCGTCGAAGACAACGGCGGCGTTTACCTCGTTCCGGCATTTGCCGGGTTGGGAGCCCCGCACTGGGATCCGTACGCGCGCGGACTGATGATCGGCATCACCCGTGGAACCACGTCCGGTCACATTGCCCGGGCGGCGGTCGAAAGCATCGCCTATCAAGTCGCGGATCTTCTCGAGGCGGTTCAGCGCGACTCGTCGATTCCACTGTCGGAATTGCGCGTCGACGGAGGCGCGGCCACCAACGATCTCCTGATGCAGTTCCAGGCGGACATCCTCGGAGTGCCGGTCGTCCGTCCAGCGGTGACAGAGACGACGGCGCTTGGGGCCGCGTAT
>Ga0126305_10000660_pt1 | contig 14852 bp, 8 predicted proteins | sample Plot26_FD_92536 | JGI IMG/M metagenome (GOLD analysis project Ga0126305, IMG submission 92536) | Serpentine soil microbial communities from UC McLaughlin Reserve, CA, USA - Plot26 | ecosystem: Environmental > Terrestrial > Soil > Grasslands | place: USA: UC McLaughlin Reserve, Lake County... | reverse complement strand
CGGGCAAAAGACAAATCATTCAAGGCAACGATGAAAACTAATCTTGATGAAAGCATCGGAAGTATCGCTATTGTCACCCAGGATATTGGACGGGTAATTCTCAACTTGATCAACAATGCATTTTATGCAGTTGATGAGCAAAAAAAACAAAAGGGTGGTGGCTATGAGCCAACTGTTTCAGTAAGTACAAAGAAAAAAAAGGACAAGATCGAGATCAGGGTTAAGGATAACGGAAACGGCATTCCACAAAGAGTATTGGAGAAAATATTTCAACCCTTCTTTACAACCAAGCCAACGGGACAAGGAACAGGTTTGGGTTTATCAATGAGCTATGATATTGTTAAAGCACATGGTGGTGAAATAAAAGTAGAAACAAAAGAAGGAGAAGGTTCAGCATTTATTATTTCTCTTCCGACTCCCTGATTTTTTTGAACTTTGCGATCAAATAAATCCCGATGGAAAATAAAAGCAAGCCTGAATTGCTGTTGGAAACCTTCCATAGATCAGTTTCTGCTATCCTCGGCCAGACAACAGATCCGGAAACAGACTTGCGGGAGATAATGTCGGATAGTATTAATGGATTTGGAACAGGTAAACATGAGATCTTTGATAGCTACACTGAATTCAAGGAAAAGATCTTTAAAGTGTTTGGTAAGCAGCTGCCCCCAGGAACCAAACTTCATTTCATAGACATCCAATCGCAGGTCCTGGATACTGTTGGAATTGTTCACGCCACCTATGAAATAAATTATGCACTGGATGGGATTGAAAACAATTATTACGGAAGACGATCTACTGTATTTCAATGGGACAATGATCGCTGGCGTGCAATTCATTTGCATGTGTCCGAGCCATCTGCGCACCTGGCAGCCGGCGAAAGTTTTCCGGTGAAAGCTTTAAAGGCCCAGAATGAGGAATTAAAAAAACAGGTCTCAATACGAACCGAAGAATTGAACAAGTCATTAAATGATCTGAAAGCAACGCAGCAGCAGCTTATCCAATCTGAAAAGATGGCTTCGTTGGGAGAACTCACTGCAGGTATTGCGCATGAAATTCAAAACCCGTTAAACTTTGTCAATAACTTCTCGGAAGTAAATGAGGAATTACTCAAAGAATTAAATACAGAAGCTGAAAAAGGGCACCTTGAAGAAGTAAAAGCAATTGCAAAGGATATTACATTCAATTCAGAAAAAATAAATCATCACGGAAAACGGGCGGAAGCCATAGTAAAAGGAATGCTGCAACACAGCCGAACTGTCAGTGGACAAAAAGAACCAACAGATATCAATGCCTTAGCTGATGAATATTTAAGATTGGCCTATCATGGTTTACGAGCCAAAGACAAATCTTTCAATGCAATGTTTGAATCTGATTTTGACAACAGCATCGGGAAATTAAATATCATTTCTCAAGATATCGGAAGAGTGATCCTTAATTTGATCAATAATGCATTTTATGCTGTGGGTGAAAGGAAGAAACATAATCAAAACGGATACGAGCCAACAGTTTCAGTGAGTACAAAAAAGAATAATGGAATGGTTGAAATAAGAGTGAGCGATAACGGAAATGGTATTCCGCAAAAAGTATTGAATAAAATCTTTCAGCCATTCTTTACTACAAAGCCAACAGGACAAGGTACTGGATTAGGATTGAGTTTGAGTTATGATATTGTAAAAGCTCATGGTGGAGAGCTTAAAGTGAAAACAAAGGAAGGAGAAGGAACGGTATTTATTATTCATTTACCGACGTAGATCAATGACACTTAAATTTTCAATAGTTATAGCGGTAGGGCTTTTTATTTGTTCCTTTTGTGAGAAAAAGGAAGGGGATAGTGCTGCGCCATATGAGACAACTTTCGAAAAAGATCTTTTTGAGTCGGATGAAATACTTTCCGTTACTTTAAAAGGAAATATCCGGCAGTTATTAAATGACCGGGCCGATAAGCCAGCCTCTCATTCCATCACTTTTTCCTACCGGGATAAAGACAGCAGCGAAATAAATATTCCCGTGCAAATAAAAACAAGGGGCCATTTCAGAAAACTAAAAGAAAATTGTAAATACCCTCCTTTGCAGATCACCTTTCCTGCGGATATCAATCGTTTATCATCGCTATTCAATGGTCAAAAGAAGCTGAAACTGGTGATGCCATGCTCCGGTGATGAATATGTTATTCGCGAATGGCTTGTTTATAAGATCTATAATTTAATTACACCCATTAGTTTTCGGGCAAGGCTTGTGAGGATAGAACTACTGGACCCGAAGAATAAAAAGCCGCCCGCTCCATTTTATGGGTTCCTGATAGAAGATGATAAGAACATGGCCATGCGAAACCAGGCAATAGTTGTAGAACAGAAACTGAGACCCGAAGAAACAAAGCAAGATGTTTTTTTAACAATGTCAATGTTTCAGTATCTCATCGGGAATACGGATTGGTCAGTGCAATATTTGCAAAATATAAAATTGCTGAAAACAGGATCTTTCCCACAGTTAATTACTGTGCCATACGATTTTGATCATTCCGGAATTGTGAACGCCCCCTATGCTCATCCCGCAGAAGAATTATTGATGAGATCGGTGCAGGAACGTCGCTACCGCGGTTATTGTATTAAGGATATGAAACTATTTGAAAAGCCAATTGCACTCTTCAATAAATCAAAGAAGGATATTTATAATTTATTCACTAAGAATGATCTCCTGGATGAAAAATACATTAAGTCGGTTACAAAATACCTTGATGAGTTTTATGCAACCATCAATGACCCTAAAAGCTGGCAAAAGGATTTTGCATATCCCTGCGATCCAAACGGAACGGGGAATGTGGTAATAAAAGGATTGAAAGAAGATTGATCTAACGTCACTATTTACTTACCATTTCTTCTGTACCAGTCCAATTTGCCGGAACTCCTTCGCGCAAATATTTTTTTGTATTGCCGAGAAAATAATGAGTGGTCAGATCGTCAGGGTCATATATAAGAATAGTTTGGAAAATTTGTAATGCATTTTCAAATTGCTGGTCATGATAGGAACTCATTGCTTCATTGAACTGTGAAAGAGTTTGCAGTTTTCTTTCAAATTGCAATTCATCAAATCCATTAATGCATTCAACAATACTGAGCAGGTTATTTTTTCCTTTTAGCTTCACACTGCCAAGATGCCTGAAATTAAAATTGTTCTGACCGTTTAAATACTGAAGTGTATGATCACTCAGCAGTAATGGAGATTTATAATACTTGGTAAGGCTTTCAATTCTTGCTGCTGTATTCACCGTATCTGAAATTGTAGCGGCATCCATTCTGAATTCATCGCCCGTAATGCCCATGATAAGCGACCCTGTATGCATACCAATACCAGCCCTGATGGATGTCAGACCGGTTTCTTTTCTTTCCTTATTTAATTCATGCACGGCCTTTTGCATTCCGACGGCAGCCCGCAAAGCATCTTCGGGATTATCGGGAAAGATGGCCATGATCGAATCACCGAGATATTGATTAATAAAACCGTTGTTCGATCTTATCACCGGCCCAAGCCTTGCGTTAAAAGATGAAACGAAATGGAAATTTTCTTCCGGCGTCATTTTTTCAGAAAGAGTAGTGAAGTCACGGATGTCAGTAAACAGCACGGTAACTATTTTTTCAACCTGGTCGCCGAGCTTTACATCGGTCAATGTTTCTTTTCCTAATGATCTTATAAATTCATGTGGTACAAATTTCTTTGTTACTTCATGGATGCGCAACATCGCTTCTTCTCTTTCCCTTGCTTCGCGGATATTCTTTTCATATAGCATAGCGCTTTCAATTGCTGTAGAAGATTGCAATGCCAGTGTTACTAATAATTTCAAATGCGCTGCAGAATATTGTTCAACTTCTTTTCCCGCAAGGATAATAGCGCCCATGATGCGGTGTTTTACTTTCATAGCCGCATAAATAAGAGAATGTACATCACTTTCAATAATTCCTTTTTCCTTTAATAAAGACAGGTCTGTGATAATTTCAGATTGGCCGCTGAGCCCGACCTTGAGCAAAACTCCCGGGTTAGTTCGAAGTTGCTCTTCGTTAAAAAGTTGTTCTCCTGACTTTGCAGGGACCATTAATTGCTTTTTTTCTTCATTCCACAATACGATTACGCCACTGTGCGATGGAATAGAATGAATGGCCTGCTCAAGAGTAAGCTGGGCAATAACATCCGGGTCAATGGTCTGCGTTAATTGTTCAGAAAAATTATAAATGACATTCAATTCCTGGTATAGGCTGAGGACCTCAGTTCCTAACTTTTTCTTTTCCGCTTCTTTCTGTGCTAAATAGGCAAGAAGGTTTGCGATCATTATGCATTTTTCATCTCCTTTTACCCAACCAATAATTTCGTTATCGAGATTTACCGGGAATGAACAGGGGGGTGCTCCGGTTGGATCACCAACTAACAGTTTTCCGTTCTCATCTTCTATCCAGCTTGAATCGCGGAGCTGTCCGATCAATGCAAGGACGGCCGTATTTACTTCATTCCTTTTCCCAACGATATTTTTTAAACTAACTCTTGCCATGGTGTATCAGCTATGATGGTGTTGCTTGTAATTTTTTGTACCGGGTTCGGTTAAAAGCCGATCGGTCATTCAATTCCTAAAACTTCTTTTGCTTTTGAAAGAATTATTTCCGGATCAAAAGGCTTTGTCATGTATACATCCGCGCCAACTTCCTGGCCTCTTTGCCGATCTAATTCCTGTCCTTTTGCTGTAAGCAATACGATAAAGACATCTTTGAGTTCCAGCTCTTTCTTTACGCGACGGCATACTTCCATGCCATTCATTTTGGGCATCATCACATCTAAAAACACCAGCTTTGGATTTTCTTTTTGAATGATTTCCAATGCGATCTCCCCATTTTCTGCAGTTAAGAATTCTACCCCATCATCTTCTAATTCTTCCAATGTTTGTTCTATCAGCATGCGGATATGTGCTTCATCATCTACAATTAAGATCTTTTGTTCCATTTTTATTACTGCTTTTGTTTATTAAATTTTAGTGTGGGCTAAAGCCCATTACTATAGTTTGTTTGTTAACCCCATCCACCCATGGCGGATGGGGTTGTAAAATCTAACTCCTTAACTGGGCTTTAGCCCATTTATTAACCCTTTATTGGTAGACAAGGAATAAAACATTCTCTAATCCTTTTTCAAATCGTATTGTTTGCACAATATCCTGTTTACCCGAAAGAACTGAGTTGATAATAATAATATCCGGTTGATTGGCTATCGCTTTTTCAACCATTTCTTTTTCATTTGCTTCCATCACTGAATATCCTTTTGTTTGAAGCACCTCTGTCAGTGTACTAACAGTTGCAGAATCCTGGTCAACGACCATCACTTTCTTTTTTGATCTGCCCTGTTCAAGCAAGCTTCCAATTTCGCTGAAGAGAAGGCCGGTATCTATTGGTTTTGTAAGATATCGGTCAACACCGATCCTGAATCCTCTTGTTTTATCCTGTACGATCGATAATACTATGATCGGTATGTCCATCGTTTGCGGATCATTTTTCAGGACCGCAGCCACATCAAATCCATTCATCTCCGGCATCATGATGTCAAGGATGATAAGATCCGGGCGTTGTTTTCTTACAGCAGCCAATGCTTCTTTTCCATTGCGTGCCTCTTCAATTGTATACCCTGCATCGCCCAACTCTTGTTGCAGCAATGAACGGATCGAATCATCGTCATCAACGATCAGGATTTTGGACGCTTTGCCTGTAATGTTGATATTTGATTGAGCTACCTGTTCTTTCAGTTGCTTTACAAGATCATCAAGATGCATCGGGCGGGCAACGCCATTTGTTTTAGTGATTGGCAAAGCAAAAGAGAAAGTACTTCCTTTTCCTATTTCACTTTCCAGCCAGATCCTTCCGCCATGATGTTCTACTATTTCTTTACAGATGGGTAAACCAAGACCCGTCCCTTTTGGTTTATCAGTTAATGTATCGCCGCCGACTTGTTTGAATTGTTCGAATACAGCACCAAAATCTCCCGGCGCAATGCCAATACCGGTATCACTGATGCTAACAACGATCTCATCTTTTTTCTGTGACACCGTACAGGTAACAGAACCTTTATCGGTAAATTTTACTGAATTTGAAATGAGGTTTATGATCACTTGTATCAGCTTATCCCTGTCGCCGGTAATATCAGGAAGATCAGTATCGATATTTTTCACCAGCTTCAATGCTTTTTGATCAAACAATGAAGTGGTAGCGGCTATAGCTCTTTCAGCAACTTCTGACATTGACACGCTTTCCTGGTTCCATTCCATTTTGCCAGCTTCAATTTTTGCGAGATCAAGCACGTCATTGATGAGATGTGTTAATCGTTCGCCTTCGGAAATAACCACATGAAGATTTTCTGAGATCTGTCCAATCGTTTTTTCTGTCTTTGGATCTTTCTTATCCACTATCGGAAATATTTTTTCTTCTAATCTTTTCCTGATGATCTTTGCAAAACCCAATACCGAAGTAAGCGGTGTCCTTAATTCATGACTCACGGTAGAAAGGAATGCACTCTTAGCTTCGTTTGCTTTTTCTGCAGCTTTACCCGAAGCTTCCGCTTCCATTTTAGCAAGTTTCACATCTTCAAAAAGTTTAGCATTGTTCAATGCAACTCCAACGGAAGACGCGATCGTCGATAAAAGGCGAAGATCATTTTCATTAAAGCGACTTTCATGCTCAGTGCTTTGAACGCTTAGTACGCCGACATTTTCATCTCCGACAGGAATTGGAACGCCGAGATAAGATGCGGCCGGCACACCTATTTGTTGAATGCCCATTTGCAATCTTAGTTCCTGCAGGTCTTTATTGATAAGCAGCGGTTCGCCATTCAGGATAATTTTTGAAGTAAGCCCTTCGCCTAATTTTATCGGCGCCATTGAATCACCATATTGATATGGGAAATTTATGATCCTGGTTTTAGGATTTAATAAGGCGAGATAAACAATATTGGCTCTGAACAGATCCTTCAATTGATCACCAACCATTTTTATCAGGTCATCGGCATTTAATTGTGATGCCAGTGCTTTGCTGATGCTATTTACGGTACTCAATTCAGTTGCTCTTTGTTTTGCTTCTCCCAGCAATTTGTTCGATTCGTCAAAGAGCCTTGCATTTTCCAATGCCACACTCATACTGTTTGTAAGTGTAGTCAATAACCGAAGGTCAGATTCTGTAAAAGCATTTTCTTTTTCTACGTTCTGCAAGCTCACAGAACCTTTTACAATATCACCAACTATCATTGGCACAAACAAAGCAGATTTTGGTGGAAGCCCTTTACTGACTCCTGAACCCCCATGTTTCTGCGCTGTTTCAACATAGTTCTCATTTATCAACAAAGGCTGTTTTGTTTTTATAAGGAGGTTATTGGCCCAGATCAATGGTCTTGGATTACTGTAGTGCCGCTGTCCTTTTTCAATCACAAATTGCCAGTGTTCCATTTCTGATCTAAGATCAAATGTGCGGATAAGAACGGTCTGGGTATCGAAGAGTTCACAGATGCGATGTCCCACAAGATCATAAATAGCCTGCATGTTCATTTCACGAACCAAACCTTCCTGCACGCTGTTGATGACCGCTAACTCTGCAGTACGTTGCTCTGTTTCTTTGAGCAATCTATTTGTTTCATCAAACAATCTTGCGTTCTCCAATGCAACACTCATGCTATTGGTGATAGTGGTAAGCAAGCGCAGATCAGAATCAGTAAAAGCATTTTCCTTATCCACATTTTGAAGGCTAACCGAACCTTTTACAGCATCACCGACCATCATTGGAACAAAAACGGCTGATTTTGGAGGTTGACCTTTTGTGACACCGGTTCCGCCATGCTTCATGGCGGTTTCCATATAATTATCCCTGATATCTAAAGGTTTTTTTGTTGCTATAAGTTCTTTGCTGCTCCAATTAAACGGCCGTGCATCTATGGGGAAACGAACACCTTTTTCTATTGCATAGTGAAAATGTTCAATGCCGGACTCATGATTAAATGTTCGGATCACCAGGGTTTGTGTATCAGGAAATAAATCACAAAGACGATCACCAACTAATTCATAAATTCCCTGTATATCCAATTCTTTTGCTAAGCCTTCCTGCACACTATTAATTACGGCCAATTCCGCGGTCCGTTGTTCTGTTTCTTTCAGGAGGCGGTTGGTTTCATCAAATAATCTTGCATTTTCCAATGCCACACTCATGCTATTGGCAAGCGTTTCAAGAAGACGGATATCTGAGTCATTGAATACATTTTCTTTATCTACATTTTGCAGACTGACATAACCTTTTACAATACTACCGGACAGCAGTGGGACAAATAATAAGGATTTGGACATTTTTGTTCCGGCAATAGCTGATAGTCCATATTCATTTTTCGCTTGCTCTTCTGTAGAGATATAAATGCTTTTTTTCTTATCAATTAATAGTTGGCGTAGCTTATTTATTGGTCTTGAATCAGCTTTTACCTTCTCCCCATCTTCAAATAAATAATTGAAGTGTTCAATTTTGTTTTCCAAATCAAAACTTGCAATGATAACCGCTTGTGCATTGAAAAGATTCTGAACCCTATCGCCGATGAGGTTGAAAATACCATTCATATCAAGCTCCTTTGCTAACCCTTCCTGAACACTATTGATCACACCAAGTTCTGCAGTCCGTTGTTCAGTCTCTTTCAGCAGGCGTTTGGTTTCATCAAAACGTTTTGCGCTTTCAAGGGCAACACTCATACTATTTGCAAGTGTTGTCAATAGGTTTACATCAGTATTTGAAAATGCATCTTCTTTATCAAGATTTTGAAGGCTGATAATACCAGTTACTTCATTGCCTGCGATCATCGGGACCAATACAATTGACTTTGCCCCCTCGCCAACAAGCACAGTTTGATCATACTTTGTTCTTTGTCCATTAACATCTTTATTAATAAGCAGGGGTTTTGCAGTTTCAACAACATGCTTTCTGAATCCTTTCAGTGGTCGCGGACCGAGTAATGTCCGATCCCCCTTTTCGTACGTATATTGATCGGTAATTTGATTTGTCGGTTTATCATAAGTCACAATATCGATGACCTGGGCATTAAAAATATCTCTCATTTTTTCTCCAACCAGGTTATAAATACCCTTCATGTCCATTTCTCTGACTAACCCATCCTGCACACTATTGATAACTGCCAACTCTTCAACGCGATGGCTTAATTCTTTTGTACGATCTGCAACTGTTTTTTCCAGCTCACGATGTTTTTCGTGAAGCTGACGAGTTCGCCAACGTATCAATGAATAAATAACAATTGCTGCTGCAATTGCATAAAGTAGATAAGCCCACCATGTACGATACCATGGGGGTAAAATTTCAAACGAATAAACAGCTTCTTCACTTTGTTTCCCATAAATATTTATGGCTCTTACATGAAATGTGTACCTACCAGTTGGAAGATTGGTATATTCTTTATAGTAATTGTAGTCGAAATCCGACCACGTGTTTTCAAATCCTTCCAGCCAGGTTTGATATTGTGTTTTGTCTTCCTGTTCAAAAAAAGGCGAGGCATATTCAAACCGGAAAGTGTTGTCTTTATAAGTAACGGAAACGTTTTTTCCATCTTTATCTCTGAGTGCAGTTAATTGTTTTTTACCTGCTGCTATATGCCGGATCACCGTTTTAAATGGCTGATCATAATTTTTTTCAAGAGTTTCATCGTATCGGATCAAACCATCAGTGGTACAAACCCATACTATTCCATTCTTTTCAGGATAAATTTTTTGTATAGTGAGTTCATTGATCGGTCTTAATTGGTTTAAGTCAAGCCGATATCCTCCTCCTGGCATTGGTATTGCTAACCTTGTTTCTTTACCAAGACGAATCCAAACTCTGCCTTGCTGATCCTCTACCATTTCAAATTCCGTATTGCCACCACCGTGATTAAAACTTCCAAACGTTGTATCGGGGTTGAAACGTTTTAGCTTTTCATCATAGGAATATAAAGTCGAGTCACCAATAAAATAATTTTTTCCTTTAATGAAGTATACCTGGCCAAGCCCGTTCCTAAATCCACTTGAAGGTCCAAATCGTTCAAATTTTGTTCTTTGCAGATCCACGACTCCTTTTGCATCAAACGCAATATTTACCAGGTAGACAATGCCGGATTGCGTGCCGGCCCAAATAGTTCCATCAGCGTTCTCTGAAAAAGACCATATCTGATCTGAAACACCAGGAACATAACCTGTAAAAACCCAATCTCCTTTTGACCGCGTGAAAATTGCTATCCCAAATGTTCCTCCCCCTATTAAAATATCAGGATACTTCCTGGAAATGTACAATGCAGACAAGGTCAGGTCTGCACTTACTGATTTCTTGATGGTATAAGTTTTATTATCCTTTATTTTGAAAAGGCCATCTCCCGGTACCAATAGCCCATCGCCATCCGGTAAAGCAGTAAATATTTGGTTTAATACAATACCGGGAACGGGTTTGAAAACTGCACTCTTTTCATCCAATTTTAAAAGTCCGTTGGAAGTGCCAATATATATATCACTTTCATGTCGTCTTAAAAAAAGGACACCGGTATTAATTCCTGATTGTAAACCAAATTTTGTAAACGGAGAGGCTGTTTCAACTCTTGAAATACCATTATCTAATGTTAGCCACAAGGTGCCTTTTTTATCCTGGTAAACTGAATAAATAGATTCATCTTGTAATCCCACATCACGGTTAATTTTTTGTAATAGCTTACCCTGGGCGTCGATTATTACCAGTCCTTTGCCGGTAGTTGAAAGAACATAAGATCCATTTTGTAATTGAATAGCCTTATATAACAGGGCTCCTGATTTAATGATATAGTCTGCTTCTGTTGAAAAAGGTCGAAATGTTTTTCCATCAAATAAATACAGGCCGCTGTAGAACATTCCTATTAGCCATTGTTTTTCATTACCTCTGGTTTTATAGGGCAGCATTACTTGCATCCTTTCTTTACCCAAAAATTCACTGCCAGGTATTAAGACCAGCGAGTCATCTGTCATTTTAAAAAGACCTAATCCCTGTTGATGCACATAATAATTGCCGTCCAGGTAAAATGAATACATGAATTTTGTTTTGGGTACCCAGACTTTTACCATTGGCTTTTGCCCGGCATCAACTTTCTTATCATCTAAACGAAAAATATATTCTCTTGATTGAAAATAGATTCCTGATTCAGTCGCATAAGCTGACCATATATCCAGAAAATTTCTGTTAGCAAAAGGAACAAGTTTTAAAAGTGAGTTTGATCTGCGTTGCCCCAAACTGTCAAAATCCAAATAACCCAGATCACCAAATCCGCCATAAAAGATCGTCCCATTTTTATTTTTAGCCATAGATCGTATTACAGTGCCCAAATAGGCACCGGTACTATCCCTGAATTTTATTTTCCGCCACTTCACTCCATCATATTCCAGTAGATCGTTTTGTGTTCCGAAATACATAATTCCACTTTCATCTTCAAGTACGCTCCAAATCTGCGGAAAGGCTTTATAAATTTTAGGCGAATAATTAGTGATAAAAGGAAGCCCTTTTTCAGATTCGGATTGGCCCTTGATTATAGTCGGGAACAATAGTATAGCACTTATAAAATGCAATACAATTATTGCCTTAGACAAATTGTAAAAGACACGCTCTTTGTTCATAACCTTAATTTAAATAAACAGGAATCTTTCAAGGGAGAATGGTTCGGAAAGGTTTCAAAAGGGCTGGTGGATGGCTTTTATATAATTCTCTAAATGTAAATAAAAATAGTCTAAAACAACAAACTGTCTATGAAGTTGTAACTGAGAATGAAACTATAAGAAGAAACGGAGACAGAAGAGTATTTTGAAGTGACACTAAAGGCCTAAAATTGCTTTTAATCTTGGATAACCCGTACGGCTTACCGGAACCTTTGCTCCGGAACGAAGAATTGCGACATGATTATCTTTTTCATACGGATCAATCCTTGTGATCTGCTGAAGATTGACAATATAGGAACGGTGTGACCGGACGAATTGAGAAGGATCGAGGACTTGTTCAAAATGACTCATTGTTTTATTCTTTAAAAAGTAACCTTCTTTGGTAAACACTTTTACAAAATCATCAGCGGCTTCGAGGTAATGTACATCCTGGATAGGAATTATTTTGATCTTACTTCCGTCTTTTATTACTATTCGTTCATTTTGGGGGGCGGTTAGTGCCACATCATCGAGTAATTGCTTTGTCTGCTTTTCCCCAGATGAGCTATGTTTTTGTTCTCTCCATTTTTTAATTGCTTTTTCGAAGCGATCCTGGTTAAATGGTTTTAATAAATAGTCAATAGCATGTGCCTCGAATGCTGTGATGGCATATTCGTCACATGCAGTCGCGAAGATCACCGCAGGAGGTTTATCGATAAGCTCCAGCATTTCAAAGCCATTGATCTTTGGCATTTGAATATCCAAAATGATAAGGTCTGGTTTGTATTGATTGATCGCTTTTAATCCTTCAAACCCATTGCTGCACACTTGCGAAACCACGAGATCAGGGAAGTGTTGTATATATTCTATTACTATGCTTCTTGCCAGTGGTTCATCATCTATTATGATCACTTTGCTGCTCATGCCTGTGGGATTTTGATTGTTGTTGTAAAGATATTTTCTTTTACGTCGGTGCTTACAAGGTCATTTCTTGCAAACAATAAATATAATCTTCTATGCACCGATTGTAATCCAAAGCCTGTGCCTTTTGGCGCGGACGTTTCAGGATCAAATGGATTTGTAACAGTAATTACTAAATTGTTTTCTTCTTTTGCTGCCATTAAACGGATCTCAATATCATCAACCGTATCATACAAGCCAAATTTGATCGCATTTTCCATTACAGGTTGTAAAAGCAATGCCGGTAATTTCAGGTCGTCCGGATCCGTATCACATTCGATCCTGGTGGAAAGCCGGTGGCCAAATCTTACTTTTTCAATATCAAGGTAAAGCTGCAGGTATTGAAGCTCTTCTTTTAAGGTCACCCACTGGTGTTCTTCTTTTCTTATCGTTCCCCGCAAAAAATCAGAGAGCTGCTGCACCATCTTTCTTGCTTCCTCCGGTCTTGAGCCGATCAATGCATTGATGCTGTTTAAGCTATTAAAAAGAAAATGCGGTTGTAATTGCTGCCGCAGTTTAAAAAGCTCCGCCTCTTTTGATAATTTTTCTGCAGCCTGTTTTCTTCCTTCCTGTTCGCTTTGTTCCTGCCAGTTATACCAGATCACGCTAATAAGGATTACACATCCCAGCAAAAGAAAATCAAGACTGCTGCGAACCCATAAAGAGCGGTTGAAAAAAATTATGTAATCTTCATTAGCTGCATAAATATTCTTTAAAATGACCTTCGTAATTAAAATAACAATGACGGTAATTAATAAACACCAGGTTAAAAGATGGAAATACTTTTCTTTTTGCGGCAAATAATAATGAAGCATCATGATCACCAGCAAACAGGAAAGTATCAGCAATGTGTCGTTGATCGCACCATCAACTATGGCTGTTGACCAGCTCAATCCAAACCAGCGCAGCAACAGGACATGATCAACGAATATTATTAACCAGCAAATGCTGAAGATGACCCTGAATCTTGTTACAGATAATGGAGACGTTGCCATGCGTATTTATACCAGTTGCAGGAGTTGATGCGTGTCTGAATGAAGGATGCCTTGTGCCTTGTTATTGATGATCTCTGTGTATGTATCACCATCATCTTTTTCTTCAATACGCGAATACAATTCTGCGCCGTCGATCATTTCTCCGATCTTATAAAGCTCACTTACATTGATGAACTGCCATTGCACAAGCTCCTGTTTTAAATTATAAAATGTTTCTTGTTCTTTTTTCCCTGTGTGCTGCGCTTTATAAAACGCATCTTCCTTATTGGCCGCATGGATCAGCCGGAGCTGTTCATCAAATTGTGCAGCATGATCACCCTTTCCGCAAATAATGCGATAAACAATTTTAGCAAGATACCAGTTCATAACAGTAAGGTTAAAGTCTGCCTGCCGGCAGGCTGGTTAATGATTAAAAGCTTTTTATGTCAATGCCACCGAAGATCACGGTGCCTCTTAACACTAAGGTTTTTTCAGGATTCTCAGTTATTGTCTGCATTCTTCTTTTGTCTTCAATACCACCAAAGATCGTAACGGCTTCAGATTTTACAGACCAGTTTGAAGGAACAAGAAGCTTGGTGCCGCCAAAAATCGTTGTTATCTCAATAACCGCAACGCCCGTAAAATCAGCCTGGGAAAGATCCAATTCATTTCCACCGAAAATATTTACAAGATCACCGCCTTTAAATTTTTTCGAAATAATGATCCTTTTTGATCCCCCAAAAATTGAAGTGCTGTCAATGAAGTCGTCTTTTGAATAATCGATATCTTCAGTAAAAACAGAATCACTGGGCCCTTCTGTTTTCTTGTTTGGATCTAACTTCCACCCACGACGTGGACGCAGGATAATGAACAGCCCTACAACTATTATTGCTATCGGCCACATGTAACGACGGAATGAGATCTCCGGATAAATTTCATTTAAGAGAAAGATGCCGCCGACAAGGACAAGGATAAGCCAGCTTGGGCCGCGGAAATTATGACGAAGCCCGATAAACATACCAAAAGCTATCATTAATATTTGCCAACTGAAAAGCCAATCAGGAAAATCTGTAAGGGTCGCTTTTAATAATGCGGCAATTCCAATAATCAGTATGAAAACTCCGGTCAACATATTATTACTCCTGCCACTAATTATTCCAAACTGGCCCTGTGCACCGTGGGCCCAACGATCTCTTCTTTCTTCCCTTCTTTTTTGACGATCCTCTCTTCGCTGT
>Ga0126305_10000659_pt1 | contig 14857 bp, 12 predicted proteins | sample Plot26_FD_92536 | JGI IMG/M metagenome (GOLD analysis project Ga0126305, IMG submission 92536) | Serpentine soil microbial communities from UC McLaughlin Reserve, CA, USA - Plot26 | ecosystem: Environmental > Terrestrial > Soil > Grasslands | place: USA: UC McLaughlin Reserve, Lake County... | reverse complement strand
TAGTGCCGAACCCTGGAAAAGCATACCGATCTGTTTACGGATCTCTGTTTTTTCATTCCGGTTCATCTTTGTAAAGCTCTCACCGTTGTATAGTATCTCACCTTCATCGGGATCAAACAAGCCCACCATGCACTTCATCAAAACAGTTTTTCCGCTTCCGCTGGTGCCGATAATAAGGTTGCACTGTCCTGCTTTCATTACAGCGCTTACATCCTCGATGACAACTTTATCACCAAAGCTCTTCTTTATATTTTTTACTTCGATCATTGTTATAGTAGTAATGCTGCCAGGATATAATCAGCAAATAAGATCATGATACAACTGATGACCACTGCTTTTGTACTTGCTCTCCCAATTTCCAATGCGCCACCTTTTACATAATAACCAAAAAAGGCAGAGATACTTGAAATTATAAATGAAAATGTGTACGCTTTATATAAAGCAAATATTACATTGTAAGGAGAAAATGCTTCCAATAATCCCTGGTCGAATGTAGCGGGCGGAACGATGCCGGTCAGTGACCCGGCTAACCTGCCTCCCCAGATACCAAGCACACCCGCAATAATAACAAGCATAGGTATTACCACCAGGGCAGCAACAATTTTCGGAAGGACCAGGTAGGTTTTTGAATTGATACCCATTATTTCCAATGCATCTATTTGTTCACTCACCCGCATATTGCCCAATTCACTGGCAATTTTACTGCCCACAACACCTGCCAATACGATACAAACCAATGTGGGAGCAAACTCAAGAATAACAGTATCTCTTACTACTTGTGCAATTACTGACAACGGGATAAGCGGGCTGACGAGTTGGTATGCTGTTTGAACCGTGGAAACCGCGCCCATGAAAACTGAAATGATGACAACGATACCAACAGAACCGATGCCGATCTCAGCACATTGATGAATGAATTCTTTCCAGTACATTTTTGCATTTTCAGGGCGTGAGATCATACCCCCGAGCATCAACAGGTACTGGCCAATATCTCTGAAGATTGTCATAGATGCAATATACTCCAAGCGAGTGAAAGAGACAAGATCGGAATGATCGGAAGTAAATAGAATTAAAAATTAATAATTAACAATTAAAAATTACTTACTGTCGCCTTTTGAAGAATTTAATATTGCAGTAAGTATTTTGAGAATTTCTTCGCAGTCTTTTAAAAAAGAATCAGCCAGTTTTTTGTCAATCAATTCGCCTTCTCTCAGAAGTCTTAACCAATACTTTGGTTCTCTCGCTTTTTTATAAGCGATCTGCATTTTGTTTATAAAATCTTTTCTTGATGCTCCACCAACAGCTGTTCCGCTATCCAAAATTTGTGAACATAGACCTGGATCTACTTTTTTCTTTCTTAAGAACAGGTAAAGCTTTAATATTCTCAAAGCAAAAGCAAATGATTTATCAAGAATGACATTCTCAGCTTTCATGAATTATTAATTCTTAATTGTTAATTCTTAATTCAGATATCTGCGCTCTTCTCTTTACGGAATCTTTTCCACCACTTTGATTTTTGCACTATTTCGTCTGTCGGTACTTTGCTTTTTTGTGCATCAACAACAGCGATCAAAGCCATATTGATAATGCTTCGGACTGAACTGCCAAGTTGTAAAATATGAACAGGTTTTTTTAACCCCAATAAAATGGGACCAATTGCATCAGCAGTACCTAATTCTTTTAAAAGATTATAAGTAACATTCCCGGCAGCCAGGTTAGGGAATATGAGTGTATTCACCGTTTTATCAACCAATTCGCTGAAAGGATAATTCTCTTTCATCAATTCATTATTAAAAGCTACACTTGCCTGCATTTCTCCATCTACAATTAATGAGGGCATTTTTTGCTTTACCAACCTTCTTGCCTCTGCAACCAGTTTTGCTTCCGGTGAATTACTGCTGCCAAAGTTTGAATAACTAAGCATTGCAATTCTTGGCGTGATATTAAATTGTCTTACTTCTTTTGCTACCATCAACGTGATGTCCGCAAGTTCTTCCGCGGTTGGATTAAAGTTCACAGTTGTATCTGCCAGAAATAAAGGGCCTTTCTTTGTCAACATTAAATACATGCCAGCGATCTTCTTGACACTCTCTTCGGTTCCTATTGTTTGCAATGCCGGGCGAATTGTATCCGGATAATTTTTTGCCAAACCGGAGATCATACAGTCAGCATCACCGCATTCAACCATCATGCATCCGAAATAGTTCCTGTCACGCATCACCTTTTTTGCTTCATAAGCGTTGAAGCCCTTTCGTCCTCGTTTATGAAAAAATATTTCGGCATACAGCTTTCTTTTTTCTTCTGTTGCTTCACTTCTCGGGTCAAGAATCGGCAGCCCGTCTATATCAACACCACCTTCAGCCGCGATAAGTTTGATCTTACTTTCATCACCCAATAAGATCGGATAACCAACACCATCGTCGTAGACGATCTGTGCCGCTTTGAGGATTTTTAAATTATCCGCTTCAGCAAATACAATTCGTTTTGGATTTCTTCTTGCTTTTGATCCGATCACACGGAGTACCTGGTTATCCAAACCAAGACGGCGATTAAGTTCATTTGCATAAGCATCCCAATCCTCTATTTGATTTTTTGCAATGCCACTTTCCATTGCAGCTTTTGCCACAGCCGGTGCAACTGTCGACAACAAACGTGGATCAAGAGGTTTTGGAATTATATAATCTGCACCAAACAAAATATTCTTTTCGGCATAAGCCATATTCACGATATCAGGCACGGGCGATTTAGCTAACTCAGCTAATGCTCTTACAGCAGCCAACTTCATTGCTTCGTTTATCTGGTTGGCTCTTACGTCCAGGGCGCCCCGGAAAATATAGGGGAAGCCCAATACATTATTTACCTGGTTAGGATAATCGCTGCGACCAGTCGCCATGATCACATCTTTTCGTGCACCAGTTGCGTCTTCATAACTTATTTCCGGGTCAGGATTAGCCATGGCAAACACGATCGGATTTTTTGCCATTGATTTAACCATGTCAGGTGTTACACAATTTCCAACACTCAACCCAATAAAGACATCGGCATCTTTCATTGCTTCTGCTAATGTCATTTCCCCTTTTGCATTGGCATAATTATGTTTCAGCTCATCAATATCAGTGCGGCCTTTATGTAAAACACCTTTACGATCAAACATCAGGAAGTTTTCATGTTTTGCACCCAATGATTCATATAAACGACTACAGGAAATAGCTGCCGCACCAGCGCCATTCACAACAAACTTTGCTTTTTCAATTTTCTTTTTTTGAATTTCCAATGCATTCAATAATGCCGCGCCTGAAATAATTGCCGTGCCATGCTGATCGTCATGCATGACCGGGATATGCATCAACTCTTTCAACTTTTTTTCTATGTAAAAACATTCAGGAGCTTTAATATCTTCAAGGTTGATGCCACCAAAAGTTGGTTCAAGAGCCTTCACTATTTGAACAAACTTTTCGGGATCTTTTTCGTTGATCTCAATATCAAACACATCAATATCAGCGAAAATTTTAAACAACACACCTTTCCCTTCCATCACCGGTTTACCCGCTTCCGGACCAATATCACCCAGGCCGAGTACGGCTGTTCCATTACTGATAACCGCTACGAGATTTCCTTTCGCCGTGTATTTATAAACATCTTCGGGGTTAGCCGCAATTTCTTTACATGGCTCTGCCACACCGGGACTATATGCCAGTGACAGGTCTCTTTGCGTTTTCGCTTCCTTTGTGGGAATTACTTCAATTTTTCCGGGTCTGCCTTTTGAGTGATACTCGAGAGCCTGTTGTTTACGGAGTTCGTTAGGTTGCATAAATATTTTTTATGTTACCGGTTTTAGCTGCCATAAATTTTATTTGACAAACTAATTACTACTTTAAACTTTTCTTGCGATGCACATCCTGCACAGAGCGAAGCGACATGTTCATATCCTGTATTCTATTCTGCACATAAGAGCATCACAATATTGACCGGTATGACAAGCAAATGGGAGTGCAATGTACAAAATAATCAAGCTTATCAATATGATATGATTTGTGATGAAATATTTGAGTGTGCTTCTAAAAAACCCGGCTGAGATTTATGGCAGCATGTTGTCGGGTGTACTTACAGGAACAAGAGAAGATGAAGAATTACTGTTTCGTGATCTTCAGTTCAGCCTTTCTTTGGCTATCAGGAATAGGATCAGCGACTGTACCCGGATAAGGAGAAAGATTTATAAACTCTATTTTATATCCGGCAATTACAGTGTCTTTAGTATAATTAGGCTTCATTGTTAAAGTTGAAAGATTAAAGCGATGTGCATCGCTATTCTTAGTAAAAGAAAAAGTAGCGGTAGCAGCACCCTGCCAAATACACATTGCATTTGCAGGACAACGGGAATCACTCACAAGTCCGTCAAAGCAAAGTTTCAAATCATCGCCGGAAATGATCCCATTTTCACAATCTGATAATTTAAGCTCAATAGTTCCTTCCCGGAATTTATTCCCTGACTTTGAGCAGGAATTTACAAAAGCTGTAAGCGTTACAAAGAGCAATATTGATAAAAATAGTTTCATTTCATTCTTTATTAATTATTTGACAACTACCGAAACTGGTTCGTTGCATCAAAATTTGTGAAAGAAAGTTAAACACAAGCTCCGAGCCACGCCATTAGCCCCATACCCACCTCGATAGCATTTTCATCAATATTGAAAGTCGGCGTGTGGACGCCGGAAGTAATTCTTTTTTCTTTATTCATAACACCCACCCGGTAAAAACAAGCCGGTATTTGCTGAGCGTAATAACCAAAATCCTCAGCGCCCATCCGCAATTCTGTTTCTTCCACGTTCTCACTGCCCAGGAATTCACTGGCTGCATTTTTAACAGACTTATTCAGTTCTTCATTATTTATAACAGCCGGATAACCCTTATCAATATGCAGATCAATTTCGCCACCCATGCTGTGTACAAGATCTTTTGAAATTTTTTCTATCAGCCGGTGTGCTTCCGCTCTCCATGTCTCATCCATTGCACGAAATGTACCCATCAATTTCACTTCACCTGGAATAACATTAGTTGTGGCACCACCCTGGAAAGATGTAATTGATAAAACGGAAGGATCAAATGGGTTTGAATTCCTGCTTATGACTTGTTGAAGACTTATTATTAAATGCGAAGCGATCAGGATAGGATCAACACATAAATGTGGCGATGCCGCATGTCCACCTTTTCCTTTAATTGTAAAATAAAGTTCATCAGCACTTGCCATTACTTTTCCACTTCTGAAACTTGTTTTTCCAACTGGCATACCAGTATGTACATGCATGGCAATAATGCCCGATGGTTTCGGATTTTGCAGTACGCCCTCTTTGATCATATAGCTGGCGCCACCGGGATTTTTTTCTTCACCCGGCTGAAAAATTAACTTGATCGTTCCCTGCCATTCATTTTTTAACTCATTCAGGATCTTTGAAGCGCCAAGCAGGCAGCTTGTATGCACATCATGCCCACAGGCATGCATAATGCCTTTTTTGGTCGATCTGTAAGGAACGTCATTCTCTTCAAGTATTGGCAATGCGTCGATGTCAGCACGAATAGCAAATACGCGGCTATCAGGGTTTTTTCCTTTTATCAATCCAACGACACCAGTTGTTGCTTTGATCTCGTAAGGAATACCGAATTCAGCCAACTTGTTTTGAATGAATTTTGAAGTTTCAAACTCCTGGTAGCTCAATTCAGGATTAGCATGAAGATGGTGACGTATCGCAATAAATTCTGCAGAATATTCTTTTGCCAGTTTTTTGATTTTTTCCCTCATCCGGCAAAAATAACGATTGACTTCGTCATACCCGGACACGAAATTTAAACCTCATTCTGTTGTCGAAAATATAGTCGGGGTATCTGAGTGATCAGTTACGGCTAATGGTCTCCGCGTCTTTATCTTTATCCAGTTTTATCTCAATTGTATCATTCATGATAAAAACACCTTTTGGGAAATATTTTTGTAGTCTTTCCTGGTAATCTTCGGCTTCTTTCCTATCCTTAAAGTTTCCAACTTTTAACTTAAAATAAGGTGCCTGGTAAAGAAGATAAGATTTTAGTTCAGGGAAAAAAGTGTACACCTTTGTTTTGGCAGCAGCAGCTTCATCTCTATTGTTGGTATTGATCACAAGCAGGCGATAACCTTTACCAACGCGTCTTGCTTCCCGGCTTGTTTCTTCATTGATCTGTATTTGTTTTTTCACTAACAGGTCGATCCGTGGATCTTTATGTATCATTACAGAAGGAGTGTCCACCGTTTTACGCCAGGTCGTATCCTGTGAAAATAAATTGAGGGAAAAAAGCGAAGCCGCCATTAAAAAAAATTTTTTCATAACCTTTATTGTGCAAAAATACGGCCAATACCCGTTTATTGGTTTAAAGGCTAACCTTAAACCATTAAACCTTGAAACGTTAGTAACCACTTCCTGAACCTGCGATATTTTCAACCGGGTGCCAGGTGGTTTTTATTTCCTGCGTGTCTAAAATGAAATAAGGTGATTGTCCCTGGTCTGTATTCCATTTTACTTTATCATAAAAGAAGATACGTTTCAGGTTCATGGCACTTTTTTCCTGCATCAGTTTTTTTAATTCAGAATCATTTTCACAGAAAATGGTTGCATTCACATCCATGTGATCAACAAACCATGTGGAAAGTTCAGAAACTTTGCCTGTTAAAACATTTACAACGCCACCTGGCAGATCAGATGAATTTAAAACTTCGGCAAAAGTAACCGAGCAAAGAGGCTTTGTTTCGGATGCAAGCACCACGCAGGTATTGCCACCTGCGATCACTGGTGCGATAACAGAAACTAGTCCTAACAATGAATCATTTTGTGGGGCTATGATAGAAACAACACCCGTTGGTTCCGGAACAGAAAAATTAAAATGAGAGCTTGCAACTGGATTTACTGCACTAAAAAGCTGTTGATATTTATCGCACCAGCCAGCATAGTATACAAGGCGTTCGATTGCCAGATTTAATTGTTTCTCAGCTTTTCCTTTTGAAGAGTCCTGTTGTATCAATTCTTCAATGAATTGTGCTTTTCTTCCTTCCAGCATCTCGGCCATGCGATATAAGATCTGGCCCCGATTGAAAGCAGCTCTTGTACTCCAGCTTCCAAATGCACTTCTCGCAGCAACAACCGCCTCCCGAAAATCTTTTCTTGAGCTCAGGCATATATTGGCCAATTTTTTTCCATCAGCGTTTGTTGGAACATAATACCTGCCGGATTCGGTTCTGGGGAACTGCCCGCCAATATAAATCTTATAAGTCTTCAATACTTCTAATCGCTTTTTTGAAGTTGCTTTCTCAATCCCATTCTCACTAATCAGGAGCGATGATTTTTTAATATCTGTTTTACTCATCGTTTATCGTTTAACGGTTTAAATCGTTTAAAGGTTTAATGTTCACTTTTTGCGGACTCCCTTTACTTCTGTTTTTTGCAAATATTCTATTAGTTTCTGCAGCATGGCACTAATTCTGACCGCTAGCGAACATAGTTCATCAAATTGTTGTTGGTTTAAATATTTTCTATCGCCTGCTCTATATAGTTGCGATCTAAACTCTCCACATGAACCTTTTGAATATCCTAAGAACTGAATGAATTCTGCCCTTGTACCTCTTTCAAATCCTTCTGCAATATTATCCATTATAGAACCTGAAGAACTTTCTACCTGGGCAATTAACCGATAACTTTTCTTAAATGACCCTTCGTCTATTATTGTTCCAATTTTTAAACACAATTCTCTTGCAACTTTCCATGCATCGATTTCTTCAAATCTCCTGATAGTTGCCATAAATTTCGACTACTCAATTTTTTAGAACCTTTAAACCCTTAAACATTTAAACGATTTCAACCAACCAGATTTAAGTAAGGCAACAACCCATGCAACCCACCTTCTCTTCCATAGCCACTTTCTTTATAACCACCGAATGGAGAGGATGGGTCGAACTTATTAAATGTATTAGCCCAAATAACGCCTGCTCTCATTCTTTTAGTCATATTGAAGATCTTTGAACCTTTGTCCGTCCAAACTCCTGCACTTAAACCGTAAGGCGAATTATTTGCTTTTTCAATCACTTCGTCATCTGTTCTAAAAGTAAGAATAGCTAAAACGGGCCCGAAAATTTCTTCCTGTGCAATACGATTGCTCTGTGCCACATTTATAAACAAAGTTGGCCTGCACCAAAAACCTTTGCCGGGTAATGAACAACTACTTTGATACATTTCACTTCCTTCAGCCTCTCCAATTTTTATATACTTATGAATGGTCTCCAACTGTTGCTTCGAATTAATGGCCCCGATATCCGTGTTCTTATCCATCGGGTCACCAACGATCAGTGATTCGATCCTGTCTTTGAGTTTTCTTATCACCTCTTTAGCCACAGATTCCTGCACATACAATCTTGAACCGGCGCAACACACATGGCCCTGGTTAAAATAAATTCCATTCACCACGCCTTCAACAGCCTGGTCGATCGGTGCATCTTCAAAAATTATATTAGCAGCTTTACCGCCTAACTCAAGCGTTGCTTTTTTATTGGTACCGGCAATTGCTTTTTGAATTATTTTTCCGACATCAGTGGACCCGGTAAACGCGATCTTATTTATATCAGGATGATTAACAATGGCAGCACCGGTAGCACCGGCCCCCGTTATTATATTGACGACACCAGGTGGAAGATCAGATTCCTGGATTATTTCCGCAAGTTTTAATGCAGTTAACGAAGTCGTTTCCGCAGGTTTCAAAACAACTGTATTTCCCGTAGCTAATGCAGGCGCAATTTTCCACGCAGCCATCAACAAAGGAAAGTTCCATGGAATAATTTGACCGGCTACACCAAGTGGCTCGGTGGCACGATTTGGAAATGCATATTCTAATTTGTCAGCCCAGCCTGCATAATAAAAGAAATGATTTGCAGCGGTTGGCACGTCAAAGTCACGGCTTTCACGGATCGCCTTGCCACCATTTAATGTCTCTATGATCGCCAGTTCTCTTGCTTTTTCCTGTACCATTCTTGCGATCCTGAAAATATATTTTGCTCTTTCTTTCGCCGGCATTTTTTTCCAAACCTTTTCATAAGATCTTCTTGCCGCAGAAACCGCCTTGTCAACATCGGCGACATTTGCTTCAGCAACTTCACTTAATTTTTCTTCCGTTGCCGGGTTTATTGTATCAAAATATTTATCGCCGGATGGTTTTTGCCATTCACCATTTATAAAAAGATCATATTGCGGTTTGATACTCGCAGCGCTTTTGCTTTCCGGCGCCGGTGCATATTGCCAGGTATCAAACTTTAGCTTGATCGTGTTGTTTTTCTTCGTTTTATTTTTAGTAGTAGGCATAAATTTTTTTTAATGACTCAACTTAACCATTGAATTGGGTTTAAGCTTGACTTCAATAGCTGGATTGATATCTAATAAATGATTTATGAATGATGACTTATCTTTTGGTGAAATAATTACTGCACCGATTCCGTATTTGATTTCGATCCTGTCACGTGATGCAGCAGGAGAACTTATTAGATTATTGGTTTCAACAATTTTTGTGATCCTGCTGATCTTGATTGTTCTTTTAAAGAATCCCCATTTTACAATTAGTTCCCTATTATCTGTAATTAAATATGAAATAGAGAGGGTAGATATATATAGCAAAGAAATTGAAAGAACAAGAAAGATAAACATGAGCCATAAATTATTTAAAGCCATTATGAGGGTAACAGCTATAATAACTCCTATAGGAATGACTATTTCCAAGCCAACTTTTGATTTATAAACTGTCATGTAAAAATTTCTAATCAACACTGAAATAATTCGCCGCCTGGTAGACGCCCGTTTTTTCTTTCATGATCTGCATCAGGACATCATTTGCCAAACTACTTGCGCCAAAGCGAAACCAATGATTATTCATCCAATTTTCACCCAATGTTTCTTTTAACATTACTAAATAATGCAGAGCCAATTTTGATTTTGAAATTCCACCAGCCGGTTTCATGCCCACCATTCTTCCTGTCTTATAATAATAGTCTCTTATTGCCTCTAGCATCACTAATGTCACCGGCATTGTAGCAGCAGGTTGTATTTTCCCGGTAGATGTTTTTATAAAATCAGCACCCGCATGCATAGCTATATCACTTGCCCGGCGGACTTTATCCATAGTACCTAATTCACCCGTTTCCAGAATAACTTTTAATCTTGCTTCACCGCAGGCTTCTTTGATCGCAGCGATTTCATCAAATACAAAGTTGTATTCGCCGGAATGAAATTTACCACGGCTAATAACCATATCCACTTCATCAGCACCTTGCTCAACTGCATATTTTGTATCCCGCACCTTAATTTCTTTTGGGGCCTGTCCACTTGGAAATGCTGTGGCTACAGATGCGACATTAATTCCGGAATCACCTAAAGATTTTTTGGCGACTTTTACCATAGATGGATAGACGCAAATTGCAGCTACAGTTGGTAAACCGGGCAAAGCGTCATGTAAATGCATGGCCTTATAACAAAGCTGTTTCACCTTACCATCTGTATCTTTTCCTTCAAGTGTCGTCAGATCGATCATGTTAAGGACAAGTTTCAGCCCATTCATCTTTGTTTCTTTCTTGATACTTCTTTTTGTAAAACGGGATGCTCTTTCTTCTACTCCTACCTGGTCAATCCGCGGAGACAAACTAAAATCAGGTATAGTAATTAATGATTTGATGCCGGGCATATGGCAAATATTGGTTATGCTCAAAGGTAAGTAAAAGCCCACCCATCCCGATAGCTCGGGACCCAAAGGGAGGGCTTTCATTCTCACAAGCCCCGCGATTGAGATGTCTACTTTTAATAATAAATACTTTCATAAAGAATGATAAATAAAGTTTTAGTTATTAATAATCTGGCTTGTGTGCTGATGGCCTTCCACTTCGGGGAAGGCCGGGATGGGGCTGCGCCCTTATAAAGTCTTTCGCCACATTTGCGTCAATTGTTATAAATTCGGCGTCCCTATTCGCAAGTTCTTTTTTAAAAAAACATCTTATTCCAAAAAACTAATCGCAATGAGAAAAACTCTGTTTATCTACAGGTTGGTTTTTGTGCTCGCATTATTCCCGGTCGCATCTAATTTATCAGGGCAGGCAACATTCCCTGAAAATGGAGTGGTTGATCCCAGACATGGTACTTATGCTTTCACAAATGCAACTATCGTAAAAGACGTAGCAACTACACTTAACAATGCTACGATGGTAATTAAAGACGGAAAAATTATTTCCGTTGGTACATCAGTAAAAGTTCCTGCCGGCGCAGTCGAAGTTGATTGTAAAGGAAAATTCATTTATCCATCATTCATTGATATTTATGCTGATTATGGAACAACACTCCCCACTCCTCAGCAAGGGCAGGGTGGAGGAGGAGGTGGTTTTTTTGGCGTACAGCAATTTACTTCGAACGCCAAAGGTGCTTATGGATGGAACCAGGCTATAAAAGCAGAAGCCGATGCATTTAAAGTTTTTGCGATTGATGACAATAAGGCAAAACCACTTCGTGAAGCGGGCTTCGGAACCGTGCTGAGTCATGTAAGAGATGGCATTGCCCGTGGTACAGGCACTGTTGTTACCCTCGCTAACTCAAAAGAAAACCTGGTGATGCTCAAAGAAAAAGCATCTGCTAATTATTCATTTAGCAAAGGCACTTCCACGCAAAGCTATCCAAGCTCAATGATGGGCAGTATAGCTTTGCTTCGCCAGTCATTCCTCGATGCGCAATGGTATAAACAAAAACCGGCGGAAGAAGGAGTGAATATCAGCATGGAATCATGGAACAACAATCTATCATTACCACAAATATTTGACGCCAATGATAAATGGAACTGTCTTCGTGCTGATAAAATAGGAGATGAGTTTGGCGTGCAATATATTTTAAAGGGTGGCGGTAATGAATACCAGCGTATCAAAGAAATGAAAGCAAGCAATGCTTCATTCATTGTTTCATTGAATTTCCCACAGGCCCAGGATGTTGAAGATCCTAACGAAGCAAGATTTGTTTCGTTAAACGATATGAAGCATTGGGAAATGGCGCCTGCCAATGCTGCTTATTTTGAAAAAGCAGGAATTAATTTTTGTATTACCACAGCGGATCTCAGGAATATAACTCAATTCTGGACAAATCTTCGCAAGGCGATGGATTATGGCTTAAGTGAAAGGAAAGCAATGGAAGCATTGACGAAAGCTCCTGCAACCTTATTGGGTATTTACGACCAGGTAGGAAGCCTTGATGAAGGCAAGATCGCCAATTTCATTATTACAAATGGCCCTGTATTCAATCAAAGTTCTGTGATCATTCAAAACTGGATACAAGGTGAAAAATATTCTGTAAAAGAAGAAGCATGGACAAATATCGCTGGTACTTATAAACTTACAGTAAATACACCTGCAGGAGCTGAGAACTATACGGTCGATATAAAATCTAATAGTTCTGCCAGTGTTTATGGAAAAGATACTTTGAGTGCAAGATTTTCCTATGATGGCAAAACAGTAAAGCTTAGCTATGCTAAAATGCAGGGAAGAAGAGGTGGTGGATTTGGCGGTGGACAAGGTGGCAATTTTGGTGGCGGTGGATTTGGTGGTGGTCAACAAGCTCAATTGCCCGCAACAGCAACGAGACTTTCTGGTTACAGCGCCGGAACTGAATGGAATGGTACGGGAACTGACTCTCTTGGAAATTCATTGACATGGACTGCTATTTTGGAAAAAGCAGCAGATCCAAAGCCCGATACTACAAAGAGAAAAGATCCTATCGTTCTTGGTAAAGTTTTATATCCTTTTGAGCCTTTTGGCTTTGAAGAAGGAAGTCAGCCAAAGCAAGAAACTATTTTAATAAAGAATGCAACGATCTGGACAAACGAAAAAGAAGGTGTTCTCCAGAATAGTGACATCTTATTAAAAGATGGAAAGATCTCAGCAATAGGAAAAAATCTTCCTGAGACTGGGGCAAAGGTTATTGACGGAACAGGCAAATATGTTTCTGCTGGTATCATTGATGAACACTCACATATTGCTGCGTCTTCTATTAACGAAGGAGCACAAAGTGTGACATCTGAAGTGAGAATTACTGATAACCTGAATCCTGACGATATAAATATCTATCGTCAGTTAAGTGGAGGCGTTACTTCATCACATATCCTTCATGGTTCTGCAAATGTTATTGGTGGACAAACACAATTGATCAAACTTCGCTGGGGCGCCAATGCTGAAGATCTGAAGTTTAAGGGTTCTGATGGCTTTATCAAGTTTGCCTTAGGTGAGAATGTAAAACGTTCTGCTTCTACACAAGGCAATGCCCGTTATCCTGATACAAGAATGGGTGTCGAACAAGTATTAGTTGACGCATTTACCCGTGCAAAGGATTATAAGAAAGCATGGGCAGATTACAGGGATAAAAAATCTTCAGTGATGCCTCGTCGCGATCTTGAATTGGATGCGCTGGTTGAAATTTTGGATAACAAAAGATTTATCACCTGCCATTCTTATGTACAAAGTGAGATCACTGGTTTGATAGATGTTGCCGATAAAGTTGGATTTAAGGTAAATACATTCACACATATTTTGGAAGGATATAAAGTGGCTGATAAAATGCTAAAACATGGCGCTAATGCATCTACTTTCTCTGATTGGTGGGCTTACAAAATGGAAGTAGAAGATGCGATCCCTTACAATGCAGCGATCATGCATAAGGTTGGTTTGAATGTTGCCATCAATTCGGATGATGCGGAAATGGCACGTCGACTGAACCAGGAAGCTGCTAAAACAATGAAGTATGGTGATCTTACCGAAGATGAAGCATTCAAAATGGTTACGTTGAATCCTGCAAAAATGTTGCATGTAGCCGATAGAGTTGGTAGTTTGAAAGTTGGTAAAGATGCAGACGTAGTAGTTTGGAGTGATGATCCTTTAAGCATTTATGCAAAGTCATTGTATACTATTGTTGATGGCACAATTTATTTTGATAGGGCAAAAGATGCGGAGATGCAAAAATGGGTGGATAATGAAAGAACCCGCCTGATCAAAAAAATGAATGGTGAAAAGAGAAGTGGTGCACCAGTTATTCCTGCAACGCCAAGCTATCAGCTCATAATGACCTGCAGTGATCATGGTCATAGTCATGGCTTGCTCACTATCGATGTTGATAATCTTGAAAACCAATAAAAATATTTATAATGAAAAAAATATTTTTCCCGATCGTATTAAGTGGATTTTTCCTTGCAGCTGTTTCGCAGGAGACAGTATTGCCGGCACCACCCCAGAAAGGTGTGATGTATATCACAAATGCAAACATTCATGTTGGCAATGGAACTGTTATTAATAATGGAACTATCCAGATCAAAGATGGTAAAATTGAAAAAGTTGGTACGGATATCTCTGTACCTGCAGGTGCAAATGTTACTGACGCAAAAGGAAAGCAGGTTTATCCAGGGATCATTTTGCCAATAAGTAATCTTGGTCTTGTAGAAATATCTGCAGTTAGAGCATCCTCAGATGTAAGAGAGATCGGTGATATGAATCCGAATGTAAGATCGATAGTTGCATACAATACCGATTCAAAAGTTATCAATACGCTTCGTTCGCAAGGGATCCTGATGGCAAATATTGTTCCGCAAGGAAGTTTTCTTGCAGGTTCATCATCTGTTGTGCAATTGGATGCATGGAATTACCAGGATGCAGCAGTGAAAACTGATGGCGGAATGCATTTATATATGCCGTCATTAATGCCTCGTCCAGATTTTGGCAGATTTGGTGGTGGCGGTGGTGGTCGTTTTGGTCCGCAACAGGGAAATAATGCAGATCCCGTAAAAG
>Ga0126305_10000658_pt1 | contig 14857 bp, 13 predicted proteins | sample Plot26_FD_92536 | JGI IMG/M metagenome (GOLD analysis project Ga0126305, IMG submission 92536) | Serpentine soil microbial communities from UC McLaughlin Reserve, CA, USA - Plot26 | ecosystem: Environmental > Terrestrial > Soil > Grasslands | place: USA: UC McLaughlin Reserve, Lake County... | reverse complement strand
CTTTGCGGGCATCCGGTAGCGGCTTGCCCTGCTCCGTGGTGAGCAAAGTTGCGAGGTGATCGCGCCGCTCCTGCACAATCGCTCCCGCCTTCATCAGGAGTCTCGCGCGTTCCGCGGCGGGGGTCACGGCCCAGGTCTTGAAGGCTCGCGACGCCGCTTCCAACGCTGCTTCCGCGTTCGCGGCGCTGCCTTTCGGCACTTGACTGATTACTGCGCCGTTGGCCGGGTTGTCGACCTCAATCCATTCACCGGTGGCCGCTGCAACGGCTTCCCCGTCGATGAGCATGGTCGCTTTCGCTCGTTGATCGGTCACGAGTTCCTTCTCTCCTCGCTACTTGTTCTTGTTGTTCGTTCGACCTGCCAATCGCATTCGCCGCACCGATCATGAGCTCGCCAGATCAGCCGCGTATTGAAAGCTCGGCTGAAGGCGATCGTGCAAGTCATGGAAGAGCGCGTACTGCTGGTTATACCGGGCAGCGGCCTGCTGGTTCGGGATAAACCGCTCCCGTGTCCGTACAAGTCGGTTCGCCGCATCTGCTTCAGAGGCGTATGCCTTGACGCCGAGGCCGGCAAGCATCGCCGCGCCAAGGATGCCGGCTTCCTCGTGCTGGAGGGTGGATATCGGAATGCCGTAGACATCGGCCTTTATCTGCGACCAGAGCGCCGAACGTGCGCCACCACCACCGGTCCGCATCTCGGCGATCTCCAGGCCTGACTCGCGCGCGATCTCCAGGCTTTGTCGCAGGTCGAAGCAGATGCCTTCCAGGATCGCACGCGTTGCATGTGCACGCCCGATCCGGGGATGGAGCCCGAAAAAGATCCCGCGTGAGTCGGCGCTGCCCAGGCTGCGCTCGCCGAGAAGATAGGGGAGAAAGAGAAGCCCCTCACTGCCCGCAGGGACGCGCGCCGCTTCCGCCATCATGCGCTCATAGAGCACGTCCCCACCCTCGCCAGTCCCGGCGTTAAACTGGTCGCGCCACCAGCGTAGGCTGCCGCCGCCGCTATCGAGAATGCCGAAGGAGATCCAGTGCGGACCAGCGGCATGCAGGTTCATCAGGCGGGGGTCTACCACCGGATATTCGGCATAAAAAGAGATGATCGAGGCCGTCCCGGAGGTGTCGCAGGCGGCTCCCGGTGTGGTAATGCCGGCGCCAAGCAGCAGGGCCAGCATGTCGCCGCTGCCGGCGACGACTGGCGTGCCGGTCGGCAGACCGGTCTCCCGCGCGACGTCCGGCAGGATCGCCCCAATCACTTCCGAGCTGGCATGGATCGGTGGCAGATGCCTGGCCTCCAGATCGAGCAGCTCAATAAGCTCCACCGACCATCTGCCATCACGTGAGTCCATCAGGAACGACCCGGACGCCTCGGAGTGATCCGTCGCGGCCACGCCGGTCAGTCGGAGATTTATGAAATCCTTTGGAGTAAGGATCTTCCAGGCACGGGCATAAAGCTCCGGCTCCTCACGTTTCATCCAGGCCAGTTTGAACCCTGACCAGGCCGCCGCCGGGACATTCCCGGTCAGGCGCCTCAATGCATCGCTATCGGGACGGCTATCCACCTCCGTCGCGATGTGCGCCGCGCGTTTGTCACACCAGAGCTGGGCCTCGGTTGTCAGGGGTACTCCGTCCCGCGCCACCGGGACCGCACCATGCATCTGCCCACAAGTTGCCACCGCCTGGACCCGCGCCCGGTCCATGGTTTCGGATACCACATCACGGATGTTGTGCAGCGTGGCGTCCCACCAATCGGCAGGGTTCTGCTCGGCCCAGCCGGGACGTGGCGTCGCCATCGCGTGCGGCTGGGCCGCGATGGCCAGCACCTTACCATCCAATGACAGAACGGCTGCCCGGCTGCTCTGGGTGCCGACATCGATGGCGAGAAACGCGTCGCGCATGAGGGCGCCTATTCCACGCTCACCCTACTCCCCGGTTTTCGCCTTCGCGCCATGGGGGGTGGTCACCCAGAAGTATTCGAGCGGCTGGTTGTATGGATTGCGGGTGGTGTGGAATGGGCCAAAGGGAACATAGACGACGTCTCCGGCCGCCACTTCCATCTCCTCATCCCCGACGACCATGACCCCTTTCCCATGGGTGAAGAAGTACACCTCTTCGAGGTGATCGTGGCTGTGGCCGCGGGTGGTGCATTCCGGGTAGACAGTGGTGTACCCGACCTGGAGATTGCCAGAATCGGTGTCCTCCGGGCTGAGCAGCATCATCACGTCCCGCCGGATACGGTCATCCGGAGCCTTCATCAGCGCGGAGAGCGCGCTGCCCCCGCCCGCTTCGTTGACCTCATTCAGGCGTACAAGTTTGGCGCTCATGGTCTCTGATTTCCTTCCTACATCCCTATTGGTCGATCTGTCAGTCGCTTGGCAGCCGAGCGACCCGGGCCCCACACAGGTGCATCCGCGGCTTTACGTGCTCGTCACGTCTCCAGTGCTGACGGATCAATACTTTGCTCGCGCAAGAACGCGAGTGTCTCGGCGCGAGTCGGCATGTGCTCTGATTCCGGCGGCCGGCTGATCTTGAGAGCCGCCGCTGCCGCGGCGAAACTGGCGGCTAGCACCGGATCACTATCTGCACGCCACGCGGTGAGAAACCCGGCGTGGAAGACATCTCCAGCGCCGATGTCATAGATCACGTCGACGTCGAACGTTGGCGCCTCTCGCACCGCGCCATCTGCGATCACCAGAACTGGCTCGTGGCCGCGAGTGACGACCGTGAGCGCGGGGCCGTGCTGGGTGAACCAGACCGCGGCATCGGCGGCGCTCGGCGAGCTGGCAAGCAACATCGCTTCGGTTTCGTTCATGATCGCCAGATCTGCCAGGCTGAGGGCATCCCGAAGGACGCCGCTCGCCTCTTCCGCACCACCAGCCCACGCCTCGACCCGGAAATTCGGGCTGAAGCAGACAGTGCGGCCCATGGCCTGCGCGCGTCGGGCGAGAATCAGCGATTCGTGGCGCAACGTGGGATTGCGCAGGCTCCCTTCGGCGAGATCAAAAATGCGTCCCCGCCCCAGGTAGCGATCGTCGACGTCGGCGGCGCGGAAGGTGATCAGCGGATCGCAGAAGCCAGCGAAGCGATAGAACGAGAAGGTCTTGTTGCCATCGTGGTCGACGCTGGCCAGCAGGAGGGGGGTCAGTTCGCCACCGACGATCCCGACAGCCTTGGTGTCGATACCTTCCGCCCGGGCCTGCTTCAGCAGCCAGCGGCCAACCTGATCGTCGCCAACCCGAGAGATGAGTCCAACCCGTCCTCCGAGACGCGCCAGGGCGAGGGCAAAGATGGTCGCCGAGCCGGCGACGTGGAGCGAGAGGTAGTCGCTCTCGTCGATGCGCAGACCCAGCCTTGGTGGCGAGATCTCCGCCATCATCATGCCCAGGTTGACGACGTCAAGGTCTGGCGGCGCCGTCTCACGCATCGCGACGGTCTTGCGGGAGCATCGCGGCATGGATCACATTTCTCGCACTGGCATCGACCCGTTCCAAGGTATCAAAGGCGGCCGCAAGTGTGTCCGCGACGACGACCATGCCATGCCATGGCAGCAGGAACGCCAGTGGGTGCTTCGCGAGTTCGTCACGCCGGGTGGCGATAGCGGTGGCAACGGATTCGCCATAGGCGTCGGTGTGGGACACAGCATCCCCCACCACGTAACCAATCTCCCCGAACTTGTCGGTGTACTCGTTCGTAGCTGGAATCGACTTGCCGGCGTAGACAAAGCCCTGCACGTGGAATGGGTGAGCGTGGATCACGGCGCCGATCTCAGGAAAATGGCGGTAGGCCGCCAGGTGGACGGAGATTTCCCGCGAAGTTTCTCCAGCGCCTGCCAGGAGATTCCCCTCGAAATCGACTTCGCAAATCTGCTCAACCGCGAGATCCCATTGATAGCGGCTGCCGGCGTAACGGGGAGTGACCAGGGCACGGTCGTCGTGACGCATACTCAGGTTGCCCCCGGCGGCGTCGGTAAGGCGGCGGTCGAAGGTAAGCTTGGCGATCCGCACCAGGTGCGGTTTCGGTCCGCCATCGCGCTCCACGCTATCGGGCGAGCGCCGCGCGGTTTGCATTCCGGTCTCCTCTCAGAATCCGGGGCTGTGACGCACGCAAGTCGCCTGCTCCCGCCGGCACGATCGCCTCTGCTTTCACTTCAACGCCCCCATCGTCAAGCCCTGGACCAGATGCCGCTGCGCAAGCAGCGTCAGGATGGCGGTCGGGATCATCATGATCACAGCCACCGCCGTCATGTAGCCCCATTCGATGCCGGTCTCGCGAATAAAGAGGGTGACCGCCACCGGCATCGTCTGCGACTTCTCGGTCGAGGTCAGGATCAAGGCGAAGAGGAACTCGTTCCAACTAAAGATGAAGGTAAAGATCGCTGTTGCCGCGATGCCGGGGCGGGCCAGCGGAATGGCGATCTTCGTCATCGCCCCGAACCAGGTGGAGCCTTCGACGAGGGAGGCTTCTTCCAGCTCGCGAGGGATGTCCTCGAAGAAGCGCGTCAGCATCCAGACGATGAAAGGCAGGCTGGTGGTGAGATAGATCAACACCAGACCGATGATCGAGTTGGTCAGGCCGAAGCGGCGAAAGAGGATGAAGAGCGGAATGATAGCCGCAATCGCTGGGGTCATGCGCACCGACAGGATCCAGAATTGCACGTGGTTGACGCCGCGGAAGCGAAACCGCGCCAGCGCGTAGGCCGCCGGAATACCGATGATCAGTGCCAGGAGCGTGCTCAGCGTGGCGACAAGGACGCTATTGCGCAGATACGCGGCGAACGGATAGAGCTTGAAGACATCGGTGTAATTGCTGACGGTCGGGGAGAAGATCCAGACGGGAGGGACGGCCAGCGCGTCCGCCCGGCTCTTGAAGGAGGTCATCAGGATCATAAAAATTGGGAACATGAAGGCCACGAGGACCAGCAGCACGAGCAAGTTGCGCACGATGCCGCCGAGCACCCGTCGCCCGGCACCCGGCCGTCCGCCGGCATAGGTTGGCGCGGGTGTTGCCGTTGCCGCGCTCATGACGCGCCTCGATTTCGCGCCGTCACCAGGATCAGCACATTAGCGAAGATGATCACCATGATCAACATGACGAAGCTCAGAGCTGACGCATATCCCATTTGAAAGAACTTGAAGCCCCATTTGTAGGTGTAAAAACTCAACGTCTCCGTGCTCGTCCCGGGTCCGCCGTTGGTCAGCACATAGACGAGATCGAATGTCTTGAAGGAATCGATAGCACGGATGAGCACGGCCACCACGATCGTGGGGCGCAGTAGTGGCAGCGTGATATGCAGGAACGCCTGCCAGGCTGACGCACCATCGATCGCCGCCGCCTCGAACGGCTCCTGCGGCAGTGTCTGCAGCGCCGCTAAGAGGATGAGCACCATGAAGGGAGTCCACTCCCAGATGTCAGCGATCATCACCGCGATGAAGCCGGTCTGCAAGCTGCCGAGCCAGTTCGGTGTCGGCAGGCCGACCTGGCCGAGCAGATAGTTGAGGATGCCCTGGGTCGGGTTGTACATGAAGCGCCAGATGAGCCCGACTACGACTGGCGTGGTCATCATCGGCAGGAGCAGCGCCGTGCGCAGCAGACCCCGGGCGATGACCTGCCGCTGTAGGAGCAGGGCGATTCCCATCCCTAGGAGGAGTTGCACGGCGACCGTGCCAAAGATGAAGGTGCCGGTAACCTGCGCCGCGTTCCAGAACCGCGAGTCGGCGAGGATATTGGTGTAGTTCCCCAGCCCGACGAAGGTCCAAGTCGCCAGGCGGTTCGACATGTTCCATTCGTTAAGACTGAGCGTGAAGGAATAGACCGTGGGGTAAATGGTAAGAACGAATAGCACAATGACCGTCGGCAGCAGCAGCACCAACGGCGGTGGCGTCGAGCGTGAGCGGGGGGCGACTGTAAGCCCGCCCACCGTCTGCTGCCCGAGCGCCGACTCCCGAGTGACCTGCACGAACCGTTCCTTCCCGCCTTTTATTGAAGGGGATGGGCGCTCCAGGTACCTGGAGCGCCCATCCCTGAACCGGTACTGTCTACGCGCCGTATCCCCCACCGATGAGGATGTCGGCGAGCTGGGCGTCGAGCGCCGTCATCGCGTCCTGCGCCTCGGTCTGACCGACCATCACCTCGGAGAGCGACGCGGCGATGACGTCGTTCATCTGCGGCCAGACGGGGATGCGAGGCCGACCGAGCGCGGTCTCCAGGGTTTCGATCATCACCGGGTACTCGATGTACTTCTTCTGAAGCTCGGGATCGGCCAGGGTCGAACGGCGTGCCCCTGGTCCAGATGACGCGAGCTCGATCTCGATCGGCTTGGAAGTCGCCCAGACGAGGAACTCCCAGGCTGCCTCCTTGTTCTGTGAGTCGGTCGAGATGCCGAGATCCCAGCCGCCGAACGTCGGCGTGCGCCTGATCTCGCCACCCTCCTCGACGCCCGGCACCTGAACGATGTTCCACTTGCCGACGATCTTCGATTCCTCAGGATCGACGAACTGCGGGGCGGCGTTCTGCCACTGCAGATTCATCCCCGCTAGCCCCTGCTGGAAGGCCGCCGCGGTCTCGTCATAGTCGTTCGAGAGCGCGCCCTCGACGCTGTACTGTAGGAGCGACTTCAGATACTCAATGGAGTTGACGCCGGCCTCGGTGGCCATCGTCGGCGTGTAGTTCTCATCGTAGTAATACCCGCCCATTGATCCGAAGACGTTCAAATGGGTGCAGAGAAGCTGCACGCCGCGGCGGCCCATCAGCGTCAGACCGGCCACGCCATCTGCCGACTTCGCCTCGTGGACGGCCTGAGCAGTAGTGGCCAGCTCGTCCCAGGTCTGCGGCGGCTCCAGTCCAAGCTCCTCAAAGATGTCTGTCCGGTAGTACAGGGCGAACACGGCATTAATAAACGGGAGTCCGTAGAGCTCGTCCTCCCACATCGACTGCTCTTCGAGGACACGCGGCATGAAATCCTCGAGATCGAGCACCGCCGGGTCGGTTTGATCGACGAACTCCTGTACTGGGTGGAGCCAGCCTTGCCCGGCGTACTGCCCCATCCAGACGCAGTCGACGTGGATCAGATCCTGCTCGCCCGTCTGCTGGGTCAGCGCCGTCAGCTGCTTCTCCTCCAGGTTCGGATACGGGAGAATGGTGTAGTTCACGGTGATGCCGGTGGCCTCCGTGAAGTCTGGAGTAAGTTGCTGAATAGCGTCCGACCGCGGCTCGGCGACCAGCGAGACATTCAGCGTGGTCCCGTCCCACTCCTTGCTCAACGTGCCGAAGCGGGCTTCTTGCGCGGAGGCGCTACGGCCCTGGATCGACGTAGCGCCGAGACCAGCAGCGAGACCCAGAGCCCCCGCGCCTTTTAGCATCTGTCGCCGACTGCCGCGATACCCAAGCGATTGAACCAACTGCCTGCGACTGTTCACTGTTTGCCTCCCTGCATTGCTGCAGCGCTCTTCGTGCGCCACGGCCGTCGGCGGGCGCAGCCACGCGCCGCTCTGGGCCTAATATCGAGCGGGAACGCCCCGCCTTGTGGCCATTGTGATGGGTGCGCGGCGATCATCACGGTGAGCCCCACGCTCGCCCGCCGCCGAACACATCGAGGGCGAGCAAGCAGGCCCCCAGCGGATGGTAGAAATCGGGCTTGCCGCGCGCGAAATCGACTTCCTTGCGTTGGCCGTCTCTGGTCAGCGCCGGATACCAACCTCCCCGTGCCCGGTCGATCTGGTGGTTCCAGGCGTAGTCCCAACTCCGGTCGTACCAGGTGCGATACGTCTCGTCGTGCGTCTGCCCCAGCATAGCAACGGCGCTACCGATGGCTTCGCTGATCGTCCAGTGGTACTTGTCATCATCAACGATAGCGCCGTCCAGATCGAAGGCGTAGAGGATGCCGCCCTCATCTGCATCCCACGCGTGGTCCACTGCCTCGGCAAAGAAACGCCGCGCCGCCGGCATCGCCCAATCGTTTGGACGCTCGCGCTCGAGCAACACGAGTAGCTTCGCCCACTCGAGCAGGTGACCGCTCAGAACGCCGTAGGGCCGGATGAGGTGGTGGGGCGCCGCTTTGTTGTACTCGAGGTCGGCACGCCAGTTTTCGTCGAAATGCTCCCAGAGGAGCCCTCCCGTTTGTTGCGGCAGATCGACGGTCACCCGGCGCGCCACGATCTCGGCGCGGTCGAGGTACAACGACTCGGCGGTTGCCCCATACGCCGCCAGTAAGGCCTCGACCATGTGCATATTGGCGTTCTGGCCACGATAGGGGTCGACAAGCGACCAATCCTCGCTGATCTCATCGACATACAGCCCGTCGACAGCGCGCCAGAACTGAGTCTCCAGTACCTCGCTCACGTCCTCGAGCAGATCACGCGCCTGGATCCCGCTGGCGATGGCCGTCGCGGCTGTCAGCAGCACGAAGGCGTGACCGTAGGCGAACTTGCGACGGTCTATTGGCTCGCGGCCGGAAAGGACCCAGAAGTACCCGCCGTGCACTGGATCCCGATGCGCTTCACGCAAGAACGCGAGACCATGCTCGGCGGCCGCACGGCAGCCCGCACCAAGTGCGTATTGGACTCCCAGCGCAAAACTGTTGGTGTATCGGCAGGACCCGACGAGATGACGCGTGAGGGGATCGAAGATGCTGCCGTCATCGGCGATCTGGGCAATGAAACCACCGGTCGCGCGATCGACGCTGCGCGGAAGGTAGAAATCAATCAAGTCCGACGCTTGCTGCCGCAAGAACGCAGGAACCCCGAAATCTGGCCCGTGATTGCTGAGGTCACCCGGCACTATGGACACCACATCGCGCCTCATCGTTGCTGCTCGCCGATGAGGGCGAGTCGATCCTGTTGCTCACTCTCCTCCAGGCTCCGTGGCATCGTCGAGGTTAGCAGGACGTTCGCCAGGCGCTGCTCGAAGCGGTCCAGGTGCCGGTTCATCGCCTCGCGCGCGGTCGCTGGGTCGCCGGCGACCATTGCCGCAAAGATTTCCTCATGCCCCTGCATTGAATAGGTGACCACCTCCGGGTCGCGTCGCATGGTGACCACCGAGCCGATGCGCCAAACCTGACTGATAGGCCCGATCACCTCGCGTAGCAGATGATTGCCGCTGGCGCCAATGAGAGCGTCATGGAAGGCGATGTCAGCCGCGTTGTACGCCTCTGGGTCACCCAGACTCTGACGCTGGGTCACCATGATGGCGGCCAGAATGTCGAGATCGCCCGCCGTCCGGTTACGCGCCGCCCGTTCCGCGACCTGCAGCTCGACCATGCGCCGAATGTCAAACAGATCGGGCAGCAGATCCTCGATGAGGCCGGCCTCAGTGCGGATTTGCAAGAGCTCGGGATCGAGCGCATGCCAACGCGCTCGCTCCAGCACGACCGATCCCAGCCCATGCCGGACCTTGATCAATCCGCAGCGCGCCAGCCGCGCTACGGCCTCACGTACGACCGTGCGGCTGACGTCGAAGCGTTCTCCGAAATCTTGCTCCGTGGGTAGCACGCTACCTTCGGGATATTGCCCGGTGATGATGTCGGTTGCAATCTGCACAACGACCGCGTCGGCGCGGCGCCGGGACTTCACAGCCGTTCTCTCCACCATCATAGCCATCCGCGACTGGTGATGTATGATGTCATATGACTGAGAATACGGTAGCAAGGAGCAGAAAGACTGTCAAGGGTTAGCGCCCCGAGCGAAAGTGCCAGGAAGGCGTTGCGCGGGACGCCACTGCCCAGGGAGCGCCCACAATGCTCGAGCAATAGCGCATCGGGTTTCGCGAACCTTACGGTCCGCGATCGGCAGCAGATGACGTGAGGATTCGATGACCGCCACAGAAGAGCGCATGCGTATTGCCATCGGCAATTTTCCGGTGGCCTCGGACGAGCGGCTGGCGTTTGCCAAACAGCTCGGAGTCAACGGCGTGGTGCTCAACACGCCCCAACTCCCCGCCATCCAGCGCTGGGAATACATGGACATCCCACACACGGCACGGCGCTGGGAGTATCTCGATCTCGTAGAGCTCCGCACGCGCTGTGAAAACCACGGCCTGCGCCTCGAGGGAATCGAAAACGTCCCACCAGAGTTCTATGACAAGGCGATGCTTGGTCTCCCCGGCCGGGATGAGCAAATCGAGAATTACCAGACCACCATTCGCCACATTGGCGCCGCCGGCATTCCTATCCTCGGCTACCACTGGATGCCGAACCTAGTCTGGCGCACGTCGTTTTCGACACCGGGTCGAGGCGGCGCGGAATGCACTGCCTTCGACATGGCGTTGGTGGAGAACGCACCGCTGACCCACGGCCGCCTCTTCACCGCCGACGAGATGTGGGCGAACTACGCCTATTTCATCAATTCGGTGATGCCGGTCGCCGAGGAGGCGGGTGTTACTTTGGCGCTCCATCCGGACGATCCTCCGGTGCCCATGCTCGGCGGCGTCGCGCGGCTATTCTGGAATCACGAAGGGTTGCAGCGCGCGTTCGAGATTGCTCCCAGTCACCATCACGGGCTCGATCTCTGCCTGGGCACGTGGTCCGAAACGGGTGAGAACGTACTGGAAACGATCGAGCATTTCGGGACGCAGGACCGCATCGTCTACATCCATTTCCGGGACGTGCAGGGGAGCGTGCCCAAGTTCCAGGAATGTTTCCTTGGCGAAGGAAACCTCGATCCCGTCGAGGTGATGCTTACCTTGAAGCGGATCGGCTTCAAAGGTTTCATCCTGGACGATCACACTCCTCGGATCGTCGATGACACGGTCTGGTGTCACCGTGGCCGGGCGCATGAAACCGGTTACTTGCAAGGGTTGCTTGCGGCCGTGGAGCAGTTGGGATAGCGCGCGACTAACATCGTCAGGGAGCACGAGCATGCGATTGCAGAACAAAGTCGCCGCGGTCACCGGCGGCGCCCAAGGCATTGGCCGCGCCATCGTCGAGAAGTTCCACAGCGAAGGGGCTCGCGTGGCTTTGCTTGACATCGACGAGGTGCGCGGATCAGCGGTAGCGACGACCCTCGACGAGTCTGACCCTGGAGTCCTCTTCATGCGGTGTGACATCACCCGTGAGGCGGATGTCGAGCGCGCTTTTGCCGCAATGGTGGAGCAGTTCGGCGGGCTCGATATCCTCGTGAACAACGCGGGCGTAAACACGTATTTCGACGCGACGACGATGACTGAATCAGAATGGGAGAGCGTCTTCGCGGTCGATCTCAAAGGGGCATGGCTGTGCGCCAAGCACGCCATCCCCATGATGCGACTACAGGGACGCGGTTCGATCGTCAACATCGCCTCGCTGCACGCCTTCATGACGACGTACGGTATGTTCCCCTATGCCGCGGCGAAGTCTGGTCTGGTGGGACTGACACGTAGCATGGCGCTCGATTTTGGTCCAGAACAGATTCGGGTGAATGCAATCTGCCCCGGGTGGACACGCACTCAACTGGTCGACGAGTGGCTTCAGCTCCAGCCAGAAGGGGCAGCGGCCGAGCAGCGTGTCCTCGATCAGCACCCGTTGAGACGGATGGCGACACCTGCTGAGATCGCCAACTTCGTCAGCTTCGTCGCATCGGACGAGGCAAGCTTCATCACTGGTGCTGCGCTTGTCATCGACGGCGGCTTGAGCGCGCGCTTCGCGAGTTGAGATCGTTTGGCGATAAGGTGAGGTGGATGAGGAAGACCATGCTGATTGCTTCCCGGTATCCTCGTGCCGAATAGAAGGGAACAACCAGATGCGGACGGGGGAGGCGATCGCGGACAACGGCCTGATTGCGATCGTGCGCCTGGACGACCTGTCGGCGGCCGTGCCGCTGACGGAAGCATTGCTGCGTGGCGGCGTGAAAAATGTTGAGTTCACCTTTACGAATCCACTCGCCGGTCGAGTGATCGAGCAGGTGCGCTTGGCCCTGCATGAAAACGCCAACGTTGGCGCGGGAACCGTGCTTGATCCTGAAACGGCGCGCAATGCCATTCTTTCGGGTGCGGAGTTCGTCGTCACTCCGACGTTGAATCTCGCTACCATCGAGCTCTGCAATCGCTACGGTGTGCCAACGGTGATCGGGGCCTTCACGCCAACCGAGATCCTGACCGCCTGGCAGGCGGGAGCCACCTACGTCAAGGTCTTCCCGGCTACAGTTGTCGGTCCGCAGTACCTGAAGGACGTGCGCGGCCCACTGCCGCAGGTGAAATTGATCCCGACCGGCGGTGTCAACATCGATAACGCCGCGGCTTTCGTCCGTGCCGGCGCCTCGGCCATCGCCGTTGGCAGCAATCTCGTCGATGCTCCAACGGTAAGCGCGGAGCGGTGGGACGTGTTGGAAGAACGTGCGCGTCAGTTCTCCCAAGTGGTAGTGGCGGCCCGCCAGGCAGGATGAACTCTTCTCGATCAGGACGACCGCACCGCGAGGAAGCGATCATAGGCGGCGTCCCACACGTCCGTTTGTTGCGGTTCGAATATGGCGAGCGGGAATGAGTCCCGCACCAACTTACGGCCTTCGGCAACGCTACTAATGCGCCCCGCAGCGATCAATTGGGCGAGCAGATTGCCAACCGCCGTCGCCTCTGCGGGTCCACTCCAGACAGGACGCTGGATGGCATTTGCTGTGAACTGCATGAGGAGGGTGTTGCGTGTCCCGCCGCCCACGACATGGAGCCCGGCAAAGTGGCGGCCCGAGAGCTGTTCCGTGCGTTCCAGCACCAGCCGATAGGTAAGCGCCAGACTTTCCAGCACGCAACGTATGATGGCCGCAGGCGTCTCCGGGACGAGCTGTCCCGACTCCCGGCACGAGGCCGCGATCTCCCCTGGCATGTCAGGGGGATTCAGGAAGCGAGGATCATCCGCATCGATCAAGGATCGAAACGGAGTCGCCTCACTGGCGACGATCGTCATTGCCTCATATCCCGACCAGATTCCATCCCGTTCCCAGCGTCTCCGGCACCCTTCAATCAGCCACAACCCCATGATGTTCTTCAGGAGTCGGTAGGCGCCCCCGATCCCGCCCTCATTCGTGAAGTTCCAGCCAAGTGTCCGCTCATCGACGATCGGACGGGACACCTCGGTGCCGAGTAGTGACCAAGTGCCGCAACTTAGATAGGCGAACTCGCCCTCCGCCGGAACCGCGGCCACCGCCGAGGCCGTGTCGTGACTGGCAACGGTCGTCAGCGGAATCTCGCAGGATCCGATTTCCGCCGCGACACTCCGTAGGAGGCGCCCGGCTGGGGTCGCCGGAGGAACAATTTCAGTCAGGAGATGGGTCGGTAAATTGAGCTGCTCGAGCAGTCCGACATCCCAGTCGGCCAATTCAATATTTAGAAACTGCGTGGTCGAGGCATTGGTGTATTCGCTCGAGTGCTCTCCAGTCAGAAAGAACTGGAGCAGATCAGGGATCATCAACAGCATCTCGGTGCGATCGAGGAGCGATGGGTTTCTCTGCTTGATCGCGTAGAGCTGGTACAGGGTGTTGAGCGGCATGAACTGGATACCCGTACGGGCGAAGATTTCATCCCGCGGGACGATCTCCAGTACCGCTTCCATCACCCCTTGCGTCTGTTCATCACGATAGTGATAGGGGTTGCCCAATAGTTCGTCGTGGCGATCGACTAGACCGAAATCGACCGCCCATGTGTCGATCCCAATACTCGCGATCTCCCCCAAATGCGAATGAATTGCGGCACCGATCGCCTGCTTGAGCTCGTGCAGCAACCGCAGGATGTCCCAATGGAGGTGACCGGAGGCACGAACCGGATCGTTGGGGAAGCGATAGATCTCGCGTACCTCGAGCCGCCGACCGTCGAATCGGCACGCGAACGCTTTGCCGCCACTTGCACCGAGATCCACCGCTAGGGCGATCACCATGGCCAGGTCTCTCGTTGTGTCTCGCAATTACCGCCTAAGCTTGACACCGTTGATTCTGCAACGTTCGGCGTCCCGAGTTCGGGCCTCGCGTCCTTTTGTGCTCATAGCCGATTTACCTGGCTCTTGGTCGATGCGGACCTACAGCCCTCTAATACGAAATTCGGGTGGAGGCTACCACCATGGCACGACGGATGAGGCTCGCCCCGCATTTGCGCGTCGCGCAACGGCATCAGCGCTACCGGGAAGCGGAGGATCCGGTGGCGCGTAGCCAATGGCAGATGCTGTGGCTGCTGGCCGGCGGCCGGGCTCGGTGCGGTCGTGCGCGAGCTGCACGCGGCGGGGAGACTTGACGCCTTCCTTGGGCTGGGTGGTGGAGGTGGAGCGGCGTTGATCGCGGCGGCGCTGCGCGAATTGCCGATCGGCGTCCCGAAACTGCTCGTCTCGACGGTCGTCTCCGGCCCCACGCGATCGTACGCTAGCGTTATCGGTATCACCGTCATGCACGCCATAGTTGATATCGCCGGCATCGACCGCATTTCGGCGCGTGTCTTCACGCAGGCCGCTGCGGCAGCGGCCGCCATGGCGAAGACGAGTGCGACCATGCCGCCCGCGCGACTGGACCGACCGCTGCTCGGCGCGACGATGTTCTGCGTGACGACGCCGTGTGTGACGGCCGCGCGGGAACGACTGGAGGCACTCGGCTACGAGGTGCTCGTCTTTCACGCGACTGGTACCGGCGGCAGGTCACTCGAGCAGTTGGTGCGAGACGGCTCCATCGCGGGGGTGCTCGACATCACCACCACCGAACTGGCAGACGATCTCGTTGGTGGCGTTCTTTCAGCCGGCCCGGATCGCCTGAGCGCGGCAGGAGAGGCCGGGATTCCCCAAGTGGTGTCACTCAGTGCGCTCGATATCGTCAATTTCGGGCCGCCTGAAACGGTCCCGGAGCAGTTCCGGGATCGCCGGCTCTCTCGCCATAACGCCAACGTCACCTTGATGCGCACTACGCCCGCGGAGTGCGCGGAACTCG
>Ga0126305_10000655_pt1 | contig 14883 bp, 8 predicted proteins | sample Plot26_FD_92536 | JGI IMG/M metagenome (GOLD analysis project Ga0126305, IMG submission 92536) | Serpentine soil microbial communities from UC McLaughlin Reserve, CA, USA - Plot26 | ecosystem: Environmental > Terrestrial > Soil > Grasslands | place: USA: UC McLaughlin Reserve, Lake County... | reverse complement strand
TAGCAGCGGGAGTACCCGCAGCTAAAATTGTCATCGGAATGGCTTTCTATGGTAAAGGCTGGCAAATGGGATCCACAGATAATAATGGCTTATACAGAAAAGCAGTCAAGTCCGCACGGGGTGGCGGATTTACTTATTTGAAAGATAGCCTTGTTAATAAGAATGGGTACAAGGAATATTGGGATGCTGCTGCAAGGGCACCTTATCTTTTCAGTGCAGAGAAAAAAATATTTATCTCATACGATAATGAACGATCTGTGAAAGAGAAATGTAAATATGTAAAGCAACATCATTTGGGAGGCGCCATGTTTTGGGAGTACAATAGTGATAAGAAAGAATATCTTCTTAAGGTTGTTGCGGATAAGTTCAAGTATGTAAAAGAGAATGATTGAATTCAACTGTAAATTTATCAAATGAAAACGGGCTTCCTGCTTTATTTTTTAATCCTTGCTTTTATTCAAACAGCAACCTCTCAAACAGTTGCTATAAATTTTGATAAGACTTCTCCGCAACAACGTTATGCAGCGTCACGAATAGAAAGTGCATTAAAAGAAAAAGGATATAAATTATCTCTTATGCCTGCAGCATTTCACATCAATCTTTCACTGAAGGCTAAGCTTGGGTCAGAATCCTTTTCAATAAAAAAAGAAAAACAAATCATTCATATAACAGGTAGTGATGAAAGAGGATTGATCTACGGTTGTCTTTCATTGGCAGAAGATATTGGTAACGGGATTTCTCTAAACAACTGTAAAACAAAAAATGAAAAACCATTTCTTGCTTTTCGCGCTATCAAATATGATCTTCCATGGGATACTTACCGTCATAGCGACGCACTGGAATTGCATGATCAAACCTGCCGCGATACCAGTTATTGGAAAGCTTTCCTTGATATGATGGCGGCAAATCGTTTCAACACCCTTACACTCTGGAATCTTCATCCTTATACTTTTTTCATCCGGCCAAAGAATTTTCCCGAAGCAAGTCCATGGGATGAAGCAGAGATGAAAGAATGGCAACAACTCTTTCATTCGATCCTCAACCTGGCAACAGAAAGAGCAATTGAAACCTACATTGTTCCTTTCAACATTTTTGTTACTCCGGAGTTTGCAAAGGCACATAATGTAGCGATGGATAATTTAACGCATGAATATTTTGTAAACGGAGACACGTCTGAAATTATTAAAAGATATACACGTGAATGTGTGACACAAGTGCTTGAAGAATATCCTGGTCTAACGGGTATGGGTCTTACGTTAGGCGAAGGTATGGGTGGCATGACGCCGCAACAACGGGAGGAGTGGATGAGGGAAACCATTATTGAAGGGATGCGATTGGCAAAACGCAAATCAAAACTCATTCATCGTATTCCTTTTTCAAGCACCACCGGTTCATTAGGGATCACAAGTATTGAAACCGAACAACTGACGCGACAGGGAATAGAAAAAGAAGCTGCGATGGGTTTTACGGAAGGACCAATTTGGGCCGATCTGAAATTTAACTGGTCACATGCACACTCAACAACCAAACTTATCAAAGTGCATGGCGGAAAATTATATGATACTTATTTCAAACCCGAACCAACAGCCTATAAAATAGTTTGGACTGCCCGCAATGAAGATTTCTTTTGCCTGCGTTGGGGTGTTCCGCCATTTGTTCGAAGTCATATAGTCCTGAATAAAAGATCTTATTCCGGCGGATATATTATCGGCTCAGAGACTTATATACCGGCAAAAGATTATTTTACTAAAGACACCTTTGATCTTCCCTGGCATTATGCTTTCGAAAGACAATGGTTGTTTTATAAACTCTGGGGAAGATTACTTTATGATCCAAACACTACTGATGATACATTTAAAAAAGAATTCACCCGGCGTTATGGAAATGCTGGTGAACACTTATTGGCAGCTTCATCATTGGCCGGCAACACGCCATTGCAGTTGGCTTCCTATTTCGATTGCGGTTGGGATTTCACTTTGTATAGTGAAGGCATGATGGCATTGGATAATACAACCAAGATGGTTGATTATATTTCAGTTGATCGTCTTATCAAACAGCCGCCGTTAGATACAAATTATGTTTCAATAGCAGAATATGTAAAGCGAACTGAATCAAAAACGACCGTTGATAAAAAGGCGATCACTCCAATGATGCTTGCAGAGATGCTGGAGAAGAACTGTAGCAATGCATTAAAACTTGTCAACGGAATAAAGGTATCAGCAAACAAGGCATTACGCTATGAAGTGGCTGATATACAAGCATGGTCTTATCTTGGCCTGCACCTGGCGGAAAAAATAAAAGGGGGGATTGCTTTGCAAACGTATCGAACTCGTGGGGGTGAAACCAATAAACAGAATGCCATAAGGCACTTGCAAATGGCATTGAGTCATTGGGATAGTATTATCAATATTACAAGACCCTTATATAAAGATATGCCCCTGGTACATTTAAGCCAGCAGGGTGGTAAAGAAACTAAAGAAAATTTTTATCTCACTTTTCATTGGGAAAAGCTCCGGCCGGATGTTGCAAGGGATGTTGAAATAGTACAAGAAGCAGTTGTCAATAAGCAATAACTCCACCTCACCCCTTCACGATTTTTTCAATTTGAGTACACTTCACCCCCTCTCCATATGGAGAGGGGAGGCGGAAAGCTTGAAATAAGGAATAATGATGGGGTGAGGTCGAAAAGTTTCTAATGCATAAAAAACCGGAAGAATCCCTCCTTCCGGTTACAAAACGTAGAAAAAATATAGTTGGTTTTGGTTCAAAAACTCTTTCTTCCTTTTTCCTATTCTTTTAGGAGAAGGTGTCCCAATGAAATCGTGACGGATGAGGTTAATCAATACTCTTCAACGTCACATACTTCTGCAGCTTATCATAATTAAAACCTTTTGACTTCATCTCCTTAATATACTCAGGAGTAACACCCGTTGCTTTTACAGAGACGATCTCATCAAGATCTACGTTTTTGAAACCAACAGTCTCAAAACTTTTAATGTATTCAGGAGTAATGCCCAATGATTTCAATGCGGTCACATTATCAAGATCAGTGATCTTATAGCCAGCGGCTTCAAAACTCTTTACAAATTCAGGAGTGATCCCCAATGCTCTGAATGCAACAAGCTCTTCTGGTTTGATTTTATATCCAAGATCAGTAAAGCTCTTCATGAATTCAGGCGTCACGTTCTGCGATTTCATTCCAACGAATTCTTCAGGACTGATATCTTTAAAATCCATGTTATACCATCCCTTAATATATTCAGGAGTAACACCAACTGCTTTAAAAGACACTAATTCATCATGTGGAATGTCATTCATCCCAACTGCTTTAAACGAATTGATATATGCTGCATCGATATTCATTGCTTTATAGCTAACAATATCATCGGCATCATCATCTTTATTACTTTTATCACCTTTGTGTCCTTTCATTTCGCGAACTGATTCGATATATTTTTTATCAATTCCCTGTGCTTTGAAAGTAACCAACTGATCGGAGGTTACATTTTTATAACCTGCATCACGTATCTCTTTGATATAAGCCGCATCAACATTCAACGCTTTTAAAGGGATCAGCTTCTCCATGTCGATATCTTTAAAGCCTGCATCTTTGATCGATTTGATATAAGCCGCGTCAATCTTCATGGCCGCCATCGGGATAAGATTATCTTTTTCAATATTGGTAAATCCTTCGTTCTTGAACATTGTCAGGTATTCTTTCTTGATATTAATAAAAAAGAAAACCATTTGTTCGTCTTTATCAAGCGTTTCTTTCAGTTCTTTGTTCATGTAATCAACAAACGCTTTATCAGCAACGAACTTATAAGTACCCATGCCGGTATTGCCTTCAAACTTACCGGTCATTTCCATCTTGCCCGCTTCACGGGTGATGTTGAACGTACCTGAAGTTCCTTTAGGGATAGCTCCCAGGTCAGATAAGTTAAAAGTGGTCGCATTAAAAGAATGACCGGATTTGAGATCAAATTCATCATCATCCATCTTTTCATCACTGAAGCGGATATTCACTTTATCATCTTTGATAATAGCGAACCAATATCCTTCGGTTTCCATACCGTGATTCTTTACGGACTTTTCGGTCTTTCCGTCTTTCCGACTTTCCTGGCCATAGGCCATTGGCTCATTCAGCAAGCATGCTAAAAAAGCAAATACAGGCAACAGGAAAAAATATTTCCATGCCGTATGCAGGTTTGATCTTTTTTTGTTCATCATGGCTATACGTTTTTTAAGAATTGACTGGTTATAATTAGTGGTTAGACTCAAAGGGAAATGCGGTGCTGATACTTTCATAAGGCTAAGTTGGTAACTCTGTTTATCCACTTTCTTTTGCTGCATCAGCTGGTCATCGGTTAAGAATTCAAGATTGCTTTCGATCTCGTGACGATAGATCCAGGCAAATGGATTGAACCATTGAAAGATCAGCAACAGCTCGGCAATAATAATATCAAGCGTATGATTTTCACGGATATGAATTTTTTCATGCAGCAATATCTGGTTGTACGTTTCCCATTCATATTTTTCCGGGTTGATAAAAATATTGTTGCCAAAAGAACAGGGTGCTTTATCGCCACTTACTTCTACTATCTTGTATTTACCATCAATGATCACCGGGTTGCGGTAAGCCCGGATCAATAATAATACAAGCTGAAAGAGAAAACTTATACCAAATACGATTACACCAAACCAATAGATCCAGAACAGCCAGTTCAGTAATGTTTGAGGCTGGATATTAGATTCTGGATGCTGGATGCTGGATTGCTGTCGCTGGCTATCGGTAGTTGGTTGCGTAGCCGAACCTGTTTGCTGCTCCTTCAATCCCTGGTTGTTTTTAACTATTGACTCCTGACCGCCTACTGCCGACTGCCGACTGTCGACCGCACTCCTCAAGGAAAACTGTTGCGGCACCTGCACCAACGGCAATGCAAAAGATATCGCCAGGCAAGCGATCAGGAAAAAGCGGTTCACTTTATAAAAAGTTTCGCGACCCAGCAATAATTTATAAAAAGCCAGGCAGGCAAGCAGGATCACGGCGACATTAATGATGTATGGCAAATTCATGGTTTGTCTGTTTTGATCATTTGAAGAATTTCTTTCAATTCGTCTTCAGTAAGGTTTTGTTCTTTGGCAAAGAAGGCCAGCATCCGCGGATAGGAATTATCGAAATACTGGCTTACGATATCTTTCATTGCATGCTTTTGATAATCTTCCCGGCTGATGACGGGAAAGTAGAGATAGAGATTACCAACGCTATCATGACCTAAAAAACCTTTTTCTTCCAGGATCTTTACCATGGTAGCAACACTATTATAATGGGGTTTTGGATCGGGTAGATGAGGGATCACCTCTTTAATAAACGCTTTACCGAGGTCCCAATACACCTGCATGATCTGTTCTTCTCTTTTTGCAAGTTTTATCATCACTAATAATTTTACACAATGTTAGTACTAATTCATTAGGAGAACAACTAATTTATTAGTAGCATGTAGTAACAACTCTGGAAATTTCAATTAAACCAGCTCATCCAGAGAGAGTTAGCTTTGAAAAAAATTTTTTTTACTGATGTCGGAATCTGGGATGAGTGGAAGCTGTGTAAGCATTCAATGCTTCCTTAATTCAACATTTATAATTTAGATAATCAGGGATTGATCATAATATGCGCACCGTGTGTTCCGGCATTCATGATCCATGGCATACCGGCGGCAGATGGTTTTTCTGGTAATCCGGTACTGGCAACTGTGGCATAAGGAATATAGATCACGTAGCGGAGATAGCCATTTTTTACTTCACCGGTTACAGAATTAAATTCTTCGTCTTTGGCAGAATAAACATACAATGCTGCAGGTTGTTTGGGCATTTGGAGAGTCCCAGCCTTTACTTCTTTCTCACGTTCATTAAATAATGAATCATCTTTAATGCCCTGCTTTCTTAGGTCGCGTCCTCTTTGCATAAAAGGCTCGAGTTCTTTTACATAACAGGCTACAGAAAAACCCGGCTCATCAGGGTTGTCTGCCAGGCAGATCATTTCATTTGTTCCCGGTCTTAAAAGTATTAATTGCTTACCGGCCGAATAACCATAAACTGCACAGCTATCTCTCTTTTCCTGCGGTGCGGCTAATAATGCTGATTTTATTTGTATAGCTGCAAATGGCAATTCATTTTTAGAAGAAGTTGAATCTTTTTTAGAATTACATCCGTGACAAACTGTGATCATCGCAGCAAACAAAATAATCGCTTTCATATTAATTCGTTGAGTTGAAAGTTTAATTCGGGATATAAAGCAAGAGTTTTTTAAAGGTAGTATTTTATTACACTATGGTTATAATTTCCCCGGCAGTACATTCAGCATAAAAAATGCGGATCTTAATTGATCCGCATTCATGACCTGCCTACCGGCAGGCAGACTCACTACTCATCACTCATTCAATAAGCTTTTTTATCCAACGCCGGTCTCGCAGGCGGTTTATATCCTTTTGTCTTTAACAGGTTTTTTATTTCTTCAATTCCTTTTTCTAATTGGGGGTCCTTTCCTTTAGCCATCATACCCAGGTCTTCCGGCACTGCAATATCCGGATCAACTCCATGACCTTCGTGGAACCATGTTCCATCAGGATTATACATACGGAACGTAGGTACAGTAACCCCACCACCATCCACTAAACCGGGTACTCCACTGATACCGATCAAACCGCCCCATGTTCTTGCACCGATCAATGGACCCAATTTTTTTCTGCGGAAATAGTCAGGGAACGCATCACCGCCTGAACCACTCCAACCATTTATCAGCATCACCTTCGGACCAAAATTCGCATAAGGCGGCCATGGCCAGTCGCTGCCATCACGTATCGCCCAAAAAGCAAGAGGATCGCGGTTGAGCATTTCAATAAAACGATCAGGGATCTGCCCGCCGTTATTAAACCGTTCATCGATCACCAGTGCTTTTTTATCCCATTGCGCATTGAACTGCCGTATCAATTCATTTTGTCCGTCAACTCCCGTGCTTGGAACAAAAATATAACCGGCTTCACCATTTGTTTCTTTATCCACTTGTTTCCGCATGTCCTCGATCCACGCAAGGTTGCGCAAACGGTATTCATCATCCATTGTTTTTACGATAACAGTTTTTGCACCCTCCCATGAGGGTTTAGAATTATAAGTAAGCTCAACTGTTTTATTGGCCAAACCTGTGAATGCGATAAAAGGTTCCTGCGAAGTAGTAAGTGGCACACCATTCACCGCTAAAATATAGTCACCTTCGTTGATGGTAACCCCTGGTTGATCAAGTGAAGAACGAATCTCTGCATCCCATGGAGCGCCACGAATGATCTTTTTGATCTTATAATTATTACCATCCGCCTGCCAGTCCACACCCAGGTAACCGACTGCTTTGTTCTTTGGTGTTTCGATGTCGCCACCACCATGATAGGTATGTGAAGCATTCAATTCACCGATCAGCTCACCAATAATAAAATCAGCTTCTTCGCGGCTCATGGCGCCTTCAAACATTTTCAAATAACGATCCTTTGCCTGTTTCCAATCCACCCCGTGCATACCTGCATCATAAAAATAATCCCGTTCAAAACGCCAAACGTCCATGAATATTTGTTTCCATTCCTGTACGGGATCCACCATCATCTGCATATCAGCAAGCGCAAGGGGCTTTTCAAACTTCTGGTTTTCGTTCGGTGCGATCACCGCAAAGCTTCCTGATTTGGTCACCAACATCTTTTGTCCATTTGCAGATAAGCGGGCATTGTCAACGCCGTCAAGAATAGTTTTCTCTTCCTTTTTTTCTATGTCCCAATATTTCAGGATTCCTTTACCATCGGGTGCACCGGTATTCGGGTATTTTAAAAAAATGATCTTTCCTTTAGTAGCAGCTAAGGCATTGTAGTTACCCGCGGCCGGAGGCAATAATTCTATCCGTTGCTCAAAGCCATCAAAATCGATCGCAGTTGACTTTGCATTTCCCTTATTTGATGAAGCAGAATCTTTTTTGTTTTTATTCGCCTCATCTTTTGCCATGTCATCGGTTTTCACGGCTACTGTATCATTCTTAGGCGTAAGCAATGAAGGTGTTTCTTTTTTCAACGAAACAACAGCGATCTGCGTGGTATTGGAATAAATAAATGTATTGTCAATATCACTGTAGTCAGGTTTGAAAGATTGATTGGTGAAAAAGTATAAATATTTTCCTTCGGGATCAAATACAGGACTGTTGCATTCATAAAAACCTTTTGTTACCGCATTATTTTTTTTATTGGTATAGTCATAAATATAAATGGCATTGTGCTGGTTCTCCTGATCACGGGCATAAGCCATCCACCGGCTATCGGGCGACCAACTTATCGTAAAACCTTCCAATGCTCCGTGTGTATAGCGCAATGCTTTGTCAACTTCTGTAGTTTGATTGGTTGTGATATCAAAGATCTTTATCCGCATAGCTTTATCAATAAAAGCAATCTTCTTACTATCCGGAGACCAGAAAGGACGATAACGGTACCCGGCTCCGTAATCAGTCAGTTTCTTTTTTACGTTCTCTTTGTCGGTTTCCATTAGCCATAATTCATATTCACCCGACTGGTCACTCCAGTAAGCAATATGTTTTCCATCAGGCGACCAGGCGGGATAACGTTCTGCGGCGCCAGAAGTCCTTGTCATATCTTTTACATAACCATTTTCAGCAGGTACAGAAAATACATCGCCTCTTGCCTGTATCAATACCCTGTTCCCATCGGGACTAAGCGACACATTCTGAACAAGCTTTTCAGCAGATTCTATTTTCGGTTTCAGCATAGCCCGGTCCGTGATCACATTGATGTCAACTGTTTTTTGTTTACCGGAGGAAATAGAATACAAATACATTTTACCGCCGGCTTCAAAAACAATATCATCAGGTCCGAGCGAAGGATAATGAACATCATCATCCTTAAAATTTGTAAGCTGGGTATAGCTTTTTTTATCCAGGTCATATCTCCATAAGTTCATTCTTAATTCGGTGCCGCGATCAGAGATAAAATAGATCGAATTGCCGTGCCACATCGGGAACTCACTCCCGGCATCGGCTTCGGCGCCGATCGCTTTTGATTCGTTATTCGCAAAATTGAAAAGCTGGATATCCGCTTTCCATCCGCCGCGGTACCGTTTCCAGTTGCGACCCACCTGCGTGCGAAATACAACTGCGATCTGCTTACCATCCGGCGAATAAGAACCATACTCTGCATAAGCAAGCGGCAGTTTTTCGATGACGCCACCATTAGCAGGCACTGTATAAAACTGATTGTACCTCGATTTACCGCTTTCACGGCCCGATGCGAATAAAACTTTTTTTCCATCCGTTGTCCACTCAACCACGCGGTCGGAATAACCATGACTCGTTAACCGCACCGGCACACCACCAGTGACCGGTATTGTATAAGCGTCATTGTTGCCATCATAGTTACCGCTGAAGGCAATGTTTTTTCCATCGGGAGAGAATTTTGGATAGCTTTCTACTCCGGCAGGCGAGCTGAGTTTGATGGCAGTGCCGCCTTCTTTGGGTATCAGCCAAAGATCATTGGCATAAGTAAACACGATCTGGGTTTGCGATACGTCCGGAAAGCGAAAGAGGCCGGCATCGATCTGTGCAAATACGTTCGCTGCAGTAATGATGACAGCGAAAAAGGCAACTACTTTTTTCATAGCTATAATTTTTGTAAAAAAATTCGTAGAATTTATTGGGGGTTTTAAAGCTAAGTAAAAATCCAATACCACAATAGTGAATCGTATGAACGGAGGAACAATTTGAGATCTGGAATTTCAAAGTTCAAATGTTTATGTTCCGCTCATCAATCAAATGTATAACCAATAAAAATTTTTCTTAACTTAAGAATCTAAACTCAACCGTTATGGACTACCAACTCGTCACTGGTGGAACGGATGTTGCCGATCCACTGGTTTTTACAACTACTTTCACACATAATAGTGTTTTTTACAAAGCCGCTCTTGCCGAAACGATTTCATGGGACGGGCAACTTACCGGCACCTATGATGTGTTGCTGCAATCGGGCAAAGGAACAAAACGACTTACGCTGATAAAAGAAGGCGAGCATTGGAGAGCGGGAGAAGAAATTGAACAGATCGGTGTTATTCAGCAAGAGGTGGTCGATCTGTTGGGGTCAGTGATCAACAAGGTTCGTAAATAGATCAAACAACCAGAACATAGCTGCTGCTTCGTCCTCCGCTGTCTTCTTTTGCTAATACTTTTTTTTCTATCAGGTCATTGATATCCCGAAGTGCAGTATCATGCGAGCACTTAGCGATCTTTGCCCATTTGGACGTAGTAAGCTTGCCTTCAAACCTGTCAAGCAGTTTATTCAATAATAAAACCTGGCGTGGATTAAAAATAGTTTTCTCATGCGCCCTCCAGAATGATGCTTTTTTAAAGATCAATGAAAGAATTTCTTCTGTCGCATGTAACGCACGATTCAGGCATTCGAGAAACCATATCAACCATTCTGTAATATCAAGATTGCCTCGCTGTGTTTTTTCAAGGATCGCGTAGTATGCATTTCTTTCTGTTCGTACCTGGGCACTCATGCTATAAAAACGTTGTGACGTTCCATCTGCCCGGGCAAGTTGCATATCTGTAATTGCTCTCGCTACCCGACCATTGCCATCATCAAATGGATGAATAGTTACAAACCATAAATGAGCAATAGCTGCTTTTAACACGGGATCCATATTAATTGACTTATTGAACCATTGGAGAAATCTACTCATTTCATCAGGTAATAGTTCCGCCGCGGGTGCTTCATAATGTACAATTTCTTTACCCATCGGACCGGACACTACCTGCATTGGATCATGGGGCAGGTTATCTCTCCATGCGCCAACAACAATTTTATGCATACCGCTTCTGCCGGTTGGAAATAGTGCAGCATGCCAGCCAAATAATCTTTCTTCTGTAAGTGATTTATCAAAATGCTGAGTCGCATCGAGCATCATTTCAACAATTCCTTCCACGTGCCGGTCCGCCGTTACCATTCCTGCTACATCAATACCGAGACGACGTGCAATAGATGAGCGAACCTGGTCTGCATCCAATAGCTCTCCTTCGATCTCACTGCTTTTCAGAACATCCAGTGTTAATGTTTGTAATGTTGCTTCTGATTGCAATGCAAAACCAAAACGTTCCATTCTTCCCAATAATTTTCCCTGCTGATGTCTTACTTCGGTAAGCAGCATGTTTATCTTTCCAGCATCCCATTGAAAGGAAGGCCAGCCGGCTGTTTGATAGATGAAAATAGACATTCTACGCAAATTGTGCGTCGAATATAGACATTATTTTACGCAAATAAGAATATTCTACGCATATTATGCGGTGAATAGGACATACATTCACCGCATCCATCAGTGAAACATCGAAAGGAACTGTCTTTTCACCGGCATTTTGATGAAACAAGGAGTAAAAAGAACAGGTTTCAATATCGTCGATGTCGATGATTAGAATTGTTTGGCCGAGTTAACAGTAGTACAGGAGCCTCATCAAGGCAGCCGGCAATGGCTGTCCCGATAGCTATCGGGATCATTGCCGGTGTGCTTTTCTTTGGTACTTTCTTTTGCACAAGCAAAAGAAAGTACATAAAGCCTTGTTGATGGATTATAAGTAGAAGCTGAAATCTTTTGTCTGTTTTAAGAAAGAACAAGGCATCACAACACATTCACACTCCTCTCCACAAACGCCGTCAGATCCGCACCTTTCAACAATCCCTGCGCAAGAAGAGCAAGATCAAAAGCCTGTTTGGCTAATACCGTTTGTTGCGACTCATCAGCCGATAAAATTTTAGAAACCAGTTTATGATTGGCATTCACTGAAACTTTATAAGTGTCCGGCATGTTGCCATAAAAATTCATACCGCCACCACCACCCATGCGGCTCATGTCTTTCATGCGGCGCATCCATTCTTCCATAGTGATCGTAACCGGCATAGATTCTTCATGATTGCTGTCGATCTCCACATGCATTTGCGAATTGTTGATCGCTTTTTCAAATATGCTTTTCAGTTTAGCGGATTCGTCGTCAGTGAGCTTGTGTTTCTCGGAATCTTCTTTTTCGATCAGCTTATCCATCACATCCGCATCCACTCTTTTCAAAGAAATTTTTTTCTCCCGATAGCTATCGGGATTCATTTCCAGGTGATGAATAAAATGCGAATCAATCGGTGAGTTCATCAGCAATACATCATAATTCTTTTTATGCGCTGCCTGCACGTAGCTGTCCTGTCGTTCAGCATCCGCTGTGTACAGGTACACAAGGCGACCATTCTTATCTTCCTGGAAAGCTTTTGCCCTTACCGCATATTCTTCCAGTGTAAATTTTTCATGTTTTGTATTCTCCAGCAATAAAAATTCCTTTGCCTTTTCATAAAATTTTTCATCACTGATAGCGCCGTACTTTACAAAGAGGCCGATATCATTCCATTTCTCTTCATAGCTTTTGCGGTCTTTTTTGAACAGCTCACCCAGCTTCTCCGCTACCTTACGACTGATATAGCTATTGATCTTTTTTACATTGCTGTCGCTCTGCAAAAATGAACGGCTTACATTCAGCGGGATATCCGGCGAGTCGATAACGCCATGAAGCAACAATAAAAATTCAGGCACGATATCTTTTACTTCATCGGTGATAAATACCTGGCGGCTGAACAAACGGATCTTGTTCTTCGTGATCTCGAAGTCATTTTTCAGTTTGGGGAAATATAAAACTCCCGTCAGGTTAAAAGGATAATCAACATTCAGGTGAATCCAGAAAAGTGGCTCTTCGGAAAAAGGATAGAGCTCACGGTAAAAAGAAAGATAGTCTTCGTCTTTCAGCTCATTCGGTTGTTTGGTCCAGATAGGAGTGGTGTTGTTGATGATATTATCCACCTCCACATCTTTATACTTGGGTTTACCTTCCGCATCTTCGCCATCATCCACTGATTCTTTTTTAGTACCAAACTGTACCGGTACGGGGAGGAACTTTGCATACTTATTCAGTATCCCGCTGACGCGAGGCTCTTCCAAAAATTCTTCTGAATCTGCATTGATATACAAAATAACATCGGTGCCTCTTTCTGTGCGGCTGCCTTCGGTGATCTCAAATTCGGTGCTGCCATCACAGGTCCAGCAGACCGGGGCGGCGCCGTCCTGGTAGCTGAGCGTTTGTATCTCCACTTTTTCTGCCACCATAAATGCCGAATAAAAACCCAAACCAAAACGACCGATGATCTCGTTGGCATCATTGGCTTCTTTAAATTTCTCCAAAAACTCGGTAGCGCCGGAGAAAGCCACCTGGTTGATGTATTTTTTTATTTCATCGGCTGTCATGCCAATGCCGTTGTCGCTCACCGTGATCGTCTTTGCCTTTTTATCAACGGCCACTTTCACTTTCAGCTCACCCAGTTCCTGGTTATAATGACCCAGCGAAGCCAGTCTTTTTATTTTCTGCGTGGCATCCACGGCATTGCTCACCAGCTCCCGCAAAAAGATCTCATGATCGGAGTAGAGAAATTTTTTAATGATCGGGAATATGTTCTCGGTATTGATGGATATGTTTCCTTTTTCCTGCACCATGGTTGTTTGAATTATGAATTTAGATATGAATTTCGGACTGCAATATTACAAGGGTTATTCCAATATCATGGAATTTGCCAGATTGACAGCGGGATTATTATGTACCCGGCACTTGAATTACTATTGGGCTTCTGTGCAGCCTGCCCTGAGGAACAGAGCGACGGATGGGTAGCACCCTTGTATGTTCGGGAATTCTATTCAACAGTTATTGAGCATCCCCATAAAATCTAACTGCGAATAAGATTCATCACAAGCTTTATCATTATTTCTTTATCCTCAGGATTACTTTGCGCTACCAGCAGAGCAAGTGCTACCAGTGCATTATCATTTATCTTTAATTCACCTGATTTTCTAAACCGATGTTTATTTTTTTCAAGGAACCAGACAAACAAAAATGCACCAATACGTTTGTTGCCATCGGTGAACGGATGACTTTTTATTACGAAGTATAATAAATGCGCTGCCTGTTCTTCGATGCTTTTGTACAAATAGCTTCCGGCAAAAGTTTGTACCACTGAATTAAGAATACTTTCAAAAGCTGAATCCCTTTCTTTGCCAAACAGGTCAGATGCCTCCTTCTTTTTAATTAATTGTTTCTTCAGTTCGCCAATCGCTTTGATAGCTTCGCCATATTCGATTTCATAAGTAATATTTTCATTCAGCTTTTCAGCAGGTAATGTATCACTGTCAAACTGGTTGAGTAAAATAAAACTTTGTGTATAGTTCGTAATAATTTCCAGCAAGCCTTTTGCTTCTGATATATTCAGATGACCGGCATTTCCCGATTGTTCAATCAGCATTACGGTCTTTTTCATGTCTTGCAAACTCTGCTGTACCTGGCCCAATCTTTTTTCATTGATGGTATAACCTTTTACAAGGTGATCTTTTAAAACGCTGGTCGCCCAAATCCGAAATCGTGTAGCTCTTTGTGAATTGACCCTGTAACCAACAGAGATGATCATATCAAGATTATATACATCAATAACTCTTGTAACTGCCCGCTTGCCCTCGGTTCGAACTGTTTCCATTTTGGAAATAGTTGCTTTAGGTTTTAACTCACCGTTTTTAAGGATGTTTTTGATATGTTTATTGATGGCCGGAACCTCCGTACCAAATACAGCCGCAATTTGTTTCTGGGAAAGCCAAACAGTATCTTCCTCTAACCTTACCTCAAGTTGCTGACTACCGTCTTCCCCTTTATAAATCAATATTTCCCCTTTGGATTGCATAAGCAAACTGTTACCCGCTAAAATTACTGAACTATTAAGGATT
>Ga0126305_10000654_pt1 | contig 14883 bp, 12 predicted proteins | sample Plot26_FD_92536 | JGI IMG/M metagenome (GOLD analysis project Ga0126305, IMG submission 92536) | Serpentine soil microbial communities from UC McLaughlin Reserve, CA, USA - Plot26 | ecosystem: Environmental > Terrestrial > Soil > Grasslands | place: USA: UC McLaughlin Reserve, Lake County... | reverse complement strand
CTGAGCCAGGCGAGATCGCTCTCGAGTGGCCAGCAGCGGGGCGGGGACGGCGTGTTCTACTGCTCGAACCGGGCTCCGGCTCCGGCGACGTGTCAGATCGTCCAGGCGAACCTGCGGAACATCGGCTTGAACATGGACATCAAGCTGTTCCCGCGGGCTACGCAGTTCGAGCTCACGGGACGGCGTGGTGAGCCGTTCGACCTGACCCTCGAGGGTTGGCACATGGACTACTTCGATCCGTACGACTTCATCTTCCTGGTCGACGGAACGACGATCCGGCCTGCCAACAACGTCAACTTCTCGTACTTCAACTCGGCTGCCTTCAACCAGAAGATCACGCGGGCGAAGAGGCTGGTTGGCGTCGAGAGGTATCGCGCGTTCTCGAACCTCGATCACGACCTCGTTCGCAACGGTGCGCCGCTCGCGACGTACTCGAGCCCGAACGATCGTCACTACGTCTCCTCGCGCGTCGGGTGCTACCACTACCACCCGGTGTTCACGTGGGACTACGGCGCTCTCTGCCTCAACAGGTAGATCGCGTCTGAACGGAAAGGGCGCCGGCTTCGGCCGGCGCCCTTTAATTTCTTCCATTAGGCGCACACGAAGCACCAGCGGTAAGCTTGTGACCCCTCCTCACCAGACCCAGGAGCGGCGCGAATGTACAGGTATCTGATCCGACGACTCTTGTGGGCGGGCGTTCTCTTCCTCTCCGTCACCATCGTCTCGTACATCATCTTTTTCCTCGTCCCAGCTGAGCCCGCTCGCCTGATCGCGGGGCCGCAGGCGCCACCCGACCAGGTCGAGCGCGTTCGAAAGCAGATGGGCCTCGACGACCCGGTGGTCGTCCAGTACGGACGCTTCCTCGGCGGCATGATGCCCGTCAGCTTCGACGACGGGTTCCACCTCAAGGCGCCCTCGCTCGGCCGCTCCTACGCGACGCGCCAGCCGGTCACCGAGATCATCAAGGACGCCGCGCCAGTCACGGCCTCACTCGTTTTCGGCGGCGCGATTCTCTGGATGCTGATCGCGGTGCCAATCGGAATCCTCTCGGCCCTGCGTCCGCGATCGCTGTTAGACCGGTCGGCGATGGTGTTCGTCCTGATCGGGATCTCCGCGCATCCCGTCTGGATCGGCCTGATCCTCATCTACTTCGTCGGGTACAGGGCGGGGTTGACGCCGCTCGGGGGCTACTGCGACATGATCAACCCGTCGACCGACTGCGGTGGACCGATCGAGTGGGCCCACTCGCTCATCCTTCCGTGGATCACGTTCGCGATCCTCTTCGCCGCGCTCTACGTCCGAATGATCCGCGCGAACGTCCTAGAAGCAATGAACGAGGACTACGTGCGCACGGCCCGTGCGAAGGGCGCGCCCGAGTGGCTCGTCATGCGCTCGCACGTCCTGCGGAACGCGATGTTGCCGGTGGTGACCATGCTCGGCATGGACATCGGCGTGGCGCTGGGAGGGGCGATCTTCACCGAAGCGGTTTTCGGCCTGCCTGGGCTCGGCCGCAGCGCGCTCCAGGCGCTCGAGGGATTCGACCTCCCGGCGGTGATGGGAATCGTCGTGTTCGCGACCATTTGCGTGATCGTCTTCAACCTGTTCGTCGACCTTCTGTACGCAGTCATCGATCCGCGCATTAGGCTCTCGTAGCCCATGCACGAGGCGACCCAGGAGACTCGGTAGATGGCCCTGCTCGAGGTCAACGATCTCAAGACCTACTTCCGCACCGACGACGGCATCGTCAAGGCCGTGGACGGCGTCAACTTCACGGTCGAGAAGGGCAAGACGCTCGGGATCGTGGGCGAGTCGGGCTGCGGCAAGAGCGTCACCTGCCTGACGATGATGGGGCTGAACAACCGCCGAAACACGATCACGAGCGGCCAGGCGCTCTTCAAGGGCGAGGACCTCCTGACAATGAAGCCGAGCAAGCTCCGGGACGTCCGCGGCAACGACATCGCGATGATCTTCCAGGACCCGATGACCTCGCTGAACCCGGTCCACACGATCGGCCGCCAGCTCGTCGAGGCGATTCAGCTCCACCGCGACGTCACGACCAAGGCTGCGAAGACACGTGCGCTCGAGCTCCTCAAGGCCGTCGGGATCCCGCGTGCGGACCGGCGGATCGGCGACTACCCCCACCAGTTCTCCGGCGGGATGCGGCAACGCGTGATGATCGCGATGGCGCTCATCAACGACCCGGACCTTTTGATCGCCGACGAGCCGACCACGGCGCTCGACGTCACCACCCAGGCACAGATCCTCGAGCTGATGAACCGGCTCCAGCGTGAGTTTGGGAGCGCGATCATTCTCGTCACCCACGACCTCGGCGTCGTCGCGGAGACGGCGGACGATGTCGTCGTCATGTACGCGGCGCGGGTTGTCGAAAATGCGCCGGTCGAGAACCTCTTCAACCGGCCTCACATGCCGTACACGTGGGGGCTGCTGGGGTCGCTGCCTCGGCTCGACGCTGACATGGAGCGCCTGACGCAGATCCCCGGCCAGCCGCCGTCGCTGCTGAACCCGCCGCGCGGTTGCCGGTTCCACCCGCGCTGCCCGTACGTCATGAGCGTCTGCAAGGAGAAGGAGCCGGAGCTGCGGCCGATCAGCAACGACCCGACGCACCTCCAGGCCTGCCACCTCGACGAGCAGACGAAGGATCGGGAGGCCGCCAAGCTCCTCGCGGGAACGCTCGCGGAGGTTTCCTAGGTGTCCAGCGCGCCCTCGACGAACGACCGGTCGCGAATCACGAGTGGCGACGAGCTACTTGTGGTCGACGATCTGAAGAAGCACTTCCCGGTCACGCGGGGCATCGTGTTCCAGAAGGAGGTCGCGTCCGTCAAGGCGGTCGACGGAGTCTCCTTTACCGTGCGCTCCGGCGAGACGCTCGGCGTCGTCGGCGAGTCTGGCTGCGGCAAGTCGACGATGGCGCGATGCGTCATGCGGCTGCTCGATCCGACTGGTGGCAAGGTCATCTTCGACGGACGGGACATCACGAACCTGTCGCGCGCCGACATGCGGCCGATCCGCCGCGAGCTGATGATGATCTTCCAGGACCCGTTCGCGTCGCTGAATGCGCGGAAGCGGGTCGGTTTCATCATCGCGGAGGCTCTCGAGGTGCACAAGATGGGCAGTGCCGCACAGAACAAGCGCCGCGTGCAGGAGCTGCTCGAGGTCGTCGGCCTGAACCCGGAGCACTACAACCGCTTCCCGCACGAGTTCTCGGGCGGGCAGCGCCAGCGGATCGGCGTCGCGCGGGCCCTCGCGGTCAACCCGAAGCTGATCGTCTGCGACGAGCCGGTATCCGCCCTCGACGTGTCGGTGCAGGCGCAGATCCTGAACCTGCTGAAGGACCTCCAGGACCAGTTCGGCCTCACGTACATCTTCATCGCGCACGACCTGAACGTCGTCCGTCACATCTCCGACCGGGTGCTCGTGATGTATCTGGGGAAGGTGGCGGAGACGGCGGATCGGGAGAAGCTCTACGCCGAGCCGAAGCACCCCTACACCGGGGCGCTTCTGTCGGCCGTTCCGATCCCGAACCCGCAGCTCGGCCGCGCGCGCAAGCCGATCGTTCTCCAGGGCGACGTTCCGAGCCCACTCAACCCGCCGTCGGCGTGCAACTTCCACCCGCGCTGCCCGCGGTTCCAGGAGGGCCATTGCGATGTCGAGCACCCGCCCCTGTATCCGTTCGGTGAGGGTCATGTCGCGGCGTGCCACTATCCGCTCGAGGGCTGGCCGCTGACCGAGGAAGAGATGCGGCGGCCCAGTGGGCGGGCCGCGCCGGCTCCGGCCGAGCAGTCGGCCGAGCCGACGCCGACCACCTAGGCAGACAAGTGTGGGTCGCGGCCCTCAGCCGCCTCGTCGGGCTCTTCCTGCTCGCCGCGGCGGTGACGCTCGGCGGCGCGCTCGTGTTCGGGATCGCCTTCGGCGCCGACGCCGCGCGAGCGATCTCGGTCGGCTTCTACCTGACCGGATCGTTCATGCTCGTCGCGGGATTCTTCGTCGGGAATCGCGGTCCCGTGCGCTTCCGCCGGGACAAAGAGGCGCCGCTTTTCTGGGGATCGCGATTCGTGCGCTGGGCATCGCCGTCGGAGCGGGAGGAGAACATCAACCTCTCGGCCGTCTTCATCGTCCTCGGATTCGTGCTCATTCTCGTCGGCGTCGCTGCCGACAATCGTTACGACCTGGTTTGAATTTCGGATGGCGGTCAGCCGCCGGCCTAACTATGTTTTGGATGCTCCGTCATAAAAGGACGTGCGCCTGGTGAAACCGATGACGAAACAGTGCGAGCGCGCCCGTGAGTGCGCCTCGCTGCGCCTGGACGGCGAGCTCTCCGAGTTCGAGCAGGCGCTCCTGGGCGCGCACCTCGCGCGCTGCGAGCCGTGCCGGTCGTTCGCGCACGAGCTCGAGTCGCTGACGGATCACATGCGCTCCACGCCGCTCGCCCGCCTCGAGCAGCCGGTGTCGCTGCCGGCGCGCCGGAGGCTGGTGTCCCGGCGCCCGGTGGAGATCGCGGCAGCCGCGGCGCTCATGCTCACGACGCTCGGCGTCGCCGGTGCGCTCAGAACAGTAGAGACGAACAACCCGACGCTCAGCTTCGGCGCGCCGGGCGTCTCGAACACGCTCGAGAGCCGCGAGTTCAGTGACATCCGCCGCGAGATGCTTCGGCCCCCCGCCCGGCAAATCTCGCCGGGCGGCCTCAACCTCCCGATTACCTAGGAGCAGACCGGTACGGTTGAGGCGTGTACGCCTCGCCGGTCACCTCCTACGTCTGAGCGCTCGACCATGCCGCCAGGTTGGCGGACGCGTCAGAGCGACACGGTTTTCTGGCCTCGGAGCGGGAGCGCTCCGATAGACTTGCGAGCGGCAGGCGCCCGCCCAGATGGCGCCGCCCATTTCTACTTCGATTGAGGATGCGGGAGGCTCGTGGCAACTGATTCGGACCAGAAAAACAGGGGCAAGATCGTCGAGATCAAGGGCGTCGTCATTGACGCCGTCTTCCCCAATGAGCTACCGCAGATCTACTCCGCGCTCCGCATCACCGTCGACGACCGCGAGCTGATCGCCGAGGTGCAGCAGCACCTCGGGGACGACCGCGTCCGCGCCGTCGCTATGGATTCGACCGATGGGCTCGCACGCGGGCTGGACGTCGAGAACACTGGCCAGCCGATCTCCGTGCCAGTCGGGGACGCGACGCTTGGCCGGCTCTGGAACGTGATCGGCGATCCGATCGACAAGGGCGAGGAGCTGCCGGCCGACGCCGAGCGCTGGCCGATCCACCGGGACCCGCCGAGCTTCCGCGAGCTTTCCCCGACCGTCGAGATCTTCGAGACTGGGATCAAGGTCATCGACCTGATCGCCCCGTACGTGCAGGGCGGCAAGGTCGGCCTTTTCGGAGGCGCCGGCGTCGGCAAGACCGTGCTGATCCAGGAGCTGATCCACAACGTCGCGCAGGAGCACGGCGGCGTCTCCGTCTTCGCCGGCGTCGGTGAGCGCACTCGCGAGGGCAACGACCTCTGGCTCGAGATGGAGGAGTCCGGCGTGCTCAACAAGGTCGCGCTCGTCTACGGGCAGATGAACGAGCCGCCCGGTGCCCGGCTCCGCGTCGGCCTGTCCGGGCTGACGATGGCCGAGTACTTCCGCGACCAGGGGCAGAACACGCTGCTCTTCATCGACAACATCTTCCGCTTCGTCCAGGCGGGCTCCGAGGTTTCCGCGCTGCTCGGCCGCATGCCGAGCGCCGTCGGCTACCAGCCGACCCTGGCGACCGAGATGGGCCAGCTCCAGGAGCGCATCACCTCGACGCGCACCGGCTCGGTCACCTCGGTGCAGGCGATCTACGTGCCGGCCGACGACCTCACGGACCCTGCGCCGGCGAACACGTTCGCCCATCTCGACGCCACGACGGTGCTGTCGCGGGCGATCGTGGAGCAGGGGATCTACCCAGCGGTCGACCCGCTCGACTCGTTCTCCCGCGCGCTCCAGCCGGGGATCGTCTCGGACGAGCACTACGAGACGGCGACCCGCGTCCAGGAGGTGCTGCAGCGGTATCGCGACCTGCAGGACATCATCGCGATCCTCGGGATGGACGAGCTCTCGGACGAGGACAAGGTTGTCGTCCAGCGCGCCCGCAAGATCCAGCGGTTCCTCTCGCAGCCGAACTTCGTGGCCGAGCAGTTCACCGGCACGCCCGGCAAGTACGTCAAGCTCGAGGACACGATCGACGGCTTTCGCCAGATCCTGGATGGCAAGCATGACGATCTCCCCGAGCAGGCGTTCTACATGGTCGGGACGATCGACGAGGCCATGCAGAAGGGTCGCGAGATGAGCGGCGAGGAGGCCGAGGAGCCCCAGGCGGAGGCCGAGGAGGAAGAGGCTCCCGAGGCCGAGGCCGCTGAGCCGGTCCCGGCCTAGTGGCAACAGAGGGACGCCACACATTCGATCTCTCGCTCGTCACGCCCGACGGGGCGGCGTTCGAGGGTGAGGTCGAGATGCTCATCGTCCCCGGCCAGGACGGCGAGATCGGCATCCTCGCGCGGCACGCGCCGCTCGTGGCGACGCTGAAGGCGGGCGGCACGCGCGTGCACATCCGCCGCGACGAGGAGATCCGCGAGTTCGCGACCGGCCCGGGCTTCTTCAAGGTGGAGCAGGACCGCGCGCTCGCGCTCGTCGACGACGCCGTCGACTCGCGGGAGATCGACCCCGAGCGGGCGCGCCAGCAGCTCGACGAGGCCAACACCGAGCTCGAGGCGATCGAGCGCGGCGAGTCGCAGGCGGACCGCTGGCAGGTCGAGCAGCGGATCCGCCACGCCGAGAACCAGCTCGAGGTCTACTCGGGCGGCGGGGGCGGACGCATCCGCACGATCGCGCCGCCGGGCTAGCCGCCGACTCGGTACACGACGTGGGTCACCTGCGGTGACTCCACCGAACGAACGAGCTCGATCGGCCTCCGCTCGGCCTGATCGAAGAGCCTGACGCCTGAGCCGAGCAACACCGGCGCGATGTGGATGTGCAGCTCGTCGAGCAGGCCGGCGTCGAGCGCCTGCTGGGCGACGTTCGCCCCGCCCGAGACCTGGACGTCTTTGTCGCCGGCGGCCTCCCGTCCCTGACGTACAGCCGCGTCGACCCCGTCGACGAAGGTGTATGTCGTCGTTCCGCGGACGAGCGGCTCGCGTTCGTGGTGCGTCACGACGAACACCGGCCCGTCGAAGGGCGGGTCGTCGCCCCACCAGCTCTTCGCGTTCGGGTCGTCCTCCCACGGGCCCGAGCCGCCGCTGAACATGCGTCGGCCCATGACGAACCCGCCAGTCCGCTCGCGCGTCTCGCGGACGAGATCCGCGTCTGCGTTCCTCTCGCCGCCCTCGCGGCCGTGCTGCTCGCGCCAGCTCTCGAGCCCGATGATCCACTGATGCAGGTCCTCGCCGTGCTCGCCGAGCGGCTCTTCCAGTGTCTGGTTCGGTCCCGCGACGAACCCGTCGATGGACATCGAGATGTTGAGAAAAGTTGTCATGTCCTTAGAGACCCTCGAAGGGCGAGGAAATCATCGTAGGATTATGGGGCGCCGGAGGGCGCAACCGGTCCGCGGGCAGGGCTGAGCCCACCTCCTGATGTTGCAGCACCCACATCCGATCTCTTCTCCGCCCGATGACGCGGACACGGGCCCAAGGAGGGAGGTCGCATGAACCTCGAGCAGCTGCGAAAGCAGGCGAAGGAGCTCCTCAAGGCCGCGCGAGCCGATGACGAGGCCGCGCTCGGCAGGCTGGGCGGGCGGGAGCCGATCCTGGCGAACGCGCAGCTCGCGCTCGCCCGGGAACAGGGGTACCCGAGCTGGCCGGCGCTCGTCGCGGCCGCCGAGGCGAGCGTCGACGCGTTCGTCGAGACGGCGACGAGCGGGCGTCGCGACCGCGCGGGCGCGCTGCTTGCCGCGCGGCCGGAAATCGAACGCGACCAGTGGGTGCGGCTCGTCCTCGGCCGCGGCTGGGACGGTGATCCCAAGCGCCCGGGCGGTCCGCGGAGCTGGGCGCCGCTGCTCTACGTCTGCCACTCCGTCTATGCGAACGCCGAGCTCGCGTACGAGCTGCTGGCGCACGGTGCGGATCCGAACGCGACCTTCACGAACGAGTACGGCGAAATGTCGGCCCTGTACGGAGCGGCCGGCGTCGTGCACGACCCGGAGCTGACCCGCACCCTGCTCGAGGCGGGCGCAGATCCCAACGACGGCGAGTCCGTATACCACTCGCTCGAGGCCAGCGATCCCGCGTCCCTCCGGCTCCTGCTCGAGCACGGCGCTGAGGTGCGCGGCACGAACGGCCTCGCTCACGCGCTCGACTACGACCGCATCGAGCAAGTCCGGATGCTCTTAGAGGCCGGCGCGGATCCGAACGAGGGTGCGCTCCTGGCGCACGCCGTCCGCCGTGGGCGAGGGCCGGCGTTTCTGCAACTGCTCGTCGAGCACGGCGCAGAGCTCGACGCCCTCGGAGGAGAGACGTGGCGCGGGGACGTGCCGCTGAGGACGGCATACCAGCACGCCGTGCTACGGAATCGCACCGACAACGCCGAGCTCCTGGCGAAGCTCGGAGCGTCCACGGAGCTCGATCCGGTCGACGCCTCCATCGCGGCCGTCGCCCGAGGCGAGGAGCCGAACTGGGACGTCGCCCCGTTCAGCTGGGATCCGGACCGGCAAGAAGTGATCATCCTCGCCGCGCTGACCGGCAAGGTCAATGAGGTGGTGGGGTACGTTGGCTCCAACTTCCACGGCGTCGTAGGCGGCTCACCCGACGGGACGCTCCTCCACCACGCGGCGTGGATGGCGAAAGCCGACGCCGTCCGCGAGTTGCTCGCTCAGGGCGCGGATCCCAACCGGGCGTCGCGGGCCGACTTCGAGACGCCCCTCGCGTGGGCCGTCTGGGCCTCCGCGCACCGCGCGTTCGGGGATCGGGATTACGTCGCGGTGGCGGAGCCTCTCGTGGAGGCTGGCGCGAAGCTGGAGCCGCGTTTTCTCGAGTCCGCGGCGGGCCCGCTGCGCGAGTGGCTAGAGTTACACCTACCCGGAGAGCTTTGAACGGCAGCTTGGCGACCGGGTTACCAAACGCCTAAAGAGCCCGCGGAGCCTTCGCTCCCGCACTCTTTAGGACGGGAGCGTTTTCATGAAGGCGACGATCGAACAACTCACGAATCTCCTGGACGAGCGGATCGTCGTGCTCGACGGATCGTACGGCGTCCTGATCCAGAAGACGGTCAAGGGTGAGGAGGCGTATCGCGGCGAGCGGTTCGCCGACCACCCGCGCGACCTCGCCGGCGATCCCGACCTCCTGAACCTCACGCAGCCCGACGTCGTCCGCGACATCCACCGGTCCTACCTGGACGCGGGCGCCGACGTCGTCACGACCAACACCTTCACCGCGACGACGATCGGGCAGGCCGACTACGGGCTCAAGCCGTTCGCCTACGAGATGAACGTCGAGGGCGCGCGCCTCGCGCGAGAGGCGGCAGACGAGGTCGACCGGCCGGCCTGGGTCGCCGGCTCGATCGGCCCGCTGAACGTTGCCCTGTCGCTCTCGCCGAAGGTGGACGATCCGGCGTTCCGCAGCGCGACGTTCGACCAGGTCCGAGAGTCATACGCGGAGCAGATCCGCGGCCTCGCGGAGGGCGGCGTCGACATCCTGATGATCGAAACGATCTTCGACACTCTGAATTCGAAGGCTGCAGTCGTCGCAGCGAAGGACGTCGCGCCCGACCTGCCGCTCTGGATCTCGTTCACGGCGATCGACAAGAGCGGCCGGAACCTCTCGGGCCAGACCGTCGAGGCGTTCTGGACGTCGATCGAGCACGCCGATCCGTTCATCGTCGGCGTCAACTGCTCGCTCGGCGCCACCGAGATGCGCCCGTTCGTGGAGGACCTCTCCCGGGTGGCGACGACGTACGTCGCGTGCCATCCGAATGCGGGCCTCCCGAACGCGATGGGCGAGCACGATGAGCAGCCGGGCGACACGAGCCGGATCCTGGGCGAGTTCGCTCGCGACGGCCTCGTCAACGTCGTCGGCGGCTGCTGCGGCACGACGCCTGAGCACGTGAAGGCGATCTCCGAGGTGGTGAACGCGTGAAGCCGCGCGAGCTGCCCACCACCGAGCGGCGCACACGGTTCAGCGGCCTCGAGCCTTTCGAGATCGGCCCCGACACGGGATTCGTGATGGTCGGTGAGCGGACAAACGTGACGGGCTCGACCCGTTTCCGTCGGCTGATCGAGGCAGATGACTTCCAGGGAGCGGTCGATGTCGCACTTGAGCAGGTGCGCGGCGGCGCGAACCTCCTCGACGTGAACATGGACGCCGACCTGCTGGACTCCGAGCAGGCGATGACGACCTTCCTGAACGTCGTCGCCACGGAGCCCGAGGTCGCCCGGATCCCGATCATGGTCGACAGCTCGCGCTGGTCTGTCCTCCAGGCCGGGCTTAAGTGCATCCAGGGGAAGGGCGTCGTCAATTCGATCAGCCTCAAGGAGGGCGAGGAGCCGTTCCTGGAACAGGCGAGAACCATTCGGCGCTACGGCGCCGGCGTCGTCGTGATGGCCTTCGACGAGCAGGGCCAGGCCGAGACCGTCCAGCGCAAGGTCGCGATCTGTGAGCGCGCGTACCGGCTGCTCGTGGACGACGTTGGCTTTCCGCCCCAGGACCTGATCTTCGACCCGAACGTCCTCGCCGTGGCCACCGGGATCGAGGAGCACGACGAGTTCGCGAAGAACTTCATCCAGGCGCTGCCGCTGATCAAGGAGCGGTGCCCGGGCGCCCGCACGAGCGGCGGGATCTCGAACCTCTCGTTCTCGTTCCGTGGCAATGACGTCGTCCGCGAGGCGATGCACGCGGCGTTCCTCTATCACGCGATTCAGGCCGGACTCGACATGGGCATCGTCAACGCCGGGCAACTGGCGGTCTACGAAGACATTCCTCCCGACCTGCTGGAGCACGTCGAGGACGTGATCTTCAACCGACGGCCCGACTCGACCGAGCGGCTCGTCACCTTCGCGGGGACCGTCGCCGGCGAGGGAACCAAGCGCGAGCTCGACACTGCCTGGCGCGATGCGCCCGTCGAGAAGCGCCTCGAGCACGCGCTCGTCCACGGGATCGTCGACCACATCGAGAAGGACGCCGAGGAGGCGCGGCAAGAGCTGCCGCGGCCGCTCGACGTGATCGAAGGGCCGCTGATGCGCGGGATGCAGGTCGTTGGCGACCTCTTCGGCTCCGGGAAGATGTTCCTCCCGCAGGTCGTGAAGAGCGCCCGAGCCATGAAGCGCGCGGTCGCCTACCTTGAGCCGTTCATGGAGGAGGAGGCCGCGGAGAACGGTGGCCGTCCGCCTGCCGCCAAGGTCGTCCTCGCCACGGTCAAGGGCGACGTCCACGACATCGGCAAGAACATCGTCGGGGTCGTCCTCGGCTGCAACAACTACGAAGTAATCGACCTCGGCGTGATGGTGCCGGCGGACCGCGTACTGGACACCGCGCTTGAGCAAGGCTGCGACGTCGTGGGGCTCTCGGGGCTGATCACGCCGTCGCTCGACGAGATGGTCAACGTCGCCCGCGAGATGGAGCGGCGCGGGATGGACCTGCCACTGCTGATCGGAGGCGCGACGACCTCCAAGCAGCACACCGCGGTCCGCATTGCGCCCGCCTACAACCAGCCGACGATCCACGTGCTCGACGCTTCGCGCGTCGTCGGCGTCGTCTCCGACCTCCTCGACTCAGCCCGGCGCGTCACCCTCGAGCAGGAGAACGCCGAGCTCCAGGAGCGTCTCCGCGACCAGCACGCCGAGAAGGAACGGAAGCCGCTGCTTCCGATCGAGGAAGCGAAGGCGAACGCCGAGGAGGTCGACGTCTCCGAACTGCCGGTGCCCGCGTTCACCGGCACTCGGGTCGTCGAGCCAGACCTCCCGTCCCTGGTCCGGTTCATCGACTGGCAGTTCTTCTTCCACGCCTGGGAGCTGAAGGGCAAGTTCCCCGCCATCCTTGACCAGCCCGCGGCCCGCGAGCTCTTCGACGATGCGCAGGCGCTGCTCACGCAGATCGTCGAAGGCGAGCTGCTCCAGGCGAAGGGCGCCTACGGCTTCTGGCCGGCGAGCTCCGACGGCGACGACATTCTCCTCGAGGACGGGACACGCCTCGCGATGCTGCGCCAGCAGTCGGCGTACGGCGACGCGCGGCCGAACCGCTCTCTCGCCGACTACATCGCGCCGGAGAACGACCACGTCGGCGGGTTCGCCGTCGCGATCCACGGCGCGGACGAGCTCGCGGCTGCCTACGAGGCCGAGCACGACGACTACCACGCGATCATGGTCAAGGCGCTTGCCGACCGCCTCGCGGAGGCCTCCGCCGAGTTCCTCCACCTGCAGGCGCGGCGGGACTGGTACGAGACCGGATCCGACGAGCTCTCCAACGAGGACCTGATCGCCGAGCGCTTTCGTGGGATCAGGCCCGCGTACGGCTACCCCGCCTGCCCGGACCACACCGAGAAACGGACACTGTTCGGCCTGCTGCCGGTGGCCGAGGTCGGCGTCGATCTCACCGAGACCTGCGCGATGGTGCCCGCCTCCGCGGTCAGCGGGATCTACCTCGCGCACCCGCAGGCGCGCTATTTCTCCGTCGGCAGGATCGGGCGTGACCAGGTCGAGGACTACGCCGCCAGAAAGGGAATCCCCATCGAGGAGGCGGAACGTTGGTTGAGACCGAACCTGGCATACGACCCGGAGGCAGAGGCAGCCCCGGCCGCAGTCTGAGCTATCCTCCTCGGGAGGCGCCCGTGAGGGCGTCTGTCGCATTCTTATGAGGACAACGCTGAAGCGAGGAGTCGGTCGCGCGAGCGGCGGGAATGGAAACGGCTACGCCGCGCTGCTGCCGGCCGGCTTGACCGCGGTCAGCCACTATCGGCAGCCGAGACGCCGCGGCGGGATCCCGGGCCTGATCGCGCGAATCCTGTTCTTCTTCCTCGCAGCGTTTACGTCGCTTGCCATCGGCATCGCGGGCGGCTACTGGCTCGACGGCGAGCAGACGGTGGTCGACATCGACCGCGCCTCGCGCAAGGACCCGCAGATCCGCAAGGCTGCGCAGAAGCTCGACATCGTGCTGCCCGGGCGTCCAGCGATTGCAATGGTCGTCGGCCAGGACTTCCGGAAGTGGGCCAAGGAGGAGGAGCGGGGCGGCCGCGCCGACACCGTGATGCTGCTGCGTGCCGATCCGAACGTCGGGACGATGTCCACGATCTCGTTCCCCCGCGACTTGATGGTCGACATTCACTGTCCGGGCCGCTCGCCGTTCCAGGGGGCGATCAACTCGGCGTACGCGCTGTGCGGCCTCCAGGGAACCGTGGAGACCGTCAAGCAGATGACCGGCCTCCCCGTTCACTACCTGGTGACGATCGACTACCGCGGCTTCATTCAGACCGTCGACAAGATGGGCGGCGTCTGGCTCGACATCGACCGCCGCTACTTCAACGACAACTCCGGCGGCGGGCCGACGTTCCCGCCGATCGACCTCCAGCCGGGTTACCAGCAGATCAGCGGCCGGGCCGCGCTGTCCTTCGTGCGTTACCGCCACACGGACTCCGACCTGTACCGAATCGAGCGCCAGCGCCTGTTCATGCGCGCGCTGAGCGAACGGGTCTCGAGCGCGTTCAGCATTACCTCGCCTGGGACGATTCCCAAGCTGACCAAGATCGCGCGCGACAACATCAGGATCGCGAAGGGCGCCGAGAAGGCGCTCGATCCGGACGAGTTCCGCGCTTGGGCGTTCTTCGCGTTGCAGCTTCCGTCCGGCCGGATCTTTCAGTCGAAGATCGGCGGTTTCTACGGCTCGGGAACCGAGGGCGACCCGCTTCGGACGGACCCCTCGAACATCGCGGCCGCGGTGGAGGAGTTCCAGACGCCGGACGTCGTCGCCGGCGAGAAGGCGACCGCAGCTGCCCTCGGCCAGCGCCTTCGGCTCCCAGGGGCCAAGGCTCCGCCGCCCGGACGCACGTCCATGGTCGTCTTGAACGGGAACGGGGTCACGGGTTCCGCGGCCAACGCGAGCTACCTACTCGGTCAGCGTGGCTACAAGACACTGCCGCCGCCGGAGGGCGTGCTGGCGAACGCCCCGCCGCCGAATCGGTTCAAGACCGAGGTCTACTTCGATCCGCTGCAGCGAGGGTCTCGCGCCGCGGCCCGGTCGGTGCGCAACCTCTTCGGCTCCGCGGTGGTCAAGGGGCCGATGACGCCCGAGATCGCGGGCTTTGCGAACACCGCGATGCTCGTCGTTGTGGTCGGGACGACGTTCCACAACAACCTCGCTCCCGCGCCGGCCGACCGGACGCCGAAGCGCCAGCCGCCGAACACGGTCCGCAACCCCGCGGCCACGCTTTCGCAGCTCCGGGCAGTCAGGCATCGCGCGGATTTCCCGCTGATGGTGCCGAGCCTGATCGAGCGCAGCTCCTCGCTCCACTTCGAGAACCCGGTGCGCGTGTACGCGATGAAGAAGGGCGAGCGGGCAGTGCGCATGACGTTTCGTACTGGAGCCCAGGAGTACTGGGGGATCCAGCAGACGAGCTGGAAAGACGCGCCCGTGCTCGAGAGCAAGAACGTGAGCCGGCGGTTCGGAAACCGCGATTTCGACCTCTACTACGACGGTTCGCGTCTGCATATGGTCGTGTTGCGCACGGACAAGGGGACGTACTGGGTCGTGAACACCCTCCGTGACACGCTCTCCAACGAGACGATGCTCTCGATCGCGCGCGGACTGCGGCCGCTCGGGGGGAAGAAGCAGTGAGCAAGATCGGGTTTTTCGGCGCCGGCTGGGTCGGCGTCGTCACGGCTGCCTGCTTCGCCGAGCTCGGCCACGACGTCGTGGTCAGGGATGT
>Ga0126305_10000653_pt1 | contig 14885 bp, 14 predicted proteins | sample Plot26_FD_92536 | JGI IMG/M metagenome (GOLD analysis project Ga0126305, IMG submission 92536) | Serpentine soil microbial communities from UC McLaughlin Reserve, CA, USA - Plot26 | ecosystem: Environmental > Terrestrial > Soil > Grasslands | place: USA: UC McLaughlin Reserve, Lake County... | reverse complement strand
TTCTTCGTCGGGGACGAGTTCCAGTCGATCTACGGCTTCCGCCATGCCGACGTCTCCGTTTTTCGAGAGCGGCGCGAAGAGGCGGGCGGCGGGCTGCCGCTCGTCCAGAACTACCGCTCCCGGCCCGAGGTGCTCGAGGCAGTCAACTATCTGTTCCGGGGGGACTTCGGCGAGGGCTTCCAGAAGCTGACAGCGTCGGGCGAGTTCCCGGACCCGGTCTTCGGGCATCCGGTCGAGCTGCTCGTCACCGACAAGTCGACGTACTCCGGCACGGGCACGCACTGGCGCCGGGCGGAGGCGCGGCACGTCGCGGGACGGGTACGCGAGCTGATCGAGAGCCGCGCGGCCACGGCCGGCGAGATCGTGCTGCTCTTTGCGGCCGGAACCGACGCGGAGTGGTACGAGCAGGAGCTCCGCGCGCTCGGCATCCCGACCTATCGCGCGACCGGCCGCGGCTACTTCGGCCAGCAGCAGGTCGTCGACCTTCTCAACTACCTGCGCCTGCTCCAAAACCGGTACGACGACCAGGCGTTGGTCTCCGTCCTCGCCTCGCCGTTCGTCGGCGTCTCCAACGACACGCTCTTCCTGCTCCGCCGTGCCGCAGGGCGCCGGCCGATCTTCACGGGGCTCGAGCGCTCCTGGCCCGAGGAGCTCAGCGCGGACGACGAACGGCTGCTCCGCGCGTTCAAGCAGCGGTACGAGCGCCTCGCGGCCGCGTCGTCAAGGCTCTCCCTCGAGCGACTCTGCGAGCAGATCCTGGTCGAACACGACTACGACCTCGCGGTGCTCGCGCACTGGGACGGCCGCCGCCGGTACGCGAACCTTCGCAAGCTGGCGCGGCTGGCACGCGCCTACGAGGAGCTGCGCGGGCGCGACATCGAGGGCTTCCTCCGCTTCATGCGGGACCAGGAGGCCGTCGGGGCCAAGGAGCTCGAGGCCGTCGCGGAGGAGGAGGGCGCGGACGCGGTCCGTCTGCTGACGATCCACGCCGCCAAAGGGCTCGAGTTCAAGGTCGTGATCGTCGCCGACGCGGGCCGCGACCGACCGCCGCCGGGGCCGGACGAGCTGCTGGCGCTGTCGGACGGCCGGTTCGGCTTCCGGGTCGCCGACCCGATCACGAGCCGCCGGCGCGGTGTGTTCGGCTACGACGAGGTTCGCAACGCGAGGGAGGCTGAGGATCGGGCCGAGCGGCTGCGCCTCTACTACGTAGCGATGACGCGCGCGATCCACCGTCTGATCGTCTCCGGCGCGGTCGATCCGTCGAGCACCGCGGATGCCTCCACCCCGCTGGGTTGGGCGCTTGCGCGCCTCGACGCAGGCAAGGAGCTCGAGTCGGCGGCCGACGGCCCGGTCGAGCTCGAGCGCGACAACGCGCGGTTGCTGCTTCGGCTCGACCGGTTCGCGCCCGACCCCGAGGCAGTCGAACAGGCACCGCCCGTGGGAGAGGACGGGCAACTGCAGCTCTTCGCGGCCAACGGCGCCGGCGCGCTTCCACCTCCGGCGCCGCAGCTACCCAGGCTGGCCGACATCCCGGCGGCGCCGCTGCACGCTGTCCGGTCGCTCTCCTACACGGCCCTGTCGCTCTTCGACCGTTGCTCGTACCGCTACTACGCCGAGCGGGTCGTCGGGATGCGGCCGAGTGACGAGAGCGGGCGCGTTCCGGGCTCCACCGGCCTCGCGGCAACCGAGATCGGCGACGCCGCACACCGGCTCCTCGAGCTCGTCGACCTGTCGGCGCCGGCACCGCCGGATCTCGAGCTGGTCCGTGCCTGGTATCCGGCTGTCACCGACGAGGAGCTGGAGCGGATCGCCGGCTTCGTCTCGTCCTACTGCGAGTCGGAGCTTGCGCGACGCATCGCAGCCCTTCCCGGCGCACAGGTCGAGCGGCCCTTCGCGTTCGAGCACGACGGGGTTCTGCTCCACGGACGACTGGACGTCCTGCACCGGGACGGGGATCGCGCCCTGGTCCTCGACTACAAGACCAACGCGCTCGAGGACGCAAGCCCGGAGGAGATCATCGAAGGCAGCTACTCGCTCCAGCGCCTCGTCTACGCGCTCGCCTGCTTCCGGGCCGGCGCGGAGGAGGTCGAGGTCGTCTACCACTTCCTCGAGCGGCCGGACGCCGTGGTGTCGCGGACTTTCGAGCGGTCCGAGCTGCCAGCGCTCGAGGGGGACCTCTCGGAGGCGATCGCCAGAATCAACGCCGGCGACTTCCGTCCGACGCCGGGCGAGGTCTGCAACGGCTGCCCCGCGCTCGATCTCGTATGTGCGGGACCGCGGCTTCCGAACGTCAGGCCACTGATCGCTGCAGCCGCCTTGAGTGGCGCGTAGCTACGTCCACGAGGCGCGCCGGCGCGTCGGGCCGAAGCGCGAGCGGATCCTCCCGATCGTCGAGCGCCTGCGGGCCGAGCACGCGGACGCGGCGATCGCGCTCAGGTTTCGGAGCCCGCTCGAGCTCTTGGTCTCGGTAATGCTCTCCGCGCAGACCACGGACGTGAACGTGAACCGCGTCACAGAGCGGTTGTTCGAGAAGTACCGTCACCCGGAGGACTATCTCGCCGTCGCGGAGGAGGAGCTCCAGCACGACATCTTCGCTACGGGCTTCTTCCGGCAGAAGACGAGATCGCTGCGCGGGACGATGCGCGTGCTGATCGAGGAGTTCGACGGGCACGTCCCGCACCGCATGGAGGACCTGCTGCGGCTTCCCGGTGTCGCGCGCAAGACGGCAAACGTCGTCGCCGCCGAGCTGGGCGAGCCGCAAGGGGTCGTCGTGGACACGCACATCCGGCGACTGTCGCAGCGCCTGGGCCTGACGAAGCAGGAAGACCCGGTGCGGATCGAGCGCGACCTTCAGAAGCTCGTCCCGCGCGAGTTCTGGGGCATCTTCCCACACCTCCTGATCTGGCACGGCCGCCGGGTGTGCGACGCGCGCAGCCCTCGGTGCGAGGCATGCGTCCTGAACGACCTCTGCCCGTCGAGCCGGGTCTGAGCCGGGCTACTCGCGGGGTGCGGCCAGCGCCGTGGCCAGATGCCCTTCTCGTGCGGCAAGCCAGCGTTCCGCGTCGAGCGCGCCCATGCAACCCATGCCGGCCGCCGTGACCGCCTGGCGATAAACGTGGTCGACCACATCGCCGACCGCGAAGACGCCCTCGATGTTCGTCTCGGTCGAGCCAGGCTTCGTGATGATGTAGCCGCCGGCGTCGAGATCGAGCCAGTCCACGAAGAGCTTCGTGTTCGGGTCGTGACCGATCGCGACGAAGAGCCCATCGGCGGGCAGCTCCGTGAGCTCCCCCGTGTTGACGTCCCTGACCTTCACCGCCGTGACGCCCGCTTCGCCGATCACCTCGTCGACGACCGCATTGGTGATGAACTCGATCTTGTCGTTGGCGCGCGCCCGGTCCTCCATGATCTGCGAGGCCCGGAACTCGTCGCGCCGGTGCACGACGGTCACCTTCGTCGCGAACTTCGTGAGGAAGGTCGCCTCCTCCATGGCGGAGTCGCCGCCGCCGACGACGACGACGTTCCGCTCCCGGAAGAACGCCGCGTCGCAGACCGCGCAGTAGGAGACGCCTCGACCCTGCAACGCGACCTCGGACTCGAGCCCCAGCTGGCGTGCGTTCGCGCCGGTCGACACGATCACGGCTTCCGAGCGGTACTCCTCCTCGCCCACCCAGATGCGGAACGGCTGCTCCGAGAAGTCGACGCGCGTGACGTCGTCGCTGACGAACTCGGCGCCGAAGCGCTCCGCCTGGCGGCGGAAGTCCTTCATCATCTCCGGCCCGAGCACGCCCTCGGCATACCCGGGGTAGTTCTCGACGTCGCTCGTGATCATGAGCTGGCCGCCCCACTGAAATCCCTCGATCACGACCGGCTCGAGGTTCGCGCGCGCAGCGTAGAGCGCGGCCGTGTACCCGGCCGGGCCTCCCCCGATGATGACCAGGTCGCGGACCCCGTTCTCAGTCAATCTCTCCTCCAGACATGCGCCGAGCCCGCACAGGGCTCGTCAACAATATTGAACGAAGCGGACGACTCGAAACTTCCCTTCGGCAGCCCCCTGTGCTTATCTGGGGGCCGTAGTGCTGCGGCTTCGCGGGGTCTTGGTCCTCCTGGTCTGCGTGGTATCCCTCGCCTGGGGGGCCGCCGGTGCGGCGACGCCGGAGCGCGCCGCCTTCGACGTCAAGCTCACCGGACGTCGACGAAGGACTGGACCGTCCGCCGGACCGTCGAGGGCGAGTGCACGGAGGTGACGACGCACGCGGGTCAGTGGCGGATGAGTCTCGGCACCCGCCGCCTCGCCGACGCGCCGCTCTCTGCGGCGGACGTCTTCGGCCGAGACGTTCCTCGCTTCTACATCCGCGGCAACACGACCCAGGAAACGACGATCGACGGCGAGTACGACGGCAGGGTGACCGAGCGCGCCCGCTGGACGCTCACGTTCACGCGGGTCGGCTAGGCGACGAGCTCGCCGCAGAGATAGAGCCGGCCGTCCCGCGCCTCCGCTTCGTCCATGAGGCGGTGAGGGTCGACGCCGTCGGGCGACAAGTGCAGCACCTCGTGGCCGCGGGCGACAAGGAGGTCGGCGATGAATCGCCGGTGGCACTTCGTCCACGGCGTCTCGGCGCACATGACGCACGGCGCGGCCTCGGCGAGAACCGAGGCAAGCGCCGTCTGCCAATCGTCGGTGCCCATCCGGGCGGCGTAGCTGCGGAACGCGGGCTGACGAATGCACCCGAAGCGCTCCTCTCCGGGCTCGCCGGTCAGGCGTCCCCCGAGCGCTTCCCCGTGGCGGTAGGCGATGCCGGAGTCGGCGAGCACCCGCTCGAGTGCGCTGCGGTTGTACTGCGGGTTGCGTCGCGATCCGGGGTAGCGCCGGACGTCGACGAGGGTTTGAACCCCCGCACGTTCGAGCATCTCTACGAGCGCCGCCGCAGGCCTCATCCCGTGCCCGATTGTCCACACCCTCACCGCAAAGCCAACGGCCGCACCGGCGAAGCCGATACGGCCTCTACGGCATCGCAAGCGACGCCGTAGAATCGCGGTCCGTGGCCAGCTCAGTGACCTGGGACACGCTGCGGCAGCTCGCCGGATTCCGAGCGGCGAAGGGCTGCGCGATCAGCCTCTACGTCGACCTCCATCCGAGCGACTCGCCGACCGCCGGCGATGCAGCGACGCGCGTCAACTCCCTCGTCGACCAGGGCGCGAAGTCGAACGGCGCCAACCGCGGGGACCAGACCCACGAGCAGCGGGTCGGGCTGCGCGAGGACTTCGAACGGATCAAGCACTTCTTCAGCGAGGAGTTCGACCGCGATGGCGCCCACGGTGTCGCGGTGTTCTGCGCCGGGCTCGACAACGTCTGGGAGGCGCTGCCGCTCAGCGAGCCCGTCCCCGACGAGATCAAGGTCGGACGCGACCTCTACCTCGCGCCGCTCGTGCCGCTCGTCGGCCGTGGGGAGGGGGCGGTCGTGGCCCACGTCGGCCGGGAGCTGGGCCTTCTCTACCGGCTGCGTGCCGGGAGGCTCGAGAGGATCGCCGACCTCTCGGAGGAACAGCCCGGCCAGCACGACCAGGGCGGCTGGTCGCAGGCGCGGTACCAGCGCCACATCGAAGAGCTCGCAAAGAACCACTTGAAGACGGTCGCCGCAGTCCTGGAGCGGCAGCTGCGACGACTCCAGTTCCCCGGCGTGGTCGTTGTCTGCCCGGAGGAGCTGAAGAGCGAGTTCGCCGAAGTCCTCGCCGCCGATGCACGAAACGCGATCGTCGGCTGGACGACGGCCGAATCGCGCGCCTCGCCGACGGAGCTCTACGAGGTTTCGCAACCCGTGCTCGAGAAGTGGCACCGGCGCCGGGAGTCGGAGCTCGTGGCGCGCTGGAAGGAGGAGGCGGGGCGCAAGGGCCGAGCCGCTTCCGGCTGGGAGGTGACGCTCGAAGCGGCATCGGACGGGCGTGTCGAGTGCCTCGTCTTCCAGGAAGGAGTCGAGCATTCGGCGTGCCAGTGCCCCGCGTGCGGCCGTGTGAGCGTCAAGGGCGGACGCTGCCCGCTCGACGGCATGGAGATGGAGCAGCGGGACGAGGGCCTCGACCTCGCCGTCCACCAGGTGCTGGCCCACGGCGGCCAGGTGCTCGCGCTCCGCGAACAGCCGGACCTCGACCCGGTCGGCGGCATCGCGGCGATCCTGCGCTATTAGCGAATCAGGCGGCCAAGAGGCGGCGCAGAACGTACGGGAGGATGCCGCCGTGGCGAACGTACTCGCGCTCGCGCGGCGTGTCGAGCCGCAACCGAGCCTTGAACCCCTTGTCGTCGGCCCGGACCGTGACCTCGCGGGCCTCGCCGTTCTCGACTCCTTCGACCGAGAACTCCTCGCGGCCGGTCAGCCCGAGCGTGTCCGGTGTCTCGCCGTCCATGAACTGGAGCGGGAGGATCCCCATCATCAGGAGGTTCGAGCGGTGGATGCGCTCGTAGCTCTCGGCGATCACTGCGCGCACGCCGAGCAGCTTCGGGCCCTTCGCGGCCCAGTCGCGTGACGAGCCGGAGCCGTACTCCTTGCCGGCGATGACGATCAGCGGCGTGCCCTCGGCCTCGTAGCGGACAGACGCGTCGTAGATCGTCATCTCCTCGACGCTCGGGACATGGACCGTCCACGTCCCTTCGCTGCCAGGGACGAGCAGGTTCTTCAGCCGGACGTTCGCGAAGGTCCCTCGCACCATCACCTCGTGGTTGCCGCGCCGCGACCCGTACGAGTTGAAGTCCTTGCGCTCGACTCCGTGTTCGACGAGGTACTTCCCGGCCGGGCTGTCGGGCTTGATGGCGCCGGCCGGCGAGATGTGGTCGGTCGTCACCGAGTCACCGACCTGAACGAGGCAACGCGCGCCGTGGATGTCGTCGACCGTGCCCGGCTCGGGCGACATGCCGTCGAAGTACGGCGGGCGCCGGACGTAGGTCGAGTCCTCGCGCCAGTCGTAGAGGTCGCCCTCGGGGATCTCGAGCGAGCTCCAGCGGTCGTCGCCGGTGAAGACGTCGGCGTACGTCCGCCGGAACATGTCCCCGTGGACGGCCGACCTCACCGTCTCGGCGATTTCGTCGGTGCTGGGCCAGATGTCGCTGAGGAACACGTCCTCGCCATCGCTGCCCTGTCCGATCGGCTCGGTCGTGAGATCGATGTCCATCCGTCCCGCCAGCGCGTAGGCGACGACGAGCGGGGGAGAGGCGAGGTAATTCGCCTTCACCTCCGGATGGATACGAGCCTCGAAGTTCCGGTTTCCCGACAGCACCGAGCAGACGACGAGCTCGCCCTCTGAGACCGCCTCAGAGATCGGCTCGGGCAGCGGGCCGGAGTTCCCGATGCAGGTCGTGCAGCCGTAGCCGACTGTGTGGAAGCCGAGCGTCTCAAGATGCTCTGTCAGGCCGGCGCGCTCGTAGTACTCGGTCACGACTTTCGACCCTGGGGCCAGGCTCGACTTGACCCACGGCTTCCGCCGGAGCCCTCGCTCAGCGGCCTTCTTCGCGACGAGTCCGGCGGCGACCATTACGCTCGGGTTCGACGTGTTCGTGCAGCTCGTGATCGCCGCGATCACGACGGCGCCGTGCTCGAGCTCGAACCGCTCGCCGTCGTACTCGACCGGCACAGCTTTCGTCCGCTTGGCGACGATCACGTCAGGCACGGCGACCGGCAGAGGGTCCGGCTCCGAGGCACCGTCGTGCAACGGATGCTGCTCGATTGTCGGGTCGCTCGCGGGGAACGTCTCGGCCAGCTGCTCGTCGAGCGAAGTCCCGTAGTCCACGCCGAACGTCTCGAGCGCACCGAGGAATGAGCGCTTGGCCTCGGTCAGCGGCACGCGGTCCTGCGGGCGGCGCGGGCCGGCGAGGCTGGGCTCGACGTCGCCGAGGTCGAGCTCCACCACCTGGGTGTAGGTCGGGTCGTGCTCGGGGTCGTGCCAGAGCAGGTTCTCCTTGCAGTACGCCTCGACCAGCGCGATGCGGTGCTCTTCTCGTCCGGTGAGGCGGAGGTATTCGAGTGTGACCTCGTCTACGGGGAAGAAGCCGCACGTCGCCCCGTACTCTGGCGACATGTTCCCGATCGTCGCCCGGTCGGCGAGCGGCAGGTTGGAGACGCCGGCGCCGAAGTACTCCACGAACTTCCCGACGACGCCGGTCTGGCGGAGGATCTGGGTCACGGTGAGGACGAGGTCCGTGGCCGTCGCTCCCTCGCGCAGCGCGCCGCTGAGCCGGAAGCCGACCACCTGCGGGACGAGCATCGAGACGGACTCGCCGAGCATCGCGGCCTCGGCTTCGATTCCGCCGACGCCCCAGCCGAGCACGCCGAGCCCATTGATCATCGTCGTGTGCGAGTCGGTGCCGAGCAAGGTGTCTGGATAGGCCTGACCGCCGCGCGCCTCGACGACGCGGCCGAGGTACTCGAGATTGACCTGGTGGACGATCCCTGTCTCCGGGGGGACGACCTTGAGGTCGTCGAACGCCTGCTGGCCCCAGCGGAGGAAGGCGTAGCGCTCGCGGTTCCGCTCGTACTCGCGATCCGTGTTGACGCGCATCGCCATGCGGTTCGCGAACGCGTCGACCTGCACCGAGTGGTCGATCACGAGCTCGGCGGGCAGCTGTGGATTCGTCCTCCCCGCATCCCCGCCTAGGTCATGCATGGCGTGCCGCATCGCGGCGAGGTCGACGATCGCCGGCACGCCGGTGAAGTCCTGGTGGATCACGCGCGCCGGTGTGAAGGAGATTTCTCGCGAGGGATCGTCCTTGGCGACCCACTCCGCGACCGCCTGGACATGCTCCTCGGTCGACGTCCGGAGGACGTTCTCGAGGAGGATCTTGAGCGTGTAGGGCAGCCGCTCGACGTCGAAGCGCTCTTGGAGCGGCGCCAGCCGGAAGATCTCGTAGCTCTCGCCCCCGACGTCGAGCGTCGAGCGAGCTCCGAAAGCGTCCCCGGCCATCAGGGACGATCTTAGTCGGGCCTAGGCCGCGTCCAGAGCGCGCGGAAGCTCTTGTGCCACCTGAACCTCGTCCTGTTCGGTCTCGGCCGCCCGTTCGAGCTTGGTGTCGAAGCGATCGAGCCGCTTCTCGGCCTCGGCGAACTTGGACTGGGCGTTGCCGATGTGCTTGCCGACGACCTGGAAGTCGTCGCGGAAGCGGTCGAAGTCGCCCTGCAGCTGCGCGACGTAGGCCATCACCTCATGCGCTCGCTGCTCGATCTGCATGCCCTTCAGGCCGAGCGCGATCACCTGGAGCTGTGACGTGAACGTCGTCGGCGAGACCGGGAACACCCGCTTCTCGTGGGCGTACTTGAGCAGCGCCCCGGTCTTGCCGCAGACGAGCTCGTAGTAGACGCCTTCGGAGGGGAGGTACATGAGCGCGAAGTCGTATGTGCCTTCGTCGGGGCGGATGTACTTCGTCGCGATCGCGTCGACGTGATTCCGCAAGTCGCGGGCGAACGCTTTCTCGTGGAGCGCGCGCTCATCGTCGGTCTCGGCGTCGGCGAGGCGCTCGAAGTTGTCGAGTGGGAACTTGGCGTCGATCGGAACGAGACGCTCGACGTGGATGACCGCGTCGACGCGTTCCCCCGTCTTGAAGCCGTACTGGAGCTGATACGAGTCCTGGGGCAGCCGGTCGCGGAGCAGGTTGCCGAGCAGGAGCTCACCGAAGCCTCCGCGGGCCTTGGGCGGCCGCAATGCCTGCTCGAGCTTCTTGAGGTCGTTGGCCCGCGCGAGGATCTCAGCGTTCGCCTGGCCGAGTTGGCCCAGTTGGTGGTGGATCGCGCTGGTCGTCTTCCCAGCGGTCTCGAGGCGCCGATCCATCGTCGCCGTCATCGCCTCCAGCCGTCGGTCGACCTCCGCGGTCCGCACGTGGAGCCGTTCCTCGACCGATCCGAGGCGGCTTTCGATTAGCTCGCGGATCGTCCGCACGACGACGGTGCCGGCAATCGCGACGGCGGCGGCCAAACCAAGGGTTAGCAAGGCAGTCCCCATAGGACTTACAAACGCTAGAGCTGGGGTCGGACGACATCGGGGCGGCGCACCCGCGCCGCCCCGACAGTCCGTCTACATCGGGTCTTCGCGCTCCGCCCGGTGAGCGGCGGCGTCGTCGCGGGCTTCCTGCGCCATGTCCTCCGCCTTGTCGGCGCGGTCCTCGGCGGCACCCTCGGCCTCCTGGTGCATGCCTTCTTGGCGCATCTCCGGGTCGTCCTTCATGTCGCCGGCGGCCTGCTTGCTTCGGCCGAGCAACTTGTCGAGAAAGCTCATCTATCCTCCGATCGTTGGCGGCACGCTCAGCAGTATGAACCACGCCGACCGCGAGGCCGCCGCAGCTACCATCCGCGCGCGAGATGGCCAGGAAGGTCAAGACACCTCCGCCTCCCAGGCGCGCCGTGCAGGCGCCCAAACAGCGCGCGACTCCGCGCGACGACGCGCGGAACAAGAAGATCCTGTATGCGATCGGCGCGTCCGGGTTCGTGATGCTCGCGGTCGTCGTCGGTTTCTTCGCCCTGACGGGCGGCGGCGACGACGCCGAGAGCGCGGAGGGGGCGATTGCGAAGATCAAGGCCGCGGGGTGGACGTTCCAGACGACGAAGAGCCAGGGCCGCACCCACGTGCCCGAGCTCGCGGCCAACTTCAAGTACAACACCGTCCCGGGGACGAGCGGGCCGCACTCGAACCAGACGGTCGTGTACGGCGTCTACGACCAGCAGGTCTCCGAGTTCAACTATGTCCACGACCTGGAGCACGGCGCGGTCGGGATGTTCTACGGGCCAGACGTGCCCGAGGAGGCCGTGGCCCAGATGCAGGAGTTCTACAACCAGGATCCGAGGGGCCTGATCATGGCTCCCGACGACCGGCTGGGCGACCAGATCGCCCTCACCGCCTGGACGCACATCGCGAAGGGCAAGACCTTCGACGAGGAGGTCTTCGACACGTTCGTCGAGGAGTACGGCTTCCGCGGGCCCGAGTCGTGCAAGAACGACATCGAGCAGGGCTGCTTCCGCCGGGAGAACCTCGAGCCCGGCAACCAGTAGCGCCTATCCTTGGCCGGCCGGGGTGGCGAAACTGGCTATACGCGGCTGACTTAAAATCAGCTGTCCCCTACGGGGGCGTGCGGGTTCGAGTCCCGCCCCCGGCACCTCACTGATCCCTTGCTCCTCGTTCTGGCCATCGTCGTCGCCGTCCTGTGGCTGCCGACGCGCTGGGGCATCGCGCTCGTCGCAGTTGCGGCGGTCTTCGAGCTCGCGGAGACGGGGTTCTGGTTCTGGCTCTCGCGCCGGCGGAAGGCGGTGACCGGGGCCGAGGCGCTGCCAGGCTCGCGCGGCGTCGTGGTGCTGCCCTGCCGGCCCGAGGGGCAGGTGCGGGTGGACGGCGAGCTGTGGCGCGCGCGCTGCGAGGAAGGGGCAGATCCCGGCGACGAGATCGTGGTCGAACGGCTCGACCCCGAGCTGGTTCTGGTCGTGCGGAAGGCGACCTAGACTCTGCTGCCCGTGGCGCTCGACGTCGAACAGGCAGCACTCGAGTGGGATTCGCCGCTCTTCCGGATGGCGCTCGCGCAGTTCGAGCAGGGGCTGGAGCACGCCGATGTCGAGGAGGACGTGGCGGAGCGACTGCGGTACCCGGAGCGCGCCGTGATGATGTCGGTGCCCGTGCGCCGCGACGACGGCTCGCTCGAGGTGCTCGCCGGCTACCGGGTGCAGCACTCCACCGTCCTCGGCCCGACGAAGGGCGGCCTTCGCTATGACCCGCACGTCTCGCTCGGCGAGTGCACCGCGCTCGCGATGTGGATGACCTGGAAGTGCGCGCTGCTGCGGATTCCCTACGGCGGCGCGAAGGGCGGCATCCGCTGCAATCCGCGGGAGATGTCTCCGGGCGAGCTCGAGCGAATGACCCGTCGGTACACGATTGAGCTCCGGCCCGTGATCGGGCCCGAAGAGGACATCCCTGCTCCGGACATGGCCACGAACGAGAAGACCATGGCCTGGATCATGGATACGTACTCGATGGTCGAGGGCTATGCGGTGCCGGAGATCGTGACGGGAAAGCCGGTCTCGATCGGCGGCTCCGTCTTCCGCCGCGAGGCGACCGGCGCCGGCGTCGTGATGGTCGTCGAGCGAGCCTGCCAACGGCTCGGCTGGGACCTCGCGGAGCAGCGTTGCATCGTCCAGGGCTACGGCAACGTCGGCGGGGTCGCGGCGCACGAGCTGGCCGCCCGCGGCGCCCGGGTGATGGCTGTTTCGGACATCTCCGGAGGGATCTACTCCGAGGCCGGTCTGGACCTGGCTGCCGTGGACGCGTGGATCGAGGAGCAGGACTCGTTGGACGGCTACCCCGACGCCCAGCACGTCTCGAACTCCGATCTCCTCGAGCTCCCGTGCGACATCCTCGTCCTCGCCGCGCTCGAGGATCAGGTCACCGCCGACAACGTCGGCAGGATCGACGCGAAGATGGTCGCGGAGGGCGCGAACGGCCCGACGACGGTCGAGGCTGACGCGATCCTCGCGGAGCGCGGCATCGTCGTCCTGCCGGACATCCTCACCAACGCGGGCGGCGTGACGGTCTCCTATTTCGAGTGGGTGCAGGATCTCGGTCGGTTGTTCTGGGGGAGGGACGAGATCCGGGATAAGCTCGCCGAGCAGATCGGTGACGCGTTTGACCGGGTCTGGGACCTGTCGGAGCAGCTCGGAGTCACCCTGCGGCAGGCCGCCCTCGTCGCGGCCATCCGGGAGGTGGCCGGGGCCCTGACGGCACGGGGCATCTACCCGTGACGATCGTCCGCGAGGCGATGTTGTCCGACCCGCCGACGCTCGAGGTGGGCGACAGCGCGCAGGACGCAGGCCAGGCGCTTGCCCGGCCGGAGGTGCGGGCGGTCTTCGTCTGCGACGGGAACCGCTTCGTCGGCGTCGTCACGCGGAAGACGCTCGTTCGCGAGGTGGTCGCTACCGGGCGGGACCCCAGCAAGACGCCGGTCGGGGAGATCGCGGAGGAGCCGCACTGGACCGTAGATGCCGAGGCGCCCGTCGATGAGGCCTTCCGGTTCATGGAGGAGAAGGACGTCGAGCGAGTTCCGGTCGTGGAGGGCGAGCGCCTGGTAGGAGTCCTCTCGCGGAGCGGGCTCCAGCGGCGGCTGGCGGAGGACGACCCGCCGCAGGCCGAACCGGAACTGGTCTAACAGCAGGTGTAGGCCCCGGGAGGGGCGTCGCCCTCGACGGGCTCCGGCAGCTGCGCCGCCTCGAGCGCGATGCCGTGGAGGATGTCGCGCTCGCTGACCGTGAGCGCGTCGAGGCCGAGCCGGCTCAGGGTCTCGCGCACGATGATCCCGCCGGCGACGATCACCGGCGCCCGGTCCGGGTGGAGGCCCGTCACGCGTTCTCGCACCGTGAGCGGCATCAGCGACAGACGCTCGACTTCCCGCTCGATCGCCTCGAGCGACAGGCGGTGGCCGTGGATCCGGTCGCGGTCGTACTCCTTCAGGCCGAGCTCGACGGCCGCCAGGCTGGTGACCGTCCCGGCGACGCCGATCGCGTCGTCGACGATCAGGTCGGGCGGGATCGAGGCTGCGACATGCCCCGCGCAGGCGCCGAGCTCGGCTGCCGAGGGCGGATCGCCGGCGAGGAATCGCTCGGTCAGCCGGACGGAGCCGACGTCGATGCTGTACCGCGACAGCACACCGGCTGGCCCGGCGACGACGAGCTCGGTGGAGCCGCCGCCGATGTCGAGGACGAGCGTCCGGCGCTCGAGCTGCCGGTCGCTCGTTACGCCGCGAAAGGTGAGCTCGGCCTCGTCCTCGCCGCCGAGGAGCTGGGTCGTGAAGCCGTAGCTCCACTCGATCTCCCCGAGGAACGCCTCGCCGTTCTCCGCGTCCCGGACCGCGCTCGTCGCGACCAGGAGCGTCCGTTCCGCGCCGAGGCGCTCTGCTTCCCGCCGGTAGTCCGTGAGCACGTTCCGCACGCGCGCAATCGGGAGCGGCAGCAGGCGGTGGCGGGAATCGACGCCCTCGCCGAGGTGGGTGATCTCCTGCCGCGCCACCACGTCCTCCACGCGGCCGTCGTCGACGTCGGCGACGAGCAGCCGTGTGGTGTTCGTCCCCTGGTCGATCGCGGCGACGCGCATGGCGGCGGCTACGCTAGCCACATGTTCCTCTTCCGCGAGAAAGACATTTCCATGGTCGAGCCCGATCGGGCGCTTCCGGGTCGCGACGAGCCGATGCGCGTGCCCGCCCGCCACGAGGTGCTCGGGACGCCACTCCAGCCGCCGTTCCCCGAAGGGCTCGAGCGAGCCGTGTTCGCACTCGGCTGCTTCTGGGGCGCCGAGCGCGTGTTCTGGCAGGCGCCCGGCGTCTACACGACGGCAGTCGGCTACGCCGGCGGCTACACGCCGAACCCGACCTACCAGGAGGCCTGCAGCGGCCAGACCGGCCACACCGAGGCCGTCCTCGTCGTCTTCGACCCGAACGAGACGAGCTACGACGAGCTGCTCCGTCTGTTCTGGGAGAACCACGACCCGACGCAGGGCATGCGCCAGGGCAACGACGTCGGCACGCAGTACCGCTCCGCGATCCTCTACGAGACCGACGAGCAGCACGAGGCCGCGGAACGCTCACGGGACATGTACCAGGGCGAGCTGCGCGGCGCGGGCTACGGCGACATCACGACGGAGATCGCGGCCGCCGGGCCGTTCTACTACGCCGAGGACTACCACCAGCAGTACCTGCAGAAGAACCCGAACGGGTACTGCGGCCTGGGCGGGACCGGCGTCAGCTGCCCCGTCGGCCTCGTTCGCTCGGCGTAGAGCTGCGCTACAATCGCCGCCAGCGACGCGGGGTGGAGCAGTCAGGTAGCTCGCCGGGCTCATAACCCGGAGGTCGCAGGTTCAAATCCTGCCCCCGCTACTGC
>Ga0126305_10000652_pt1 | contig 14901 bp, 9 predicted proteins | sample Plot26_FD_92536 | JGI IMG/M metagenome (GOLD analysis project Ga0126305, IMG submission 92536) | Serpentine soil microbial communities from UC McLaughlin Reserve, CA, USA - Plot26 | ecosystem: Environmental > Terrestrial > Soil > Grasslands | place: USA: UC McLaughlin Reserve, Lake County... | reverse complement strand
TGCAAAAATCGCTCACCTGGCATTATTGCCCCAAGGCGAACCAGAGAGAAAAAGTCGTGCATTGAGCATGGTTCAGCAAATGGATAAAGAAGGCTTTGGCAGCTGCACTTTCACCGGTGCCTGCGAAGCGGTTTGCCCTAAAGAAATTGCCATCACCAATATTTCCAGAATGCATAAGGAATATTTGTGGGCGGGACTATCCGCGGAAAAGTAAGCCATACCAAAGCCAAATTAGCTTGTATTGTTTTGCAACCGGTTTGGTAGTTGTTCCTAATTGAATAACAATTTATTATTGGCTTTGCTTAGCTCTGCCTTAATAAACCCGTATTTGCCTCAACTTCTCATCCCCTTTAACAATTAATCTTATGTTTAGCCGTTAAAAATTGTCATATTTACAACACCTGAAAAACCTTTGTCATTGACGCTTTTGAGCCGGATACTGCTTTGTTCTTTGCTGCTGCTGAGTGCGCTGGTCACAATGGCTCAATTGCCCGTACGCTCCAATCTCCATTCAAAAAAGATAGCCGTTGCTGCCGACAGTATTTTACTTGACACTGCCAGCATTATTCCAAATACTTTCAAAATAACGGATGTCGATACATCTTCCTATAAAATTGATTTTGTAAAAGCGATTCTATTTTGGAAAAGCAAACCATCCGCTGACAGTGTTGAGATCAGTTACCGAACATTTCCTTTTAAATTAAATTCAGTTGTACAAAGACTAAGTTTCGATAGTGTGGTCAACAATGTCTACCTGAAGCCATTCGAATTCAACCAAAATAACGATGAGCAAAAGGGTTTGCTTGATTTTGGAAATATTCAGGCTAATGGTAGCCTGGGAAGAGAACTGTCCTTTGGCAACAACCAGGATGCTGTTGTCAATTCAAACTTTCAATTGCAATTAAATGGCATGTTAAGAGATAGCATCGAAATTGCTGCAGCGATAACAGACAATAATCTTCCCATTCAGCCAGATGGGACTACACAACAATTAAATGAATTTGACCAGGTTTATCTGCAGTTTAAAAAGCGGAACTGGCAATTGAATTTCGGTGATATCGACATTCGGCAAAACCAAATGTATTTCCTGAATTTTTACAAAAGACTTCGAGGATTTTCTTTTCAGACATCGTATCCACTTTCTTCAAAATCACAGGCAACAACATTGGTAAGTGGTTCAATAGCAAAAGGCAAGTTTACCAGGAATATATTTGACCGTACTACGGCAACCAATTTAGAAGGCAACCAGGGGCCATATCGGTTACGCGGTGCCAATAATGAATTCTTTTTTATTGTTCTTGCTAATACGGAACGTGTATACTTAGACGGAGAATTATTACAAAGAGGAGATGACCAGGATTACATCATCAATTACAACACTGCAGAACTGACGTTTATGCCCAGGCGGATGATTACTAAAGATTCGAGAATCCAAATTGAGTTTGAGTATGCGGATCGAAATTACCTGAATGCCAACCTGTATGTAAACCAGGAGTTTTCCGTCAATAATAAATTGAAAATTCGGCTTGGAGCTTTTAGTAATAGCGATGCGAAGAACTCGCAGGTAAGTCAGACTTTAGATTTGAAGCAGAGACAGTTTTTGTACAATATGGGAGATAGTATTCAAAGTCTCTATTACCCGTCAATTGGCCTGGATTCGTTTTCGAGAGATAAAGTGCTTTATGAAAAAGTATACTACACAATTGGGACACAGCAGGATTCATTTTATCGGTATTCTATCGATTCTTCAACATCAAGATTTAATCTTTCATTTTCGGATTTGGGTGAAGGAAACGGAAACTACGTTGCTGATTTTAATGGAGCGAATGGAAAAGTATTCAAATTTATAGAACCTGTTAACGGCTTAAAACAAGGAAGGTATGAACCTGTAATAGTTTTAGTAGCTCCCAAAAAACAACAGTTGATCAGTATTGGTGCAGACTACCAGATCAACAAAAACAATACATTAAAAACAGAATTTGCTGTAAGCAATAATGATGTGAACACCTTTTCGCCCAAGAACGGAGGTGATGATGCCGGCATTACTGCCAGGATTCAATACACAAATTCAATCGGTTTAAATGCAGCAAAAAAATCATTTTTAGTTTCTTCTTTTGACTATGAGCACACGCAACAAAAATTTAAACCCCTGGAGCGTTTGCGTTTTGTTGAATTTTCGAGAGAATGGGGTTTGCCATTGGTATTAAATTCAGCTACTGAAGATATCCTTCGATTGTCATCGCAGTTAAAAAGTACAACAAGTTCAATTACGTACCAGTTTATGGGCTACCAGCGGAGCGTAAGCGATCATTACAAGGGGTTTCAAAATATTGTTCAGCAAACACTAAATTCAAAAGGCTGGGCCATGAACAACCAGTTGGCATTAACAAGTTTCAATGGCACAACAGGCAAGGGCAAATATTTTCGTCCTGTGTTTGATGTGAGCAGGCAGTTTAAACAGCTCTATTCAATGAGGTTAGGAGTGAGGTACGCGTTGGAAAATAATGAAGTAAGACAGCCATTTGATGATTCATTATCGGCAACAAGTTTTTCATTCGAAACGTATTCGGCATATCTGAAATCTGATGAAAACAAAAAGAACAAGTATGGAGTCAGTTTTTTTACAAGAACAGATCGATATCCATTATACAAGGAAATGGTTCGCGGTGATAAGAGTTACAATACTAATGTTGAAATGCAGCTTGTTCAAAACCGGCATCACCAGATTCTGTTGAGTACTACTTACCGCGTACTAAAAGTATATAACAAATATATTTCTCAACAAAAAGATGATCGAACCATTTTAGGGCGGTCAGAATATTTGATCAATGAATTCAAGGGACTGGTAACCGGAAATGCTTTGTATGAATTAGGGACAGGACAGGAGCAACAACGGGATTATGCATACTTTGAAGTACCAGCCGGGCAAGGCGAGTATACCTGGATCGATTACAATGCCGATGGTATTCCGCAGCTGAATGAATTTGAAACGGCCATTTACCGTGACCAGGCCAAATACATTCGCATATTCACACCAACCAATGTTTTTGTAAAAGCAAACTACACTACGTTTAACTATAGCCTGGCGTTAAATCCAAAAGCTGTCATCAAAAAGCAGGATGCCAGTAGTTTTTCAAAATTTTTATCGCGGTTCAATTTGCAAACCTCTATGCAAAAGACCAAGAAAAATATTGCGAGGGGAGATTTTGAGTTCAATGCTTTTAAGACAAACCTCATGGATACGTCTTTGCTTACTTTGAATACTTCGTTCATGAATTCGATGTCTTTTAATCGTTATTCAAGTAACTGGGGACTGGATGTCAGCAATGTACAAAATTCGGGAAAAGCACTGCTTACGTATGGTTACGAAAGCCGGCAGCAGAAAGACTGGACGGCAAAATTGCGTGTCAATCTTTCCAGGACGTTCACGTTTGATGTAAATAATCGCAAAGGATTTACGGCATTATATACTCCAAGTTTTAGTAATCGTAACTATGAATTAGATATTAAATCCACTGAACCGAGAGTTTCATTCGTAAAGGGAACCGTTTTTAGAATTCAAACGAGTTACCGCCTCGAAAACAAAAAGAATAGCCCTTCATATGGCGGTGAAAAAGCAACATCTAATTCATTGAATGTGGAAACCAAGTACAATGTACTTCAGAATAGTTCTATTAATGCACGATTTACTTTTAATAGTATCCGATATAGTGGTTCCACGAACAGTACAGTTAGTTATATACTACTGGATGGTTTATTACCTGGCCGCAATTTTTTGTGGTATCTCGATTTTACAAAACGCCTCTTCAATAATCTTGAATTGAATTTTCAGTACGATGGCCGCAAGGCAGGAAATTCCAGGACCGTTCACACCGGGCGAGCTTCACTAAGAGCCTTATTCTGATTTTTTTCTTCCATCAGCCTAAATCGGGTGTGAATAAGCTAACTTAGTTATGTTCGCCTTGCATTATGTACAAATTTGAAAAGCTTCATCCAATACGGCAATGGCTGTTAGTAATACTCGCCGACGTGTTTTTTGGTGTGTTTGGTTATATGTTGATCGATCATTTCAATTTCTTAGATGCGCTGTACATGGCGGTCATTACTATTACTACTGTTGGATACCATGAAGTAGGTCCTTTGTCAGAAGCAGGAAAAGTATTTAATATCGTTTTTATTGTCACATCCTTTCTAACGTTTAGTTATGTATTGGCAAGAATCACTCAATCCATTGCCAGTGGGGAACTCACCTATTATTTCAACAAAAAACGTCTTATGCGTGAACTTGAAAAAATGGAAAATCATGTGATCATTTGCGGGTATGGTCGTAATGGTCAACAGGCTGCAAAAACTTTGAGGGCTCATAAAATTAGCTATGTTATAATTGAAAAAAATGAGGACACCATGCGACACCATAAGCTAAATGATCCGTCTTTGGTTTACCTGGCAGGCGATGCCACAGAGGATAGCTTGTTGTTGAAAGCTGGTATCGAAAAAGCGGTGGCTGTTTTAGTTTCACTACCTGAGGATGCTGATAATGTTTTTATTGTTTTGTCTGCACGATCATTAAATGCGAATGTCCAAATCGTAAGCAGGGCTTCGCATCAAAGCGCAACAGCAAAAATGTATAAGGCCGGCGCCAACAATGTAGTTATGCCTGATATGATTGGCGGTACACATATGGCAACACTGGTATCGAAGCCGGACGTGGTTGAATTCATTGATTTTTTATCTGGTGAGGATGGTGAAGCAATTCACATAGAGGCTGTAGGTTACAATAAGCTGCCATCAGCCATTAGAGATAAATCGTTAAAACAAATTATGGATTGGAAAAAAACGGGCGTCAACTGTATTGGAATTAAGGATGAAAACGGCAAATTTTACATCAATCCACCGGAAGAAATTGTCATTTCAAAAGGTATGAAGGTAATTGTACTGGGAACGAAAGACCAGATTGCGGATATGAAAAGAAATGTAGGAGACAGGTAAGGATGAGGATTCAGAACTATCTTAAATTACAAATACAATTTTATATCCAGAGCAGCTGTTCACGCATTGTGGAATCGTACTACGTTCACCGTTAGAAAATTCCCTTAAGTTTATTAGAAGTGCAGTTTTTTACTACACAGTTTTTGATTAACATCGTTTTGGCTTTTCGCCCCCAACCTCTATCTTAATAGATCAGTATGTTGGTGGTAAAACCAGCACATTATGAAAAGACAAATTTTTACACTAACTGTCCTTTTTTTTGGCACTGCCTCCTTAGCGCAAAATACTACTGACAACAAACTACGTTCTTTAACCAAACTTAATTTAGAGTTGCAGGGTTTTGGTATTTCGTTCGAACCGCGGTTAGGTAATTCAGCTACAATTGATTTATCTACTGGTATAGGTAGCGGTGGTTATGATATTTGGTCGGAAAGTTTTACCTATGTTTTTTATCCGCAGGGTCCTACCGGATTCCTTTCTATAACACCTAAATTTTATTATAACCGGAATAAAAGACTAATGAAGGGAAAGCCCGTTACATTGAATAGTGCAAATTATTTTGGGCTTAGAATAAAATTTACAACAAGAAGTATTGCTGAAAATACAGACATACGTGATGCCTTGCTTTTCAATGCACATTGGGGAATGCAAAGACCTCTTGGGCAAAGGTGGACATTGAATACTCATTTTGGAATCGGATATGCCATTGACGCCACAGATTTCAGTAATTCCGAAGAAACTTTTTACCCGGCAATCGATCTTAAGTTCTCGTACATTCTCAATAAATCGCGTGGTTAATGAGGTTAAGTTGATGGATTTGTCAGTATCATAATTGAAGTCAACAAAAACACAATCGGTCTTGCTTTACGGGCACAAAATAAAAACCGCTTCACTGAAGCGGTTTTTATTTTGTATGTCAAGAACTTTATCTTCTGGTTCCAAAAATTCTGAGCAACATCATGAAGAGGTTAATAAAATCAAGATACAAGCTCAATGCGCCCATAACTGCACCTTTGCGATGTTCTTCCGTGCCTTCCTGTACATAAGCACCCATGTTTTTAAGCTTTTGGGTGTCGTAAGCGACCAATCCTGTAAAAATAAAAATACCAACATAAGTGGCAATCCAATACAGCACAGTGCTGCCGAGGAAAATATTTACAATGGACGCAATAATCAATCCGATGAGCATCATAAACAGGAGGCTCCCGAATTTAGTAAGATCCCTGCCGGTGGTCCAGCCATAGATGCTCATGATAGCGAACATTCCACCTGTAATCAAAAATGTTGAAGCAAGTGAACCGGCGGTATAAACCAGGAATAGTGAGGAGAATACAACTCCGGTTAAAACAGAATAAGCGACAAAAATGATTGTAGCCGTTCTGGACGACATTTTATTGATCCATCCTGCCAGGCTTCCAACCAATAAAAGCTGTCCTATAAGCAGAAAAATGAAAATGCCACGGTTTCCAAAAATAAATTGAGTCATGCTGTCCGACGTAGCTATCCACCAGGCAGTAAAGCCGGTAATAGCCAATGCAGCAGCCATCCATCCATAAACTTTTGAAATGAATTTTTGTTGATCAAGTGCAATTTGTTCAGGGGAGGAAAAGAGAACTTCTTCGTTCATTTTAATAAGAATTAATGATACAATTTAGGTCGAAGAAAACAATTCTCCAACAGTTTAACAAGGTCTTATTTGACAGAAATCAGTACTCAGCTACAACATTGTACAGGGTGTCCCTTTCTACAGGTTTACGCTTTACCTGTTTAACCAGAGTTACAATTTCATCGGTGCTCATTTCAGGTTTTTGCTCTTCGGCTCCGGCCATTGAATAAATCTTTGTAGTATCATCGATAGTGCCATCAATATCATCAACGCCAAAAGAAAGGGTTAGTTGTGCATTTTTTCTTCCAAGCATAGGCCAGTAAGCTTTCAAGTGTGGAAAGTTATCCAAATACAGCCGCGCAACAGCATACGTTTTTAGATCTTCCACCAGGCTTACTTCAGGAATATGGCTCATGTCATTATCCTTGTTGCGGAATTTGAGCGGAATGAAAGTGTTGAAGCCACCTGTTTTATCCTGCAGTTGTCGTAAACGATCCATATGATAAATGCGGTGCTCATAGTTTTCAATGTGGCCGTACAGCATGGTGGCATTACTATGCATTCCTGCATTATGAATAGCTTCGTGAATGGCAAGCCAGCCATCCGCGTCTACTTTGTCAGCGCAAATCTTTTCACGGATCTCTTCATCAAATATTTCAGCACCACCGCCAGGGATAGAATCAAGCCCTGCTTCTTTTAAAACCTTTACGCCTTGTTCGTTGGTCAGTTTTGCTTTGCGAAACATGTAATCGAGTTCAACCGCAGTAAATCCTTTTATATGAAGATCGGGCCTGTGTGATTTTATCTGCTTTAGAAGGTCAGCAAAGAAATATAAATTCATTTTAGGATGAACGCCACCAACAATATGAACTTCTGTAACAGGCTGCCCATCGTATTTTTTTACGATGTTCAGCATATCATCAATACTTAATTCCCAACCGTCGTCTCGGCGCGCATATAAACGGGAATATGAACAGAAATTACAACTGAATACACATACATTGGTTGGCTCTATATGAAAATTGCGATTAAAATAAACCTTATCTCCATGCAGTTTTTCACGGACATGGTTGGCCAATGCTCCAACAAATGGGAGGTCGGCTTTTTCAAAAAGCAAAAGAGCATCTTGGTTGGATAGACGCTGACCCGAATAAATTTTATCCGCGATAGCCTGTAATTCAAAGTCTGCATTTTTAAATGGCGCAGACGATGTCAATACTTCTTCGGTCATTGATAGTTGTTTGCGCAGCAAAGTTAGGTACTTGGCCAAAGTATTATATGATGTTTGTTAGTTTAGTGGACAAGCATGGAAACTATTAACGATTTGTTTTTCAACTCAACCCGTGAAAAACTAATGACCAAGTTTAAGCTATGGCGTGATAAAACTTTTTATCTTACCACACAATTAAAACTAACCGGATGAATATTAAGTTTCGGCTTACGTTAATGAGCTTTCTTCAATTTTTTGTGTGGGGAGCCTGGCTGATAACAATTGCAACGTATTTTTTTACGAGTGATCTCTCAAAAATTGATAACCCGGGTGCTAAGTTCGGAGCCATATTTTCCACCCTGGCACTAGCGTCGCTTTTTATGCCTGCTATTACAGGGATCATTGCTGATAAATGGCTCGACGCCGAAAAGCTCTATGGCGTACTGCATATACTTTATGGATTGATATTGTTTTATGTACCCCAGGTTCATGACGCCGATACTTTATACTATGTGATTTTTGCCGCAATGATTTGTTATATGCCAACAATTTCGCTTTCTAATTCAATTGCCTACACCATTTTAAAAAGAGACGGTTTCGATGTTATAAAAGTGTTTCCGCCCATTCGTGTTTGGGGAACTATAGGTTTTATTGCTGCCATGTGGACAACAAATCTTACCGGCAGCAAAGCCAACACCAATCAATTTATTATTGGCGCAGTTGCTGCAATCATTCTGGGGTTATTTTCATTTACGTTACCCAAATGTCCTCCACAAAAATCCATTTCCAAAAATGCAGGTCTTGTTGAGCAACTAGGCCTCCAGGCTTTCAGGTTATTTGGCAATTACAAAACGGCATTGTTTTTTCTTTTTTCAATGCTTTTGGGTGCTGCATTACAGCTAACAAATATGTATGGCGATATTTTCCTGGATGATTTTAAAAAAGTGCCGGCGTATGGACCCGATTCTTTTGTTGTAAAGTATTCTACGATCATCATGTCTATTTCGCAGATTTCTGAAACCTTATTTATTCTGAGTATCCCATTCTTCCTGAAAAAGTTTGGGATAAAAAAAGTAATGTTGTTTTCTATGCTTGCATGGGTACTGCGCTTTGGGTTGTTCTCATATGGAAATCCTGAAGAAGGTTTATGGATGATTATTCTATCATGTATTGTATATGGGATGGCATTTGACTTCTTCAATATTTCAGGATCGCTGTTTGTAGAAACCACTACCGATTCTAAAATACGCTCAAGTGCACAAGGATTGTTTATGATGATGACTAATGGGGTAGGGGCGTTTCTTGGAAGTAAAATAAGCGGTTGGGTAATTGATAAATATTACACTTTGCCTGGTGGCGATAAGGATTGGCATAGCATATGGCTGGCATTTGCGTTATATGCCCTGGTAGTTGCAGTTTTATTTACAATACTTTTCAAACACAAGCATATTCCAACCGAGGATGAAATTCAAAAAGGCGAAGCAATTGAAATGACTCCGCATTAAGTAATTACTAAATGAAGCCGTTGCGGACCCAGCAATCGCTTTGCTATAAAATTTTTGTGGCTGAATGCTGATGGCATGAACATTCTCTGTTCTGCAATGTTGTTTAACCACAAACTGCGCAAAGGAGGAAAACACAAACACCAGACAAAGATTCTTTGTACTCTCTGTATAAAAAAACTTTGTGGCCTCCGTGGTTTGATCTGACAAAAACAGGCTGCCCAAAATTTGAACAGCCTGACTAAATATTTGAATTCACGCAGCTTTTAACTCAAATGTGATTCTATCTTTTTTACAAAGTTTCCTTTAGGTTGTGCACCAACTAATTTGTCAACCACCTGGCCATCTTTAATGAACAAAATAGCCGGGATAGATGTAATACCATAGTTCATGCTTACCTGGGGGTTTTCGTCAACGTTTACTTTGCCCACGTTTACTTTACCGGCATATTCTTTAGAAAGCTCTTCGATAACTGGTCCTATTGCACGGCAGGGCCCGCACCATTCCGCCCAAAAGTCTACTACAGTTAATTTATCTGAACTTAAAACTTCCGTTTGAAAGTTTGAATCTGTAAATGATTGTGCCATATTTCTAATTTTAATTGTCTGGTTATTGTTTAGGTCTACAAATTTAACTCCAACCCGTTATTCCTGCATACTTGGCAGACCAGGTTCAAAAGGTTTTAACAGGTTTCAAAAGTTTCATGGGCTAAAGTTCACATTAGTTTTGAATTTCAACCATTGAACTTCTTAAACTTCATACTGCTGTTACCTGCACATCGATTTCAGGTTTAGCTTCTAAAAAATGGATCAAATCCATATTCATTTCAAAACCACTGTCCAATGTTACCAGGTTTGCCCTCAAATTATTTTTTGGCTCCGAAACAATCACCCTCAGGCTGGAATTACCCGGGTATTTTTTTATATTTTCTGCCAAAAAATCCACCGTTTCTTTTTGAATATTCCGTACATCCATTTCCAATTGCAATTGTTTTGTTAACTGTCTCTTCACATTTTCTGCCAAAGCAACACTAGCCATCCTGAACTCATATTCAGATTTATTAAAACGTTGTTTAAAAGCACCGGTTATAAAGATGGCTTGTCCTTGCTGCAAATAGGCATTGTAGCGAACATAGTCGTCACCAAATAAAACAAGTTCGGTTTTGCCGCTGTAATCTTCCAATGTAAACGATCCAAACTTATTTCCCTGGCGTGAAATTCGATGATTAGCAACTGAAACCAGGGCCAGCAATTTGTAACTTTTTCCTGCGCTGGCAAGTGTTTGCGACTCTTTTATTTCATTGAACTCTTGTATTGCAGTAATTCCATAGTGTTTTATCTCAAACTTATAATGATCTAACGGATGACCGCTTAAATAGATTCCTGTTACTTCTTTTTCTTTATCGAGTTGTTCAGTTAGGGACCATTGAGGACAGTTAGGTATATGTGGTGGTTTTATATCAAGTACTGCTGGTAAATCACCAAATAATGTATTTGTTGAATTAACCGACTGCGCCTGCACAATGGCAGCAAACTTTGTCATTTTTTCGAGTCCTGTTTGTGTTTCTCCTTCAGGTACGCATAGGTACTGTGCCCTGTGTAATTGAGGAAATTCATCAAACGCTCCTGCGTATACCAGACTTTCCAGTGTTCTTTTATTAACCGCACGTTGATTCACTCTTTTGATGAAATCAAACGGATCTTTATAACGTCCTTCTTTTTTTCGTTCTGCAATTATATTTTCAATAGCAGCCTCACCCACACCTTTCAGTCCTCCAAGACCAAAACGAATTTCCCCCGCTTCATTAACTGCAAAACCTTTTAGTGATTCATTAATACTTGGACCAAGCACTTTTAGTCCCATTCGTTTACATTCTTCCATGTAGAACGTAAGTTTTTCAATGGCGCCTGCATGGTTCAACACGGCGGCCATATATTCCGCTGGATAGTGTGCTTTTAAATAAGCAGTTTGATAAGCAACATATGCATAACAGGTAGAGTGAGATTTATTAAATGCATACTGTGCGAAGGCTTCCCAGTCGGTCCAGATTTTTTCCAGCGTTTTTGCAGGATGACCTTTTGCTGTTGCTCCCTCGATGAATTTTCCTTTCATCTTGTCCAGCGTCTTCCGGTCTTTTTTGCCCATGGCTTTTCGCAACACATCTGCATCGCCTTTACTAAATCCTGAAAGCTTTTGTGCAAGCAACATTACCTGTTCCTGGTACACAGTAATACCATACGTCTCCTGCAGGTATTCTTCCATTTCAGCAAGATCATAACTCACATCTTCAATTCCATGCTTGCGATCGACATAGCGTGGAATATAAGCCATTGGTCCTGGTCGATATAACGCGTTCATGGCAATAAGATCGGCAAACTGGTCTGGCTTCAATTCCTTGAGATATTTCTGCATTCCCGGACTTTCAAACTGGAATGTTGCAATCGTATCGCCGCGTTGATACAGCTCGTATGTTTTTGCATCATCGAGAGGAATTGCATCAATATCTATCTCCACGCCATGATCCTGTTTGATAATTTCAAGAGCATCCTTGATGATAGTAAGTGTTTTTAAACCCAGAAAGTCCATCTTCAGAACGCCACTGTCTTCAATAACGCTTCCATCAATTTGCGTAATGCAAAGATTTGTATCCTTAGATGTGAAAACAGGAATGAGTTCAGTAAGATCTTTAGGCGCAATGATAATGCCTGCTGCGTGAATACCGGTGTTACGAACGGATCCTTCAAGTCGTTCTGCAATATGCAAAACATCCGTTGCCAGTCCTTTTGCATTATAGATCTCACGGAGCTTTTTTGCATTCTCAATATCATCGCTGCTGTATTCTTCATCCAAAGGCTTTTCGCCTTCTTTTGCAGTAAGAGGTGCATGAAGAACGCGATAAAGTTTTGTCCCTGGTCTTTCAGGAACCAGTTTTGCGAGAGCATTAGATTCAGGCAAGGGTAAATCCATCACACGTGCCACATCCTTTATACTCATCTTGGCGGCCATGGTACCATAAGTAACAATTTGTGCCACCTGGTTCTTTCCATATTTTTCAACAACGTAATCAATTACTTTTTGACGGCCGATATCATCAAAATCGGTATCAATATCAGGCATCGATTTACGATCTGGATTCAAAAAGCGTTCAAAAAGTAAATTGTATTTAATAGGATCAATATTGGTAATGCCAATGCAATAGGCAACCACGCTTCCGGCAGCGGAACCGCGACCGGGTCCTACAAACACGCCCAATTCTCTTCCAGCTTTGATGAAATCACTTACAATTAAAAAGTACCCCGCAAAGCCCATCGTTTTAATGGTGAACAATTCAAAGTCGATGCGTTCACGAATGTGTTCTGAAATTTCTGAATACCGGCTCTTTGCACCTTCATAGGTAATATGCCTGAGGTATTCCCATTGATTTAAATTATTGTCGGCGTGGATCTGGAATTCTTTCGGAATGGGAAAGGCCGGAAGTAGAATATCGCGTTTCAGGTTCAGCAATTGAACCTTGTCAACAATTTCATTTGTATTATCGATGGCTTCTGGCAAATCCTTAAAACGGTCTGCCATTTCAGCCGTTTTCTTGAAGTAAAACTGGTCATTTGGAAACGCAAATCGCTTGTCCTTAATATTTACATCATCGTCAGTAAACTCGCGAAGAGCAGGAGTAGCTTGTTTTTCTCCGGTATTGATACAAAGTAAAATATCATGTGCATTAAAATCTTCAATATCTGTATAGTGAGAATCATTTGAGGCAATAATTTTTACATTGTGCTTCCTGGCAAATTTAATAAGCACTTGATTTACCTTGTCCTGTTCTGCCATTCCATGCCGCTGGAACTCTACATAATAATCATCTCCAAATAAATTCAGCCACCATTTAAACTCTTTTTCGGCTTCATCTTCTTTTCCTTTTAAAATTGCCTGCGGAACCATGGCACCCAGGCAACAGGTTGTTGCTATTAATCCTTCATGATATTTTTCTATAAGTTCTTTGTCAATCCGGGGATACTTTCCATACAAGCCTTCCATAAATCCCAGTGATGTGAGTTTGACAAGATTGCGATAACCAATTTCATTTTTCGCTAACAGGATCTGGTGATAGCGATTATCTTTTTCCTCCTTGGTAAATGATCTTCTGTGTCGATTGGTTACAACATAAAATTCACAACCAACGATAGGCTTTACTTTAGGTTTGCCATTCTCATCTAAATGCTTATAAGCCTGGGCAACAAAGTCAAATGCGCCGAACATATTACCATGATCGCTAATAGCTAGTGCGGGCATTCCATCGTCAATAGCTTTTTTGTATAATGAGGGAATTGATGCTGCCCCATCCAGCAGAGAATATTGAGTATGAACGTGTAAATGCGAAAACTTCATGTCGTTAACTCCTCCTGGTCCTATCAAATAATAGTTTATAGAAAGGGCCGGACGTGCAATTTACACTTTAAGGTGGCAATAAAACCGACAGAAGAACGTTCAAATAGTTCACATCTTGTGGAAAATTATTTATTTTCGCTACCCATCCAATTCATTTAAGAAACCTTATGAGCAAATTCGTCCTTTTCATAACCAGTTTTTTCCTTCTCGGTGTTGGCGCAGCCATTCCTGCACAGGCGCAAAACAAGAAGCAAGGCACTTCAGTAAGCAAAGAAGTTAAGTTTCTTAATGATATTAATATACAGGCTTCCACCAATGAAACCAGTGCTTCTGATCAAAAAGCTGCTTTTTCTCAATCTATCTTCAGGGAGGAAAAGAAAATCATTCCCGGGTTGAGTTCTGAATCTGCAATTGAAGATGCAAGTAATCTTCAACTGAAATACGCTTTACTGTTGGATGTGGAAGTGGAACAGGCTCTTAATGTAAACCTTTTCAAGGTACTTGATGAGTGGATAGGTACACGCTATCGTTTAGGCGGAACTACTAAGGATGGTATTGATTGTTCCGCATTAATGCAAATTTTATTTACTGGATTATATGGAATCACCCTTCCACGCACCGCAAGGGAGCAATATGATTTTTCGCGAAAACTTTCCCGGGCCCAATTAAAGGAGGGCGACCTGATTTTCTTCAACACAATTGGTGGTGTATCACATGTGGGCATGTATCTTCAAAACAATAAATTTATTCATGCTTCAACAGGCGGTGTAACAATAAGCGATTTGTATGAAGATTATTGGATGAAAAAATTTGTTGGCGTTGGAAGAGTGAACCAACCTCAAATTGCGGCTTCAACGGTTAAACCCTAATTTCTTTTTCAGAGTTAAAAGAACAGGTAATACGTCCGGTGTCAGTTTAAATAAAAACATTCCTGTTGCAAACGTTGTAATAAAGACGGCACTTCTTAAAACAATCCATTCAAATCCTGTCTTATCCCGAAATATCAGGTAGCATAAAAAATAGCTTGCCGCTGCAAGCAGAACTGTATAAACAGATTTATCAGTAAAAGGTTGCATTTTAAATTTGTTCAGCAAAAACCAGTATCGAATACTATTGAAAATCGTAAACGATATGAGGTTAGAATAGGCCGGACCAATAATGCCATACATTCTGGTCAGCTGCCAGTTTAATGGCAGCGTAATTGCAAG
>Ga0126305_10000651_pt1 | contig 14912 bp, 17 predicted proteins | sample Plot26_FD_92536 | JGI IMG/M metagenome (GOLD analysis project Ga0126305, IMG submission 92536) | Serpentine soil microbial communities from UC McLaughlin Reserve, CA, USA - Plot26 | ecosystem: Environmental > Terrestrial > Soil > Grasslands | place: USA: UC McLaughlin Reserve, Lake County... | reverse complement strand
GCATGATCGTGCCTGGCCCCGTTCAGGAGGTCATGATCGAGGTCCTGGGCGACCATGATCACGTCGAGGTTCAGCGGCAACGCTATGCCGCAAGGCGTGCCTTGCTTCGGCCGGCCCTGGAGCGCGCCGGGTTCACAATCGAGCATTCGGAGGGCTCGATCTATCTGTGGGCCACCCGAGGAGAGGAATGCCGGAAGACCGTGGACTTCCTGGCACGGCAAGGCATTCTGGTCGCTCCCGGTGACTTCTACGGCCCGACCGCAATACGACACGTACGGGTGGCTCTGACGGCAATGACCGACCGCATCGAGGCGGCCGCACACCGGCTCAGCGAACTGTGATCTCGACCCGCGACTTCTCCAGTGCGGGGGTGATTTCGGTCCAGGGAGGCAGGTTCAATGGTTCGGTCTGCCACTGGTGGCCACCGACCTTGACCGACACCACTCCGTAGCGCTGTGAGTTGGCGAGGGCGTAGCTGCCGTACGCCCAAGCGAGCGTGCTGCTGCCGGCGTCGATGCCAATCACCTTCGCCCCGGTCTGGTCCTGCACCTTTCCGAAGGTCTTCTCGATTGACGACACCAGCGCCCGTGTCTTGCCCGGATTGCCTTCTCGCTCCAGGCAGCTGAATCCGGTGGGGGAGTGCCCGGTCAGCGCGCTGGCCAGTACTCGGGCGTCGTCTTCATGATCACTGTAGGCATCGGGATAGCTGCTTCGCTGGATCTGCTGGGCCACCTCGGTGATGTCAACCTTCTCCCAGTCGTCGATCTTCACCAGCGCGTCGTAGAACTTGCCGGTGGCGTAGTAGGGATCGAGGAGTTGCTTGCGGGTGCCCCAGCCCTGGGACGGTCGTTGCTGGAACAGACCGACCGAGTCGCTGTCGCCGTAGTCGAGGTTTCGAATCCCCGTTTCCTGGTAGACGGTGGCCATGGCGATCGAAGCGGCCCGCGGGGGCAAACCGCGCTTCACCGACAATCCAACGATGATGGACGCGTATTGTGCTTGTTCAAGATCAATCGACGCCGACCGTTCGTTTGCTGAGGCGACACAGCGCTGCTGACCTGGAGCTGGACCGGTCAACCCGCGGCTCCGGAGGAACAAAAACCCTCCGACGCCGATGGCAATCAGCAGCACCAGCGCAATTACCAGGCAGCCGGCCGTTCGGGCACGCGCGGACGCCATCGGTTAGTTGGCGTGCAGCGCTTCGTTGAGCTTGACCGGCTTCCCCAACCTCGGCCGCACTTCGATCGCGCCAGTGACCGAATTGCGAATGAACAGCATGCTGTCCTGTCCGGAGAGCTCTAGCGCCTTCACCACTTGACCGCCTGGAAGGGTGACCTTCGTCGACGCGGTCACATACAGGCCTGCCTCGACCACACAATCATCGCCAAGTGCAATACCGATGCCGGCGTTCGCGCCCAGCAGGCAACGCTCGCCGACCGAAATCACCTGTTGCCCGCCCCCAGACAGCGTTCCCATGATCGAGGCACCACCGCCGACGTCGGAATCCTTGCCGACCACCACTCCGGCGGAGATTCTGCCTTCGACCATTGATGTGCCCAGGGTGCCGGCGTTGAAGTTCACGAACCCCTCGTGCATCACCGTCGTGCCCTCGGCCAAATGAGCACCCAGCCGGACTCGGTCGCCGTCGGCGATCCGTACGCCGCCGGGCAGGACGTAATCCACCATCCGCGGGAACTTGTCAACGCCATAGATCTGAACCTGGCCGGAAGCGGCCCGCAGGCGTGCCCGAACCCTTTCGAAACCGTCGACGGCGCAGGGTCCCTGAGACGTCCAGACGACGTTGGTCAGCGTGGAGAAGATGCCGTCGAGATTGATGCTGCGTGGAGTGACCAATCGATGGCTCAGTAGGTGGAGCCTGAGATATGCGTCGGGGGTGTCGGCCGGCGGGGTGTCCAGATCGACCTCGACAAGGCGAACCTCTGTCCGCACTCCGCGCAGCTCATCGAATCCAGCAGCATCCATCAAGTCTTTGGGCCGTCCCTCGTCCTCACGCCTGCCAAGTGCTGGATCGGGAAAGTAGGTATCGAGCACTTGGCCTGACTCGTGCACTGAGGCCAAGCCCCACCCCCACGCCGGCCGCGCGGTCGCCCTGTCGATCATGCGCCCACCCTATTGGCGAATCAACATGCTGGGATGACCACCGACTTGAGTCGGAAATCGGTCACGATGTTTGCAGGTAGGGTTCCCAGCATGCCCGTACCCGTCCTCAATCTTGAGGGCGACCCCGTCCGACTTCTGCGAGCGCTGATCGACATCGAATCGGTGAGCGGCAACGAAGCAGAAATCGCCGCCGCTATCGACGCCGCGCTGCGCCCACAGCAGCATTTGACTGTCGTTCGGGATGGCAATGTGGTCATTGCCCGGACTGAGCTGGGTCGAACCAGCCGGGTGGTCATCGCAGGCCACATCGACACGGTCCCGGTCGCCGACAACCTGCCTTCGAGGGTCAGCGGTACAGGTAAGGACATGTTGGTCTGGGGACGCGGCGCATGCGACATGAAGGGTGGCGTGGCGGTGCAATTGTCCGCCGCTGCGGCGCTGAAACGGCCGGAACGTGACATCACCTGGGTCTTCTATGACTGCGAGGAGGTCGAGGCCAGCCGCAACGGTTTGGAGCGCATCGCCCGCGACCATCCCGATTACCTGGCCGGAGACTTTGCGGTGTTGTGCGAGCCATCGAACTCCGGGGTCGAGGGAGGGTGTCAGGGCACCATGCGCATCGAGGTTCGGCTGCGCGGGGTGGCGGCTCACGCGGCTCGGCCTTGGATGGGCCACAATGCGGTGCATGACGCGGCCGGTGTGCTGCAACGGCTAGCGGATTACGTCCCCGCGGAGGTCGAGGTCGACGGGCTACGCTATCGCGAGGGACTGAATGCAGTTCGGATCAATGGTGGAATTGCCGGCAACATCATTCCGAATCAGTGCGACATCGAGATCAATTACCGCTTTGCTCCGGACAAGTCCGAAGAAGACGCCAAAGCAGAAGTCCGGCGGGTCCTGGGCGACTTCCCGATGGAGATCACAGACGTTGCTTCGGGTGCTCGACCAGGGCTCGACTTGCCTGAAGCAAAGGAGTTCGTCGCCGTTGTAGGTGGCGAACCTAGTGCGAAATTCGGCTGGACCGACGTGGCCAGGTTCAGTGCCATGGGCGTCCCGGCTGTCAACTTCGGTCCCGGCAATCCCAGCAAAGCCCATGCCGACGACGAGTTCTGCCCGGCCGCTGAGGTTGTGGCTTGCCGCGACGCACTGGTCCGCTGGCTCGCCTAGTGTTCCACTGTGACCGATCCTGTACGCGCGGAGCGACGCGTCGAAGGTGCCATCATTCGCGCCGGTGCCCAGCGCGAATCGACCACCACCGACCAGCGGCTGCTCGAGAGCCGCGGGGCCAATGACTGGGTGCATACCGATCCTTGGCGCGTGCTCAGGATCCAATCAGAGTTCGTAGACGGCTTCGGCACCCTGGCCGAGCTTGGACCGGCCGTTAGCATCTTCGGTTCAGCTCGGGCCAGTCGCGACGACCCGATCTACGCGATCACTGAGCAACTCGCCGCGAAACTTGTCGGGGCTGGTTTGTCCGTCATCACCGGTGGCGGGCCGGGGATCATGGAGGCCGCCAACAAGGGGGCCACCGAGGCCGGCGGCGTTTCCGTGGGGCTGGGCATCGAGTTGCCGTTCGAGGCTGGCCTCAACCCCTATGTCAACCTCGGCATCAACTTCCGCTACTTCTTCGCCCGCAAGACGATGTTTGTCAAGTACGCCCAGGGCTTTGTCGTAATGCCGGGAGGCTTCGGTACGTTCGACGAGCTTTTCGAGGCGCTCACTCTGGTCCAGACCCGGAAGGTCACCTCGTTTCCGGTGGTCCTGATCGGTAGGACGTACTGGCAAGGCCTGCTCGACTGGCTTGGCAGCCAGCCAGCCGCCTGCGGCTACATCTCCGACGGGGACCTGGATCTGCTGCATATGACCGACGATCTCGACGAAGTGGTCGATCGGATGAGAAGCCATCCGGTTTCAACCGAGATCGCCAGGCGTCCGGAATGATTGCGGACTCCGCTTGGGCATTCATGACACCATCGACGACATGGAGTGGTTCATCGCAGCGCTCGCGATTGTCGTCCTTGGCGTGGCGGCGATTGCCGCAGCTGGTGGCATGGGTGAGATGAGCCGAGATCCGATCCGGGACACTTATCGGCAGGACCTGCCCGATCGTCCGTTGACAGGAGATGATCTGGCCGGTCTCCGGTTCGGAATTACTCTGCGCGGCTACTCCATGGGCCAGGTCGACGACATCCTGGACCGATTGGCCTCCGAGATCGCACAGCGCGATGCACGGATCGCCGAGTTGACCGGATCGGTACGCCCACAAGCGCCAGCCGCGCCAGATTTGGCGCGAGCCAAGGAGCTCGGGCCAACTGAATGAGACTGGAGGTATCAACTCAGGTTCGAGCCGATCCGGCACGGGTCTGGCAGGTCTTGATCGACTGGGCCGGGCAGTCGAGGTGGATCCCGCTCACTACGGTTGACGTCATCAGCGATCAGGATCAGGGCGTCGGAGTGCGGGCAGTCGCACTGTCTGGGTTTCGTCTGGGCCCCTTGCCGATTGGGCTGCTCGACCACTTCATGGTCACTCAATGGACCCCGCCGAGAATGCTGGAGGTTGCTCATCTCGGACCGTACTTCACGGGCACAGGTGTATTCCGGCTCGAGGCGGCTGGAGACGGCACCTTGACAACGGCTACCGAGGTCTTTCAGGTGCTCGGCGGCAAGCCGGTCGAAGCCCTGGTACGGCTTTTCCTGCCGCTGATGCGGATCGGCTTCGGCCACAGCCTTCGCGGCCTTGCCGCCATCGCCGAAACGTGACTACCACCGGAAATGGCGTCGCTAGTGGACCCGACGGCCGGCTACGGTGCTCGTGGGCGCTTTCGGCTCCGGAGTACCTGCAGTATCACGACACCGAATGGGGCCAGCCGGTGATCAGCGTTGCGGGTTTGTACGAGCGGATGACCCTCGAAGCTTTCCAGTCAGGCCTTTCCTGGATCACGATTTTGCGCAAGCGGGAGAATTTCCGGGCAGCGTTCGACGGTTTTCGTCCAGAGCGTGTGGCGGCGTACGGTCAGGCCGACATAGAGCGGCTGATGGGCGACGCTGGGATCGTCCGGAACCTTGCAAAGATAAAAGCGGCCATTTCCAACGCGAGGATCGTCGCGGAGTTGGGCGAGAGCTTCGTAGATCTGGTCTGGAGCTACCACGACCAACGATCGCGTCCCTGCATCCTGAGCGACGTACCCTCGACGTCGCCCGCCTCGATTGCGCTGTCCAGGGAATTGAGAAAGCGCGGAATCCAGTTTCTCGGACCGACCACCGCCTACGCCATGATGCAGGCCATCGGGCTCCTAGACGACCACCTCAAAGACTGTTTTGTGCCCGTCCCCCGGCTGCCCCGTAGGGCGAGTGATACGGAATAATTACCTCCAGGCAAGCCAAATTACAGAGAGGGTGGGCGATGGCTGCAATGAAGCCGCGGACCGGTGACGGCCCGATGGAGGTCACCAAGGAGGGCCGCGGGATCGTCATGCGGGTTCCGCTCGAAGGTGGCGGCCGGCTTGTCGTCGAAATGAATGCGGTCGAGGCTGCCGAACTCGCTGGTGCGCTGAAAGGTGTTGTTGGTTGAGCTGAACCAGCTCGTTTCGCGTCCGCAGACTGAAGGCTCGACTTCGAATCTGCGGACGCTTTACTGTCGAAACAATTCTCGCCGCCTTGGCTGGCTGCCCGTCATTATTGCGGTTTGATCACGCTCATACCTGTAGAAGCCGCAGAATCCTCCGGGGCTGAGCCACTTGCAACCCAACCGTGCTCTGCAGCCCGTATCCCTGCTCTATGGGCCGCACTCCTTTGAGGCAAGGCTCGGGAGGGCCCCGAGTCATCCAGCAAAGGAGCTGAGATGTCTGTCTCTCGCAAACTGCGCACCGCCGCAGTCACTTTTGCCGTAGCCGCTGCCACTGCTGCCGGCGCCGCCGTCACCGCCCCGGCTGCCACGGCCGAGGCCTGTGCCGTGACCTGGGGATCGCTCGCCAAGACCTCAGCACCAATGACCACCCGCCAGATCAGCCAGGCCCGAGCAGGGGAGCACGCCTGCTACGACCGGCTAGTCATCGACCTCAGCGGTTATGGCACAGCCGCGACGGGCTATGACGTCCGTTACGTCGACCAGGTCACCCAGGATGGCTCGGGTCAATTGGTGCCGCTCCGTGGCGGGGCCAAGCTGCAGATCGTTATCAAGGCTCCCGCCTATGACCCCAGTGGCGAGCTGGTCTGGAACTTCGACAACCCGAACGAAGCAGTGGATGTGACCGGCTTCTCGACCTTCCGCCAGGTGGCCTACGCGGGCAGCTTCGAGGGCCAGACCACCATCGGGCTGGGCGTCCGGGCCCGACTGCCTATGCGAGTCTTCCGGCTTGACGGCCCGCAGACCGGCCAGCGCATCGTCATCGATGTCGCGCACTCTTGGAATTAGCTCGGCTCGCGCGCGCTCCGCGAGGGTCGCTAGATCGCGCGAGCGGAGCTAATTGAGGATGGCTGTAACTTGGTCGTCAGTCAGCTGACGGAAGTCGCGATAGGCCGCCCCCACGGCGTAGAACGGCTCCGGCATCGCCGGGCAGAGGACCAGATCAGCCACCTCACCGACTGCACGTACCGCCGACCGGGCGCCGACCGGGATCGCCACGATGATCTTGGCCGGCGCCTTGGCGCGCAGCGCGGCGACAGCGGCGCGCATCGTGGACCCGGTGGCCAGGCCGTCATCGACGACGATCACCTCCGCATCCGCTATCTCGGGCACATCTTTACCGAAGGTCTCCCGGCGACGATCCAACTCGGCGAGCTCGCGGTCACGTACGGCTTCGAATGCGGGCTCGGTGATACCAAGATCACGGATCACCTCGACGTTGCGGAAGAGCGACACGTCTGGCCCGATCATGGCGAGCGCGCCCATTGCCAGCTCGCTGTGGCCCGGCACACCCAGCTTGCGGACCAAGATCACGCCGAGCGGCGCAGACAGCCTGGAGGCGACTTCCGCCGCTACCGGAACTCCACCACGGGGCAGCGCCAGCACGACGGGAGGCGCCGTCCAGGGATGGCCGCCCAGTTCAGCTGCCAGGGCGCGCCCGGCGTCGGTCCGGTCGGCGTACCGTCTCAGCTGGCATGCACCTCGATGGCTCGCAGGTAGACGTCGACGGTCTCAGCGGCGATCTTTGACCAGTCGAACTCCTCGATACAGCGCTGCCTGCCCGCGCGACCGAACTGCCCAGCCCTCTCCGGATCCCTTGTCAATTCGTTGATCTTGGTCGCCAGTCCTTCCTCGAACTCGGCCACCGCAGCCGGATCGTCGGCATTCGCCGGGTCGTACCGGACCAGGTAACCTGTCACGCCGTCCACCACAACCTCGGGAATACCGCCCACTGCTGAAGCGACAACGGCAGTCTCGCAGGCCATTGCCTCCAGGTTGACGATGCCGAGCGGCTCATAGACCGAGGGGCACGCGAACACCGTGGCATGGGAAAGCACCTGCCGGACGTGATCGCGGGGAACCATCTCCTGAATCCACAAGACGTTGCCTCGAGTCGACTCCAGATGAGCGAACGCCTCGTTGAACTCCTGGGCGATTTCAGGCGTGTCAGGTGCTCCGGCAAGCAGAACAACTTGGGTTTCCGGATCCAGCTTCTCCGCCGCTCGAACCAGGTGGATCAAGCCCTTCTGCCTGGTGATCCGGCCGACGAATACCACGCTTGCGAGGTCGAGCTTCATCCCGATGCTGGTCGCGATGTCGGTTCCCGGATCCGGGGAGAACTCGGTCGTGTCGATGCCGTTCTTGACCACGTGCACCTTGTCCGGATCAAGGTTTCGGTACGAGTCCAGGGTGTCTCGCCGCATCCCGGCACTTACGGCGATGACGGCGTCTGCGGCCTCGAATGCTGTCCGCTCGGTCCACGATGACAGCCGGTAGCCGCCTCCCAGCTGCTCGGCCTTCCACGGCCGATGGGGCTCCAAGGAATGTGCGGTGACCACGTGCGGAATGTCGTGCAGCAGACCGGCCAGATGCCCGGCCAGGTTGGCATACCAGGTGTGCGAATGGACAAGATCGACTTCCGCTATGGCCGCGACCATCGAAAGGTCCGCGCCGAAGACTCGAAGCGCGGCATTGGCTCCCGCCGGGTAGTTCTCCTGATGCGCCGTTGCACCCTCACGCGGCTCGCCCATGCATTGCACGTCGACATCGATCAGTTTACGCAACTGTGGCACGAGCTGGGCGACGTGCACCCCAGCGCCGCCGTAGATCGAAGGCGGATATTCGCGCGTGAGCAGGGAGATGCTGAGCTGGTTGGTCGAATCAGCCGCCATAGCCCGCATCGTGTCACAGCCGCGGAAGGGCTGGAAAGGGCTCGATCAGCAGGACTCTTGTCGGCGACAGGCCCCAGACCCTAGGTTCGACTCATGCTGCCGCGTCACAAAGCTCGTCCCAAGATTCTGTCGATTGTTCTGGCTGGTGGCGAGGGAAGACGGTTGATGCCGCTGACCGCGGACCGAGCCAAGCCGGCGGTGCCTTTCGGAGGCACCTACCGCTTGATCGACTTCGTGCTCTCGAACATGGTGAACGCGGGTCTGCGACAGATCGCCGTTCTCACCCAGTACAAGTCGCATTCGCTGGACCGCCACATTTCGCTGACCTGGCGGATGACGACATTCCTCGGCAACTACGTGACGCCGGTGCCCGCGCAGCAGCGGTTGGGTCCTCGTTGGTACCAGGGCAGTGCGGATGCGATCTATCAGTCGATGAATCTGATCCGCGACGAAGGTCCTGACTATGTCGTGGTCTTTGGCGCCGACAACATCTATCGGATGGATGTCGGGCAGATGCTCGACGCCCACATCGACGCCGGGCTTGGCGCCACTGTCGCCGGAATACGGGTGCCTCGCAGTCAGGCGACCGCTTTCGGCGTGATCGACGCGCGTGCCGACAACAAGATCAATGAGTTTCTCGAGAAGCCCGCGGAACCTCCAGGACTGCCGGACGACCAGGAGAGTTCGTTCGCCTCGATGGGCAACTACATCTTCACCACCGCGTCCCTGATCGATGCACTGGTCGCTGATGCCGAGGCCGAGGAGTCCCGGCATGACATGGGCGGTGACATCATCCCCGCCTTCGTTGGCAAGGGTGATGCTCAGGTTTATGACTTCACTCAGAACGAAGTGCCCGGCTCGACCAATCGGAACAAGTCCTATTGGCGCGATGTCGGCACCATCGACGCCTACCACGAGGCTCATATGGACCTGGTGTCAGTGGACCCTGTCTTCAGCCTCTACAACTTCGAGTGGCCCATCTGGACCTACCCGGTGCAGATGCCGGGCGCCAAGTTCACCCTGCGCGGTTCCGCCCACGACTCGATCGTCGGTCCTGGGTGCATCGTCTCCGGCGGGTCGATCGAGCGGTCGGTGTTGTCGCCGAACGTTCGGGTACACGAGAACGCTGATGTGACGGAATCGGTGATTCTGTCCAACGCCAAAATCGGCAATGGCGCCGTCATCCGCAAAGCGATCTTGGACAAGAACGTCGTCGTATCCGAGAATGCGAAGATTGGAGTGAATGCCGAGGAAGACCTCGCACGGGGCTTCACAATCTCTGAGAGCGGCATCACCGTCGTCGGAAAGGGCGTCACAGTTCAGCCCTTGACGGCTACCAGCAGCCCGTCCCCCACCGGGAGCAAGGCCGCGGTCAGCTGAGCGTTCTCCTGGATTTCCGTCACTGCTGTCCGGATTGCCTCAGTCTGTTCGTCGACCTGTCCCGGGTCGGCCACCCGATCGTGCCATAAGGCGTTATCCATCGTCAGCAGCCCGCCGGGCCGCAGCAGCCGCATGCCCTGGCCGACGTAGTCCGGATACTCCGCCTTGTCGGCGTCGATGAAGACAAGATCGTACGCACCGTCGCTGAGCCGAGGAAGCACGCTCAGCGCTGCACCGCTGATCAGACGGAATCGTTGGGTCGGGATCCCGATGGATAGGAATGCCCGGCGCGCTATGTGTTGATGTTCTGGCTCGATGTCGACACTGGTCAGGACTCCGTCGGGTTGCATCCCGGCGAAGAGGGCTAGACCAGAAACACCGGACCCGGTGCCGACCTCGACAACAGCTTTCGCCGAGATCGCGCGCGCTAGCAGGGTGAGCGTGGTGGCGCCCCCACGCCCAATCGGCGCGACACCGAGATGGGATGCCTCCTGCCGGGCGGCAGCCGCGGCCTCGGACTCGTCCAGGAAGTCCTCGGCGAAGGCCCAGCTGGCCGGCTTGGGCGCGGACTTGGCTGAAGTCTTCCCGGCTGTCGCACTCACGCAGGCCAGCCTAGCGATAGGTTCCCGAGCGTCAGTGCTCGCGCAGCGCGGCCCATACGATGACCACATGAGCCACACCGTGGTCGCCGAGCTTGTTGCTGCTGTTATGAAGGTGGAGGTCGAGGTTGGCTCACGGGTGGCCGCCGACGACGCGGTAGTGATCTTGGAATCGATGAAAATGGAGATTCCTGTTCTTGCCGAGGTGGCGGGCACGGTGACTGAGGTAGTGGTCGCGCAGGGGGACGTCGTCAGCGACGGCGACCCGCTCGTCGTGATCAGCGGCTGAATACTCAGCCGTAGGATGAACGCCATGCCCGGAACACCGCCGTTCGGCCGTTTGCTGACCGCCATGGTGACGCCCTTCGCCCCTGACGGGGCACTTGATCTGGACGCGTCGGCCGCCCTGGCAGCGCACCTGGTCGATGAGTGTGATCATGACGGCCTGGTGATCAGCGGTACAACTGGCGAAGGCCCGACCACTACAGACGCCGAGAAGGCCGACCTGCTGCGGGTCGTCGTGGATGCGGTCGGCGACCGCGCCAGCATCGTCGCCGGCGTTGGGACGTTCAATACCGAGCACACCCTGCGGCTGGCCGCCGATGCGGCGAAGGCCGGCGCGGACGGCCTGCTGGTCGTTACGCCGTATTACTCCAAGCCCCCGCAGTCAGGTTTGAAGAGTCACTTTCTGGCCGTGGCCGACTCGACCGATGTGCCGATCATGCTGTACGACATCCCTGGCCGCGCCGGAACCGCAATCACGACGGACACAATGATCGCCCTCGCTGAGCATCCCCGGATCGTTGGTGTCAAGGATGCGAAGGGCGATCTCACGGCCTCAGCCCGGGTGATGGCCCAGACCGACCTCGCCTACTACTCCGGTGACGACGCGCTGACCCTGCCGTTGCTGTCGGTCGGCGCAGTCGGGGTCGTCGGTACCTCAACCCACTTCTGCGGTCCGGAAACCAAGAGCATGATCGACGCCTATCTTGCCGGCGACGTGGAAATGGCGCTGTCCCTGCACCGTCGGCTGCTGCCGATCTACACCGGCATCTTCGCCACTCAGGGCTGCATCTTGGTCAAGGCCGGCCTGGAGCTCCGAGGCCGCGGCGTCGGCGGACTCCGCCCGCCGCTGGTTTCGGCAACCGAGGACGAGAAGGAGGCGCTTACCGAGTCCCTCGCGGCGGCTGGGCTCTCGAAATAGCGGCGATAGCACGGGAACACGGTCTCACCGGCCGGCGTTGTCGGTGTGAGGGAGGACACGCCAGTGCACAGCCGTTTGACAGCGTTCGTTCAGGGCTTTGCCAGGTTTCCTAGCGAAAATAGGCGTTCCGGCAGAGCGAAAAGGGAGGTGTCCCGCATGGCTTTGCTGAACGATGTGCCGGAGGCGGAGTGGGCACCGCCCACCTGGGAGGAGATCGTTCGGGAGCATAGCGCGCGGGTCTACCGGCTCGCGTACCGGCTGACCGGGAACCCGCATGACGCTGAGGATCTGACTCAAGACGTCTTTATTCGGGTATTCCGATCGCTGGATCGATTCCAGCCCGGCACCTTCGAAGGCTGGCTCCACCGGATCACCACCAACCTGTTCCTGGATGGCGCCCGGCGAAAGCAGAAAATCCGCTTCGACGGACTTCCTGACGGGTCCGCCGAGCGGCTGGCCAGTGCGTGGCCGTCGCCTTCTGAGCAGCTGGCCGACGCCGACTTGGACCATGACGTCGCTGCCGCTCTCGCGGCGCTCTCACCGGAGTTCCGAGCGGCCGTCGTGCTCTGCGACATCGAGGGCCTCAGCTATGAGGAGATCGCCTCTGTCTTGGACGTCAAGATCGGTACGGTCCGCAGCCGCATCCATCGAGGCCGGGCACATCTTCGTGCCGCCCTGGCGCATCGCCAGCCGAGCGGTGAACGGGAGCGCTATCTCGGCGTGCGCGACGAAACCCGTCAGAGTCTGGAGCCGGCGAGGGCAGGGTGAGCCGGCGGCCCTGCGGCAACTTGGCAGAGCTGAGGTCGGCGTATGTCGACAACGCGCTGGCAGACGGCGATAGAGATCGCCTGCTGATTCACCTTGCCGACTGCGCCGCCTGCCGATCAGACGTGGCTGAGTTGCGCCATATTCGCCGGTTGCTGAGCGGAAGCCGCACCTATCCAACCGCGCCCACCGATCTGTCATCCCGCCTCGTTGCCATCGCCGGTCGGCAGGCGTCCGATCCCCTGTGGAGCAGGCCTTTCCGGCGTACCTCTACCGGTGTGCTGCCAAGTCAACGACGGGCGCGACGCGTGCAACTGGGTTCTGCCACACTCGCCCTCGCCGCCCTGGTCAGTACGGCCGCAGGATTGGGTTACTCAGCCGCACCGTCGATGAGTTTGGCGGCGGTCGACGATCCAACCGCCCAGGCGCAAGCCGAGTTCACCTCCATGCTCAGCCAATCCAAGCTGACCAGCGAGTCGGTTGGCGCCGTGATGCTAGCGCGGGCGGAGAACTTGACGCCGGCCTTGACCAGCCAACTGCCCACGGCCGACCAGGAGACCCAGCCTCGCGCTCGGCTCAGCAGCTTGGAGGTCAGGTCCGTGCTCGAACGCGCATCCTCCGCGGCTGGCCAGTACAGCTATTCCGGGACTCAGGCAGTCACCGCCACCGTCCGTGGTCATCGGCTCATGGCCACAGTGGATGTCGACGCCCGGAAACGCCAAGGCAGCCAGGTCACTGTCTACAACGAGCGCGGCGAGCAGGTCATGTCCGGCATCGTGCCACCGACGGTGACGTCCCGCATGGTTGACAGGCAACTGCTCGGCCTCCTAGCACGCAACTACGTGGTATCCGGCTCGAAGGGCAGTAAAGTCGCAAACCGCCCGGCGACCGTAATCGAGGCCTCGACTGGAGGACGCCTTGCCGCACGGTGGTGGATCGATGACAGCACCGGCCTCTTGCTCGGGCAGGAGAACTACGACCGCAGTGGCCAGCTCATCCTGTCCTCCCGCTTCACTGAGGTCCAGATCGGCGACGGCGAATCGATCATCGACCACTTGCCGCCGAGACTCGGAGTACAGACAACGACCACCACGCTGACCGTTTCTAGTGCTGCTGACTTGACGACCCAGGGATGGTCTTGCCCCGATGCAGCGGCCGGGCTGGCTCTGGTGCGCATCCGGACCGACCGACCCGAAAACCCGAATGTGCTGCACCTGATCTACAGCGACGGGCTGAGCACCGTCAGCCTCTTCGAGCAGCAAGGTCAGCTCACCGGTCCGCCAAGTGGTTCCCAGTGGGACGCCAGCCTTGGCGCATACGTGCGAGAGGGCACCTCTGGAACGGCCACTTGGCAGGCTGGAACCGTCGTCTACACCATTGTCACCGATGGATCGGCGGAGCTGCTAGCTGAAGCGGTTCGCGACTTGCCGCATACGGCGCCGGCGTCGCGAACTACGATGGAGCGCATTCGCGCGGGCTGGGTAGCCATCCTCGCCCGTGTCACGCGCTGAGGTGGGTCGGGGGCCTGGCGACAAGGGGCTTGGGTGATGACAGAGGGCGACCGTCCGCCTCCTGAGGCATTGGCCGAGTCGCCGCCCGGCGGCCATCACAGCCCATTCGCCTCCGAGCCGTTAGGGGACGTCCATGCTGGCCCGGCCTTGGACAGCCATCCGGCAGCCTGGCACCCCCCGCTTGGCCATCCGACGTCGGCGCCGCCCGAGCAGCCGGGGCAAGGGCACGGTTCAGTGCCGCAGCCAGAGGGACTTCCAGTCGGCGCACCGGCTGCCCAGTCAGGCGTCCGACGGTCGGCAGGCTGGGTGATCGGGGGCGCGGCCCTGACCGCTCTTCTGGTCGGTGGCGGGGCGGGTTATGGTGGCGCGCTGCTAGCCGGAAGAACCTCCGAGCAGGAGGTGGCAGCGCCTTCTGGCGGTACTCAGCCCAGCTCTGTGCCCCAGACGCCCCTTCCGAGCCCTAGTGGACGCTCAAACCCCCGGTCCAGCAGTGTGCCACCGTCCAGCCAATCCGGACGGAACCTAGTGGACGTTGCCAAGGCAGTGCTGCCAGGCACGGTAATGATCCGGGCCGGGGACGGCACAGGATCAGGTTTTATCTTCGACGGCTCCGGCCACATCATGACGAACAATCACGTGATTGAGGCAGCTGACGGCGACCGGCTGCGGGTCGTTCTGTCCAACGGCCGACGGCTTAATGCCAAGGTGCTCGGCCGGAGCAGGTCGTACGACCTGGCCGTCCTCCAAGTCAAAGCTGCCGGCCTGAAACCGTTGCAGATCGGCGATTCGGACTCCCCGCAGATAGGTCAGCCCGTGCTCGCGGTCGGCTCGCCGTTGGGTTTGCCCGGCACGGTGACCTCGGGAATCGTGAGCGCCCGCAATCGTCCGGTGGTGGTCCGTCCGACCGAAAACGCTGATGCCCAGACTGCCTACATCGACGCGATCCAGACCGATGCGCCGATCAATCCAGGTAATTCGGGCGGTCCGCTGATCGATTCCAGCGCTCGGGTCATCGGAATGAACTCGGCCATCTTG
>Ga0126305_10000650_pt1 | contig 14940 bp, 16 predicted proteins | sample Plot26_FD_92536 | JGI IMG/M metagenome (GOLD analysis project Ga0126305, IMG submission 92536) | Serpentine soil microbial communities from UC McLaughlin Reserve, CA, USA - Plot26 | ecosystem: Environmental > Terrestrial > Soil > Grasslands | place: USA: UC McLaughlin Reserve, Lake County... | reverse complement strand
TTACAGGTGCAGCATTACTTGAATCGTCTACCCTACAACACCGAACCGGCTCCGGGGCGCGCCACGCTGCGGACTTTCAGGGGTGTCGTGCGCCGTCGAACCGCTCATTGTCTCGAGGCGGCGCTGGCCGCGGCGGTCATCCTCGAACAACATGGATTCCCGCCGCTGGTTCTAAGTTTCGAGTCGGTCGATCATCTCGATCATGTCCTGTTCGTCTATCAACGGGCAGGGCGATGGGGATCGATCGGCCGCTCGCGAGATCCAGCGCTGCATGGTCGTAAGCCAGTGTTCCGGACGCCGCGAGACCTCGCGCTCAGTTACGTGGACGGCTACATCGATTACAGCGGCCGCATCACCGGCTACGCGGTCGTCGACCTGCGGATCCTGGGGGATTACGACTGGCGCCTCTCGGACCAGAACGTCTGGAAGGTGGAGCGGATGCTGCTCGAGTACCCGCACCGAGCGATCAACTCCTCAGACCGGCGGATCGATCGGTTGCGCAGTCGATACAAGTCCTTCAAGCAGCAGTTTCCTGACCGCAAGCCTCTGTACTACAAGGGTCGCGAGCGCTGGACCGAGCTGCCGCCCGAATTCAGTCGAGATCGAAATCGCGAGTCGGCTTCGTAACCGGTTCCTGCCCCGCCTGCTTCAAGGCCTCTTCGAATCGTCGGGAGAGCACATCGTCGCGGTTACGTTCGGCTTCGACCGATTGCGCGAATAACGCCTCGCGCCGGTCCTCCTGTGCGGCGACGATGCGATGCGCTTCATCGAGCTCGGGGCGATCTCCACGTACCGGCTCTTCGTGCCGGATCACACGACGGAGGCTTGCATCGACCACGAGGGTCGCATGGCAGCAAGGGCAGGGGACTTCGAATTCGGATGTGAGTTTCATCGCGAGGATCCTTATCGTTTCTTGCGCTGCGAGATGTCCCAGTTCAGCGTGATCGGATCGCCGCTCGCCGTTTTCGCGGTGACCTCGATCTTGCGGATGACTGTGCCCATCACCCAGCGCTGGCCGAAGCCCGTGTCGAACTGGCTGATCGGCGCGTTCAGGTGTCCGTCTGGTTTCAGCACCGGCGCCCCGCCCCGGTAATGATCGTTGACCGTGATCAGAACGTTACGCCATTCATCGGACGTCTGGTTGGTCACGGTGATGCTGTTCTCGTTGACCTGGATCGGCGGAGGTGGATCCGAGCATGCAGCAGCAAGACCGAGCACCAGCAGAGCGGCGGCAAGGTAGCGACGGCTGCGCATCCGGCTATGATAGCTCCATGTTCCAAGCAGTTCCTGCCGCAGGCTGATGGACTGGCTGTCCGTCTCGGGAGCCGTCTTCCTCACCTGGCTGATCGTCGTTTTCCTCTTCACTCCCGGCATCAACTATCACCTGGCACGGCGCACCTCGGTCCACGCCGACGATTTTCTCTACACTCTCCAGTCGACCTGCCAGGCGGCGCTTCACCATGGCAACCGCGTGACCGTGTTCACCAACGGACCGCAGTTCTATCCGGCGATGCTCGACGCGATTCGCTCGGCGACGCGTTCGATCAACATGGAGTGCTACATCTTCCAGCCCGGGCGAGTGGCGGACGATTTCATCGGAGCGTTGTCGGAGCGGGCGAAACTCGGTGTGAACGTGACGATCGTCGTCGACGCAATCGGGAGCTTCAGTCTGTGGGGGCGGCCCCTGCAACGCCTCCGAAAGGCTGGATGCCGGATCGAATCGTACCAGCGCATGGAGTGGCACCGCCTTGCCCGCCTCAACAACCGGACGCACCGCGAGCTCCTGATCGTGGACGGGAAGATCGCGTTCGTGGGTGGCGCCGGCATCGCCGACTGGTGGATGTACCAATCGAAGCGCCGCGGCAAGCCCTGGCGCGACACGATGGCGCGTGTCGAAGGCCCGGTGGTCGCCGCGCTTCAGGGTGTCACCGCCGAAAACTGGCTCGAGTGCTGCGGCGAAATCATCACCGGCCCCGAATTCTTCCCGGCGCTGGAGCCGGCCGGTGAGACGACCGCGTTCGTCATCAAGAGCTCTCCATCGGATCGCGCGACCGCGTCGCGGGTTGCCTTTCAACTGCTGATGGAGGGAGCGGACCACCAGGTCCGCGTCCACACGCCGTACTTCCTGCCCGATCGAGCGCTGCGCAAGGCGCTGGTGGCGATTGCGGAGCGCGGCGTCGCCGTGACCGTCATCGTTCCCGGCCGCATCACCGATCAGCGCTGGGTGCGGTATGCGAGTCGCCGGATGTGGGGTCAACTGCTGCGCGCCGGCGTGCGCATCTTCGAGTACCGCACGGCGATGACCCATGCGAAGGTACTGATCGTTGACGAGTTGTGGGCGGTTCTCGGCACGACCAATATCGACAACCGGTCGTTCGAGCACAATGACGAGATCAGTCTCGCGATGCGCGACCCGGCGCTGGCCGCACGTTTGCTGGAGGACTACGAGAGGGACATGACCGACAGCGAAGAGATCACTCTCGAGAAGTGGCAGCGCCGCCGGTTGTGGGAGAAGATCGTGGGCCCCTTCGTCTGGATCCTGGAGCGGCAGCAGTGAACGAAGCGAAGGCACGGCGTCACGTCGACGTCCGGATCGCCACCTACAACATCCATCGCTGCCGGGGAATGGATCGTCGCGTCGTTCCGTCACGCATCGCCGAGGTGATCCGCGACCTCGACGCCGATGTGGTCGCACTGCAGGAGGTAATCGGCGCCGGGCCGACCGGTCAGGGCCAGGCAGAGGAGATTGGTGCAGCGGTGGGCATGGGATGGGTGATGCATTCGGTCCGCCAGCTGCGCAATCACCAGTTCGGCAACGTCGTGCTGAGCCGCTTCCCGATCGTGCACCACGGAACCTACGATCTGTCGTGGCGCACCTGCGAGCAGCGAGCCTCTCAGCGCGCCGACCTCGACATGGGAGAGGGCTGCCGCCTGCACATCTACAACGTGCACCTCGGCACGGCCGTCCTGGAGCGGCGCTACCAGGCCGCCCGGCTGGCGGCATTCGTCCACGACCATCGGGTCAAGGGCCCGAAAGTGATACTCGGCGATTTCAACGAGTGGATGAAGGGGCTGGCGACCAAGACGCTGTCAGCGCTGTTCAAGAGCATCGATATCAGCCAGCACCTCCAACGACGCCGCACCTATCCAGGAATCTTCCCGCTGCTGCACCTCGATCACATCTACTACGAGGGTGACGTCACCGTCCGCAGCATGGAGCTCGTTCGAACCCGCAAGTCGCTCATCGCGTCGGACCATCTTCCGCTCGTGGCAGACTTTCGCATCGGGTTCTAACCAGTTGCCAGTTTCCGGTTGGCAGTTTTCAGGTGCGCACGTCGTGAACCTGTAGCTGGCACTCGTAACTGGCTACTGGTAACTGCCTACTGATTCAGTCTGATAAGCGTGAGCCCCGTGACCTTGACCGCCCTGACCATGTTCTGCGGCTCGCGTTCGGTGGTGTTCTCAGGCGTGTCTGCCGACGAGTGGTAATACAGGGAGTAGTCGATCTTCAGCTTCTTCGGATCGGCGGTCCCCTTCGATTCCCATCCCGCAGTCTGATCGAGTTCGGCCAGCTTGTCCCACGCTGCCGTGTAGATCGTGGTCGAGGGGATCTCGAGCTTGGTGTAATCCTGGCCGTGATACTTGCGCGGGAGGAAGGCGTACGAGTCGGTGCCTCCCTGCGACGGGTTGGTGGTGTACTCGGTCCAGAAGCCGGGGCGGCCGGCGTAATCGGCGGCAACTGCTTCGAGTGTGCGCAGGATCTTTTCGTTCCACGGTACTTCGTTCGACTCGAAGTAGATCGCGTCACGTTCCGCGCCGGTTCCGGTCTCGTCGAAATTGAAGACGCCGCGCAGCTGTCCGAGCTGCTCGCCTTCCTTTTCGATGAACGTTTTTGCCGAGCGGTACTCGGCACCCCACACGGCGAAGCGGATCGAATAGCGCGGCCGCGCCGCCTTCCCCGACTTGATCGCTGCCGTGTAGGCACGCGCTATTTCCATGACCGTCGCCACACCCGACGCGTTGTCGTCCGCTCCCGGACCGCCCGAATCCGAATCACCGTGCGCACACACCAGGTAGTACGGTCCTGGCTCGGTACCCGATAAGGTTGCGATGACGGTCTTACCGCGCCCTTCCCGGACGGTTGCGTCGAGCGAAACATTGACGGATCGGCCTGCCTTGGCCGCCGACGCGAGCGATCGTCCATCGACGTACGACACAGAGAACACCGGAACCGGATGCGTCGCACTCGCGCTCAAGGACGAGAGCCGCGACCAGTCCACGTAGCGCTTCGGATCATTGGGAGCGCTGGTGAGAATGGCGGCGGGAAGGAAACCGCTCTTGACGATCGCCGTATAAGCCCGTCCCGCATCACCGGGCGTATAGATCACCCGCCCTTTCCATTCTTCGACGGCCGTGGTCTTTCCCATATCTTCGACCAGCAGCAGCTTGCCGGTGGCGTTCCTGGTCGCCGGTGAGAAGCCGAAGGGGTACGCGCTTTCGATCACGCTGCCGTCCTCGAGCGAAACACTCCAGGATTGCTCCCAGTGCGCGAGCGCCGGCGCGTCTTCCTGGATGGCGACGGTGAGCCCCAGTTTTTTGAAGAAGGCGCTCAGGTACGCCGACGACTTCTCGTTCGACGGCGTGCCGGCCATCCGCGGTCCGAACGCGACCAGCTCGCGAACGTAGCGCTTGAGCTCAGCTTGAGACACAGCCGATGAGAACGCGTCCTCGGCAGGACGGCTCGGTCCCGTCGCCTGCGCGAGCGTGACCAGAAGGGTAACGGCCAATAGCGGATAGGACATGGCAGCAATTCTGGCCCAAAAGCGCCGACGGCGCGATTCGGGCAGCCCTGAAGGGGTGCACTACGCACATGGAACATTGGCCCCGCCCCGGCCGTATTGACAGGATAGATTGCATAATGATATCACTTTGCAATCGATTGCGAGGAGGTCGCAAACATCATGATCCGTGAACGACAAGTGAACGCCCTGCCCGGTCTCCCTGTGCTCCTCGTCCTTATTGCGGTGGATATCACCGCTATCTACGGACTGGTCGACGCCGCCCAGGACGGTTCGCTGACGAGGATTCTCATTTGCGTGATCGCGACCATCGTGGCGACGTTCCTGATGGCCGGCCTCTTCGTCGTCAATCCCAACGAAGCCAAGGTGCTGCAGTTGTTCGGCGCGTACTCGGGAACGGTAAAGAATCCCGGGCTCCGGTGGGCCAATCCGTTCTACACGAAGAAGCGGGTCTCTCAGCGCGTGCGCAACTTCGAGAGTGCCAAGCTGAAGGTCAACGACAACGAAGGCAATCCGATCGAGATCGCCTCAGTGGTCGTGTGGCGCGTCGTCGACACCGCCGAAGCGGTGTTCGAGGTCGATGATTACAACAACTACGTGAAGGTGCAGACCGAAGCGGCGCTGCGAAATCTCGCGACCAGCTACACCTATGATGCCCACGACGAGCACACGATCTCGCTCCGCGGGACGACGCAGGTGGTCGCCGATCACCTGAAAAAAGAGATACAGGACCGGCTGGCCCGCGCGGGTGTGGAAGCGATGGAAGCGCGCATCAGCCATCTCGCGTATGCGCCGGAGATCGCCCACGCGATGCTGCAGCGGCAGCAGGCCGGCGCGATCATCGCCGCCCGTTCGCGCATCGTCGAAGGTGCCGTCGGCATGGTCGAGATGGCGCTCGAACTCCTCTCCAAACGTGACATCGTCACGCTCGACAACGAGCGCAAGGCGGCGATGGTCAGCAACCTGCTCGTCGTCCTGTGCGGTGACAAGTCGACGCAGCCGATCATCAACACCGGAACGATCTATCAATAGGGCCGTGTCTGACCGGAAGCCGTTCCTCTTACGCGTCGACCGTGAAGTTCTCGAAGCCGTTCAGCGCTGGGCAGATGACGACCTGCGCAGCCTGAACGGCCAGATCGAGTTCCTGCTGCGGCGTGTGCTGAAAGAGGCAGGGCGGGAGGTGAAGAAAGGAGATAGGAGCTAGAGTGAGCTCCTGCCTCTTACGACTCTTCGTAATCTTCTTCGATCGGCGGCAGCAGGCGCGTCGGCATTCTCAGCGCTTCGCGATGATCGAACAGCGGCAGGTCACGCACGTGCAGCGACAGCGGGCACCCCGGAGCTTTCTCTTCGACGACGACGGTGACCGGGCTACCTTCCACGCCTTCGCGGAAGCCGATGCGGCATCCACAGGCGAGTTGTGCGTGCGTGAAACCTTTCAACATTCTGGGATCGATTCTACTACAGGAGCGGCTTGAGCTCCTTCTCCAGTTGCTCTTTCGACATTGGTCCGAAATGCCGTTTGCACACGGAACCGTCGCGCGCGATGACGACCGAAGTCGGCAATCCAAAAATGGGTCCGTACGCGTCTTCGAACTCCGGCGTGTTCATTACCAGTGGATAGTTCATCTTGTGCTCCGAGGCGAATGCCTTCAGCTGGTCGCCTGCGTCTTCGGTCAGGACGCCCACGATCTCGAAGCCCTTGCTCTTGTTCGCTTCGTAAGCCTTCACGAACTCGGGGATCTCGGCGAGGCAGGGCGCACACCAGGTGGCCCAGAAGTTCAGAAGGACGACTTTACCCTTCAGGTCGGCAACCTTGAAGTCGGCGCCGTTCATGTCTTTGAGGGTGAAGTCCAGGTTGGCCATGCCTTCGCCCTTGCACGAGGCGCCTTCAGTCGCCGGCATTAGTGCCGGATCTCCCTGGCTCCGCAGCATTGTCGGGAGTGTCAGCAGCGCGAGCGCAATCGCCGCGGCCGCGCCGATCATCCATTTGGTCTTCATCGCGGAACCTCAGTACACATTGGCTTTGACGTAGCGGACGACCCCTTCGAGATCGGGCCGGCGGGAGTGCGCGAGAACGACGTAAGTGCGGCCGTTCTGCGACCACAGCACCGAATCGTGGGAAAAACGTTCAACAACCTGTTCGGGTTCACCGACGACCTTTTCAGGAAGGACGTAGATCGACAGCGGCTCGCCGCGCCATTCGTACATGAGGTGGGCGACGCGTCCGTCGGTCACCGCGCACCGCCGGACCGCGCGCAGCTCCAGCCCTGTGCCGGGCGACGAGGCTGGAACTCGCAGCGGCCACCCGTAGGTTGCTGCCCACTGCTGGCCCGCTGATGCGGCATCAACCGGGGCCGAGGTGTTCGCGAACCGCGAGCACTTCGCGTGATCGAGCGTCATCTGGAAGGCGAGCGCCTGCACCTTGTTGTTCAATCCGAAGACGAACACTGCGGTAACCGCCAGGAACAGCGTCGCGGCGATCGAGAGCGGCAGCCACCGCCGGATCGGCGGCATCGCGCTGCTTCGCTGGCGATTCCAGGCGGCGTGAGCCGCGCATTTCGACCGCAGCGAATCGGACGCGGTCTCCCGCAGCTCGTCGCGGCGGGCGAGCACCACGTCGCGCGCCGCCCGCTCGATCGCCACGATGTCGCGGCAGTGGCCGCAATGGTGGATGTGAGTCTCAACCGCGGCCCGGTCGCCGGCTGCGGCTTCACCATCCACGTATGGCGTCATCAACGGTTCTACGTCCCGGCAGCTCTTCATGCTCGTCTAACTACCCCGCTACCCGTGCCCTGGCCAGCCGCTCGTAGAGCATGCGCCTTCCGCGCGAGATCCGCGACATCACGGTCCCGATCGGAACGTCCATCATGGCGGCGATTTCTGCGTACGAAAACTCCTCGACGTCACGTAACCAGACCGCCTGGCGAAACGTGCCGGGCAGGCTATCGAGCGCCGCTTGAAGGTCCGCATCGAGCGTTGCGCGCGTGAGCAGTTGCTCAGGTGTCTGTGAGGCCGCCCCGCTCGGGTCCAGCGACTGTGCCGCCTCCACTGCTTCACTGTCGATCTCTACCGGATTGCGCCCGTCGTGCCGGCGCATGTTCCGGTAAGTATTGTGGAGGATGGTGAACAACCATGCCTTCAGGTTCGTTCCGCGCGCGAATTGCGCTGAAGAACGAAACGCCTTCAGGTAGGTGTCCTGCACCAGATCCTCCGCATCCGCACCCCTGCGGGTCAGCCGAAGCGCGGTCCCGTAGAGGCTGTCGACGTACGACAGCGCTTCCTGCGTGAACGGGTCATCAGCTCCAGGAGTGCCGGGTTTCCCAAGGCCTCCCGGCGCCGCCCGGCCTTCCGTCGATGAGCGTCGTCGCACGACCATCAGCAAGTCACAAGACGCCCTTCCGGCTAGAACACCGGACATAACGTCCTTTATTCCAATAGATTGTACCCGCCACAGGACGCAAGCGTTCACAGGCGATGACAGACGGGAATCGGAGCCGGCCGTTGTGAGCCTTTTTACGGGCGTTCTCGAGGGGCACGTGGCTTGCTATCGCGCGCTCGTTCGCCGTTTGCCCCGGGGACCTCTCCGTTGCGGCAACCGTCTTAGCTACAGTAACATCGCGGCTCAACGCTCCCAGCTCCCAGCTCCCGGCTTCCTGCTCCCACTGGAAGCCGAAAGCTGTGAAGCTGGAAGCTGCATCTCAGAGGTGGAAACATGCGCACGCGCTTTTCGCGCGGCACCTTCGCGGGTCTGCTGGCCGTGGTGCTCGTCACCGGCCTGCTCCCGCAGGACGCCTTCGCCCAGACTCCGTACGTTCCTTATTTCGGCAAGAACAAGATCCGGTACGACGACTTCAGGTGGAAGATCTATACAACCGACCACTTCGAGTTCTATTACTACCCTGAGATCGAGCAGCACATCGAGCGCGTGGCCAGCTATTCGGAAAGCGCCTACCAGCAGGTCAGCGCCGACTTGAAGCACGACCTGGCGTTCAAAGTGCCGATGGTGCTCTACAAGACGCAGAGCGAGTTCCAGCAGCAGAACATCGAGTCGGGCGAGCTTCCTGAAGGTGTTCTCGCCTTCGCCGAACCCTACCGCCAGCGGATGGTGCTGCCGATCGACGAGCCCTCCGACGCGCTCTACCGGTTGATCACCCACGAGCTCACCCACCAGTTCGAATTCGACATCATCCCGCGGTCGCTGCTCCGGCGCGGCCTTCCGCTGTGGGTCGACGAGGGGCTCTCGGACTACATGACGGGCTACTGGAACTCTTTCGACCTGATGACGGTCCGCGATGCCGCAGTCTCCGACAACGTTCCTTCGATGAGCAATTTCCAGGGAGTCGCGTTCCAGGATGGCCGCCTGCCATACAACCTTGGCCATGCCGCCTTCGAGTTCATCGAATCCCGTTGGGGCAAGGAAGGGCTGCGGCAGTTCCTGTTCGCACTGCGCAAAGCGGTGATCGGCGGCGGCGAGAGCGCATATGAGGAAGCGTTCCGCTTGAAGGCGGATGAGTTCGACGAACAGTTCGAGAAATACCTGAAGGATCGCTTCAAGCCGTTCCGCGACAAGGAGCGTCCGGCCGATTACGGCAAGAACCTCGCGCCCAAGCGTGACAAGACGCCGTACTCGGTGGTGGTGTCGATCGAGCCATCGCCTTCCGGAGACCTCATGGCGGTCGCGGCGGGTAACCGCAAAGACCAGGAGCTCGACATCGTCCTGCTCTCGACCAAAGACAACAAGGTGATCGGCAATCTGACCGGCGGCTTCAACAAGGATCGCGGGTTCGAATACATCGTCACGCCTGGCGGCTTCCGCAACAACGCCGTCCCGTGGATGTCGTGGGCGCCGGCCGGAGATCGCCTCGCGTACTTCGCGCGAACCGAGAAGTACAAGACGCTCATCCTCCAGAACGTCGTCAACAAGAAGGTCGAGAAGCGGATCGAGTTGAAGCAGGTCGACATGCCGGAGTCGCCCGACATCAGCCCTGACGGCAAGAGCGTGGCCTTCTCTGCGCTCAAGGGCGCGGTGGGCGACATCTTCACGGTCGACATCGAGACCGGTGCCCTGAAGAACCTCACCAACGATGCGTTCGGTGACTACGCTCCGACCTATTCGCCCGACGGAAAATCGATCGTTTACCTGGCCCGCGTCAGCGGCAATGACAAGCTGTTCAAACTCGATGTGGCGACCGGAACCAAGACCCAGATCTCCTTCGGCACGCACGACGAGGGTGCGGCGGCGTTCATCGACGCGGACACGATCGTCTTCTCGTCGACGGCGACGGATCCGAACGTCCCGATCGAGCCGGAAGTTGCGCGTAACGGCAACATTCACAACATCTGGACGTTGAACCTGAAGAACGGCGAACTGCGCCAGTACACCGACACGCTGACGGCCAACGTGTCACCGATCGTGCTGCGCGATCAGAAAACTCCGCGGATCGCTTTCGTCACCTATTACAAGGGTGAGTACGGGATCCACACACTGTCGAGAGACCAGCCTCTTCACACGGTTGCGAGCGCTGACTTCGGCGCGCCCGGACCGGTGATCGATTTCCAGCCCCCGCTCACGCACACACTGGTGAAGAGCAACGTTCGAACCAAGGGCACATTCGAGAAGCTGTTCCTCGAAGGGCGCCCGCCGGTGAACATCGGCGTTACCAGTGGCGGCGACCTGTTCGGCGGCACACAGGTGACCTTCACCGACGTTCTCGGCGACAAGCAGTTCAACATCTTCGCCGCGTCGGTATCGCAGTACCGGACGATGTCGGCATCCTACGTGAACCTCTCCCGCCGGCTGCAGTATGCATTGCAGGTCTTCTCGCAGACGCAGTTCTATTACGGCAATCAGCCAGGCCAGTTGTACGATTACGACTACGCCTACCTCGATCGCGATCAGGCACTCGCGACTGAGACGTCCAGGGGCGTCACGGCGTTCGGCATCTACCCGTTGAATCGTTATGCGCGCCTGGAACTGTCGGGCGGCCTGATGCAGTACAAGCAGGAATACACCGACGAAGGGCTGCAGCAACTCGCCAACCAGTTTCAGCAGGCGACCTACGGCCGCACGCTCTTCGCCGACGGCGCGTTCATGCCGCTGGCAATCAATTACGTGCAGGAAACGACCGTCTTCCGCGAGTACGGCCCGCTCGCCGGGAATACCGTGCGAGTCGGCTATGAGGTCGCCCCGAGTTTCGGCAATTTCCTTGGACGGCAGACGGCGGAAGCCGATGCCCGTTATTACATGCGGCTGGGCACCAACGGAGTGCTCGCCTTTCGCGCGCGCGGGCTCAAGAGCTGGGGTGACTATCCCGGTTATCTGTACTTTGGCGGCAACTCGGAACTGCGCGGATATGACTACCTCCAGTTCATCGGAAGCAAGGCGTTCTTCACGAACGCGGAGCTTCGCTTCCCGCTGATCGAAGCGGCACTGACTCCGCTGGGGGTGATTGGCGGTCTGCGCGGTGTCGCCTTCGCCAACCTGGGGGGAGCCGGCTTCAACGGCGTGCCAATGACCGTGTGGACGACGAAGGACGTGGAGTACACGCCTTTGATCGGTTTCGTCAACGACCCGACCGCACTCACGGGATTGAGTCCGGTTTTCGGTCCGACGACGCAGATCACCGGCTTCAAGCTGGTCGACGGACGCGCCTCATACGGAATCGGTCTGGAGACCTTCGCGCTTGGGTTCCCGATCCACTTCGACTGGTCCTGGCGAACACTCTTCAACAAGGAGTACGAAGACTACGTCTTTGCATTCCAGGGCCTGGCGGAAGGGAAAAGCGGCAGCGATTGGTTCCGCAAGCCGAAATTCTCGGTGTGGATCGGCTACGACTTCTGATCGTGAAGCATTGCAACGATCTCGTGGCCCTCCTGGTGGATTACGTCGAGCACCAGCTTCCGCCGGAGGTCCACGTCAGACTCGAACAGCACCTGGCCCGTTGCCCGAGCTGCCTGACGCAGCTCAAGACCTACCAGTCCACCGTTTCGCTCCTGCGCACCATCAAAGACGATGACTTGCCGCCGGAATTGCGCTGCACGTTGAAGGCTTTCCTCAGCCGCAACTGCAGTAACTGAGTCATGTCCGTTCCCGCTGCCAAGAAGCCATCGGACAGCTTCACCGAGATGGTTCAGGTCGTGCTGCCCAACGATGCAAACCCCCTCGGATTCATCCTCGGCGGGACGGTGATGCACCTGATCGACATCGCCGGCGCGATTGCCTGCCACCGCCATACGCGAAGCCTGCTGGTGACAGCGGCGGTCGACGGCCTGCAGTTCCTGCACCCGATCAAGGTCGGCGACCTGATCATTCTGAAGGCGCGCGTCACGGCGGCGTGGAGCACCTCGCTCGAGGTCGAGGTGGAAGTTTTTTCGGAAGAGACGCTGACCGGCTTGCGCCGGATGACCAGCCGAGCCTACCTGACCTTCGTGGCGATCGATCTCGAGGGGCGGAGGCTGCCGATTCCCGGCCTGGTGCTCGGGACCGACGAAGAGAAGATGCGGGCCGCGGAAGCTGAGACGCGCCGCTCCGAGAGACTGCGAGCGCGAAAAGCACTCGAGGAGCGGCTGGGAACCACCGCCTGACGCTGACTACTTGCCCTGGTAGAATTCGGCGTTTTTCGGAATGTAGGACTTCCACTTGTCGGGCGTTTCGTCGAGCGCGTAAATCGCCTCGACCGGACACGCGGGAACGCATGCGCCGCAATCGATGCACTCATCGGGATGGATGAAAAGCATCTCGGCCGTGGCAAACTCCGGTTCATCCTTGCGCGGATGGATGCAGTCGACCGGGCAGACGTCCACGCACGCTGAGTCCTTCGTACCGATACACGGTTCACAGATGATGTAAGCCATTGCAGTCCTCAAGTATATCTGAAGACTCGAAGCGTCACCTCTCAGCCATGGTACCGTAGCGCCGTGCGGATCTCAGCCTGGTGTGCACTGATCGCCGCTGCCCTGCTGTCGCCGTCTGCCGCCGGGGCGCAAACGATACCGTCCGAGCCGCTTCGCATGTTCGACGGCCGCCTGGTCTTCACCGGTGAAGCGGTCGGGACACTCGGCAAGTCGGACGACGAATCCTATTTCAACTACACCGACTACGAACACAACGCGCTTCGGATGATGCGGCTGTCATTTGCCGGGCTGTGGCAGCCGGTCGATCGCCTAGCCTTCGTCGGCGAGATCCGCTCCGAGAACTTCGACCAGCCAGAAGCGTATGCCGCGTACGTGCGGGTCCGGCCCTGGCGCAAGCACGCCTTCGATATCCAGGCGGGCCGAATTCCTCCTGTATTCGGCGCTTTCGCCCGGCGCATCTACAACTCCGATCGATTTCTGATCGGCTACCCACTCGCCTACCAGTACCTCACGTCGCTGCGGCCTGATGCCTCGCCGATCATTGCCGACGACCTCCTGCGAATGCGCGCGCGCGGCTGGCGATCGAGCTTCCCGCTCGGGTCCGTCGACGCCGGTCCTGGCGTACCGTTGATCTCTGCCTTCGAGTGGGATACCGGTGTCGAAGCACGCTACCTGACCGGCCGCACCGAGACGGCGGTTTCGGTGACGACCGGCACGCTGTCGAACCCGCGCGTCGCTGACGACAACAACACGAAGCAGGTCTCCGGACGATTCGCGCTCAAGCCCGTCACAGGTCTGCTCGTTGGTGCATCGGCTGCGCGCGGTGGCTGGCTGTCACGCGAAGTGCCGACGCTCGACGGGCTGTCGCGGTATGCACAGACGACGATCGGTACGGACGCGGAGTACTCACGAGATCACTGGTTGGTCCGCGGCGAGATGGTGTGGAGCCGCTGGCGGCTTCCGTTTGCCGCAATCCCCGCGGAAGGTCCGTCGGTCGAAGCCCTCGCCACCTGGATCGAAGGCCGATACCGGATCACCCCGCGCTGGTACGCTGCGGCGCGCGGCGACAGACTTGGCTTCTCGCGTATTACGTCGACGATCCCAGGCTCGCGCCCGGTCCCATGGGAAGCGCCAGTGGTCCGCTTCGAGGCAGGCGGGGGCTATTACCTGCGCCGCAATATTGTCGCCAAGGCCTCCATCCAGTGGAACGATCGCCAAGGCGGCCGGGTGACCAGCCGGCAGTTCGTCACTGCGCAGGTGGCTTATTGGTTCTAAATCGCATTCACGCGGCGCTGTGCGCTACCGCGCTGCTCACAACAATTCCAAACGCCAAACTCTCAACTCCAAAGGTGCTCGTTGGAGGTTCGACTTTGGAGTTTGGAGTTTGGAGCTTGAAATTTGGAGTTGGGGTTGGAGCAGCCCCCGGAAGCATCCGTGGACGCGTCGAGCTGCGACAGCCTCCTGCGGATCTCGATCCGCGGCCGAACCCGTCCGACCTCGGCATGCATGCAGCCCACGGCGCGACCGATCGTCGCCGCTCGGTGGTCTACCTCGACCCCGCCCCGCGGGCCGCGTTCGACGTCCGGGAGGACGCGCACGCGCGGATGGATCAACGCGACGAAACATTCGTGCCGCACGTGCTCGCCATCGTCGCCGGCACCACGGTCGACTTCCCCAACAACGACGGCACTTACCACAACGTGTTCTCCCTTTCGAAACCGCGATCCTTCGATCTCGGCCGCTATGCGGCGGGGCGCTCGAAGTCGGTTCGCTTCGATCAGCCCGGGATCGTGCGCGTGTTCTGTGACATCCATTCACACATGAGCGCGTTCATCGTCGTGTTCTCACATCGATACTTCGCGGTGACCGACGATGAGGGCCGGTACCGGATCGACAACGTCCCGCCTGGTACCTACACGGCGGTGGCGTGGAACGAGTCGATGCCGTCGGAGACGCGGCGGGTCACGGTCGGCGACGCGGCTGATGCCGACCTCAACTTTTCACTGTCGAAGAAGCAGCCGTGATCCATCGTCCCTGCAGCAGGCGATGACGATCTTCTCGTCGCTCACCAACCGGCTGTTCATCGCGATGGCGCTGCTCGCTGTGCTATCGATCGGCGCGGCCACTTACTATGCGACGGCCGCCGTGACGGCGCAGGCCGAAGGAGAGCTCCGCCGCGGTGTCGACGAGGCCGGGAAACTGGTCGAAGAATATCGCAGCCTGCTGCTCGAACACTTCAACCGCGAAGCGCACCTGGTTGCTGACCTGCCGCGATTCAAAGCGACGG
>Ga0126305_10000649_pt1 | contig 14949 bp, 26 predicted proteins | sample Plot26_FD_92536 | JGI IMG/M metagenome (GOLD analysis project Ga0126305, IMG submission 92536) | Serpentine soil microbial communities from UC McLaughlin Reserve, CA, USA - Plot26 | ecosystem: Environmental > Terrestrial > Soil > Grasslands | place: USA: UC McLaughlin Reserve, Lake County... | reverse complement strand
TTCTATGACATTAGAACAGGAAAGGGGTTTAGAGAAGTCAATCATATCATTTGGTAGACTAAAACATATTGTAGTAGATCAAGATCTGAATGTAATTGATGGTGCTCATCGTCTAACTGTAGAGAAGGCAAACGGCACAGAGAAGGTAAACGTTATTCAAGTAACCGTTAAAGATGAGATTGAGAGAAAGATGATGCGTGAAACTCTCAATAAACTGCATGGGACATACAACAAGGAGAAAGAAGCAAATGAATTACAACAAATTCTAGAATCAAATAGATTAGATGAACTTACTGAATTACTAGGACAACAGAAAGGAGATCTAATTGTATTGATAGAACAACAACAATTAAGAAATTCAGATCTTGATAATGATGATGATAGCAATAATAATATAGTAGAGAATGGACACAATACTAATACTACTAATGGTTCTCAATGTCCTAAATGTGGATATAGATTGATAGAATGACTGTCAAAACAGGATTACTAACTGACAGACAAAGAGCAGTAGTAGAAACAATAAGAATGAAACTAAACGAAACAACTTCAATGGCATACCTCAAATCAGTAGGTCACGAAATGTCTCTTTCTACATGGTATCGTGAGAAACGTAAGATTGAATCCATGAAATTAAAGAGATTATATCATATTGCACAGATAGGATTTCAGGATCAGCACTTAGAAACAATAGATCAGTACGAAATGGGTTTCAAAATGATGTGGCAGAACGTTTTGAGGGAACGGGATCCGTATAAGCAGAATTCTATGATTAAAGATATCCTATTGTTGAAGCCATATCTGAGTAGTTACTATGAGGCAACTAAACTCATTATAGAAAAACAGCCAACTGAAAATGAATCCATCAACGAGCAACAAGAACAAATCGGAGAATCCAATAGTATATCCCCATTTATACGAGACGCAGCAACTAATTCAGAAGCAGATAAACAACTCAACAGGAAATTTTAGTCTAGAACAGATAGAAATATTATCTCAATTACCTTTTTGGATTAACGATTACACTGCTCATTCTAGAGCATTCGATTCAACAGACCAAAAATGTTGTTTTAATCATTACGTTGGCCTACCCTGGAAATACGATGATAGGTTTCCATTATTTGATTACGAGGTTCACGAACAATACAAAGGACAACCTGGCATTTTCTATTCATATGAAAACAATGATTGCACTTGGATACTGAAGGCCACAGGTCTAGGGATAACTGAGTTCTCTCTTAGGTATATGTGCTGGAAAGCCCTAACAGGTGATAGAGCACAATACGCAAACTCAAAGATGGTAATAGTTACTGGTCCAAACATAAAACTAGCCATTGAACTTATCAATCGTATCCGTAACATATTCTATGACCGTCTTGGTATCATATTTGAATCCGAGAAAACAAAGATCATTTTACCACATAACAATGTGACTATAGAGGCATTTCCTTCTAATCACGTAGATTCATTTCGTGGTCTACCAAAGGTTAGTATTGTATTAATCGATGAGGGCGATTTCTTTGCACCTGGTGAACAGGTTGCTGTAAGAGACGCAGCAGAACGTTACTTGGGAAAGTCTAGAGCAAAGATATTCCTTGTGTCCACACCGTACGAACCAGGCGGCCTTATGGAGAAGATCCAGAAGGAAGAGAACTCAATATACAAAAAGATACAGCTAAACTATGAAGCAGGCCTCAATAAGATATTCACCCCTGCAGAAATAGCAAGAGCTAAGGAATCACCATCATTTGAGAGGGAATACAATCTAAGATACGCTTATGATATTGGTAACGTAATTAATGAAAATGCTATTCAGAAATGTTTAGATTTTAAGTATAGTCCAGAACACATTGTTTATGAATGTCCTAAATGCATATCTGTAGATCCTGCATGGGGAGGAAGCAGTAAATTTGCTATTATAGTCTCTCAGTTTATGGATGGTCGCATTCATATTATGCATGCGGAGGAATTTGAGAGGCCAGATCCTTTTGAAATGGAAAGACTGGTTCTAGATTTAACACACAAATATGGTTTATTTGAGGGAACTCATCAGAACGGCCAAATAATTATAGACGGTGCAAACGTAAACTTCATCAAATCAATGAAACATATGCTAAACGAGAACGTACATTATGAGAATGAGAAACCGGAGGACCACATATACAAACGTGTTAGACCTGTTAACTTTGGTACAATGCATAGACAAATGTTAACAAACATGCAACAACTTGTATCAAAGGGTTATGTAGCAATAGATGAAAGGTTCGAAGACCTAATAAACCAATTACGTATTGCTCAATGTGATGCTAATTATAATCTAATAAAGAAACCTCTATCCCTTGATCTAGTTGATGCTCTAAGAATGAATCTATTGGCGTTTCAGATAATATAATAATAAAAAATAAATAGTAATGCGCATTACTAACCACTTGTTAAGAGTTGGTAAGAAGAGATAGTGATAGTGTAGAATTTATTTATTGCGCTTGTGGGTGTGGATTTACTAGGTCGAAATATGGTAAGTGGCATAAACACCGATTTATTAAAGGTCATGAGAATCGAGGACGAAAAGGAAAAGATGCAGCGAGATTTAAAACTGGTCAAACTAGGAGCGTACATGGCTATGTATTAATACTATCTCCAGATCACCCATATGCTGATAAGTTACACGGTTATGTTAGAGAACATAGAATAGTTTATGAAAAATATATGACTGAGAAATGGGGGATAAGATTCATTATTCATCCATCATTAGGGGTTCACCATATTAACGGAATTAGAGACGATAATAGGATAGAGAATTTACAACTGCTAACAAAAGCACAACATACTAGTTATCACAGTATCATAACATGGCAAAAACGCAGACAAATTAAATAAATAATAATAATTTAATATGGATTATCATCCCATAAATCATAGATATTGTGTGTTTGACTTTCAATCTTTAATTTCTTTTTATCTGTAACGTTTTGTCCTTCTGTTACCTTTACCTTAACCAAATCTCCTCCTCCAATGCTATCAGTTCCTACTTTCTCAACAATCTCAACCTTGTAAGTAGTTATTCCATCTCCATAATATTTGATTTGATTATTATTATTATTATTCATATCAATACTATGCACTATCCCATATATATATTATACTATTGTATTATACGTTGTATATTATAATAGTAATAAGGTTTATATTAGTAACTACCAATAGTATTGATTAATGAATAACCAAATAGAATTAGATAAGGAGTTAGAACAAATGGAATTAGATTTGATACAGAGTTGTGACGTTGAGATTGGATGCATCAATTGTGGTAAGATTGTGATGTATGCTAATCCAATAAACTTTGAAGGACAACAATTACCTGATATGATTTGCTTAGAGTGTAAAAATAAGAAATGAAGGAGGATCAGCATAAAGATGTCACCACTAATTAACGTTAAAGCATTCAAATGCCTAAAATGTCAACATATATGGCTATCTAAAAAATATCTAGAAGATGGAAAGACAAAACCTATAGCATGCGCCCGTTGTAAGTCTCCCTACTACGACAGACCTATAGCAACAGAGACAAAAAAGAAGAAATGAAACTAATAATAATTTTATTGTTAATAATATTCGTACCTATAATAATTAATAATAATATTTATGCAATAGAAGAAGACTCATCTTGTCCAATATCATTATATCAAATGAGGACGCAAGCAGCATTAAACGCATTATTAGAAGACCAAGATATAGACGAAGGAATTTATCAACTTACACTTTTGCAGGAATCATTAGAGAGATGCTAAAATAATAATGAGTCTTAGAGAAGAAATCTTCAAAATTGTATACACCGAAGATCCTGACAATCCTGATTTAGTTTGGCATACATATCAAGACAAACGAATTGAAATGATTATCCAAGCATTTGAAAAAAGAATAGATTCAATAGACGAATGTAATTTAGATGGTGAAAGTAAACGAATAGTTAAGCAGATGTTTAAATGAATAACAACAACAGTAAAACCCATGTATCAGCAGACCTTATACTTAGAGCTAAACACAATCCCATCATGGTGGCAGGTAGATGCCCCGAACAGAATTGCAACCGTAGGACATCACACATTCTCTACTTCTTTGTTGGACCCAACCTGAATATAAGATCGTTTTATGCGGCCCTTTGTGAAAAACACGCAGAAGAAAAGAAAGCATACTATGAAGATAGACTGAATAGAGAAACCGAGATCGTATTCATAGAAGACATCAACAAGAGGACACGAGAACGAGGAGAGGACAAAAACATAGTGGCCGTAAAGGACAAAGAGGATATCAAGGTAGTAGATAATACAGCAGCAGCAGAAGGAACAAAAGATGAATAATAATAATAATAACATAGAGATCCATAAAGAATCAGACTTTATTCTATTTTTAAAACACAGTGAAATCCAACTAACTCCAGAAATTAGACTTCTATATCATATGGCCGACTATAATGTATGTTTTGTCTGCCTTCATATAGACACATACTATAAGGAAAACAACCATTATGAAAGTTATTACGAACTAAAAGACCACTTCATAAAAGAGCACACTAAAGACCACGAAGGTAATAGGCGAGATAAAGGTTCTGCTTTTGGTTCTTCTCTTGCCTCTATGCATGATTATTATTCAAAGACTAAACTTCTAGTTTGGAACAATAACAAGATATTAGGACTCATAGACCAAATGATAGTCCTGGAAAACTATCTAGATCGGAGGATCTCCATGAGAGGTAAGAAGAAGAAGAAGAAGAGTAAAGATCCTGATGATAAGAGGCTTATATTTTATAGAGATTTAGGGAGATGTATCATAAAAATAATGAAAGAGTATCAAATCCCACAACTCATGTTTATCAAGTATTTTGGTTTAACTCCTATCGCATTGGAACAATATACAACTGCCTACTATATGTCTCTAGACGATAAAGATAAACCTGGATGGATGAGGAGAGCACTATATTATTAAAATGAATTCTAAAGATAATAATAATAATAATAATGATAATAATAATAATTGTTGGACACCACTACCTGCTAAGTGGACCCCATCAACAATAGTCAAACTACATAACAGACTATTAGCTAAATTCATACCACAGATGTTACAATCTAAGAAATTCACCACTATGGAAGAAAAGTCAAGAAGAATTGCCGCTGCTGTCCAATGGATTCAACTAATACATAATTATACTATGAGTGGGCAGATGACATACAAAAGAAAGAAGGAAAAAGAGGAAAGAAGAAATGAAATGTCCTAAATGTAAGTTTGATGATATATTAGAATGTACAGAAAGATTAGAATATTATTGTAAGATTTGCGAAATTTATTGGAGAGTAAGAAGAAATGAGTGAAAGTAAGATAAATGTAAATAAATGTCTAAACTGTGGTGATCCAGTAAACGTTAGAATGTTCCTGTATGACTCACCTACATTCTGTTCGGGTCAATGCAAGGATGCTTATCAAAGGAGAAGATAAATAAAAAATGATTATGCAAGCTAAAGGCTGTGGATGTAGGTATAGAGTTAACGATGCTGTTCAACCACACCAAGAACATTGTGAACACTTATGTGATAAGCATAAAGATAGATTCATTTTAGAATTATATAATAAAGATAAAAACTTTAGACATGGTATGATTGAATGGATGAAAATAACAGATGAAATGAATAAGTGTAATAGTTAATCTATTCATATCATTATATTTTTATTATGTGCCAACAACTATATGTCATAAATGCAAACAGCAGAAAGAAGAATCACAGATCAGGATATACCATTTGACCTTAAGCAAAAATGTACGTCAAAATTCGTTTTTAGCAGGATTAAGTTCTGTGAATCTCTGTTACTCTTGCGACGGAGCAAGAAAAACTAGTATAGTTAGATTCTTAGAAGCAGGACAATAATAAAACGTGCAATGTACAAAATGTCATGCTGTAATACAAAAAGCGGTTATGGTTATAGATAGTATTATTCCTAACGCATTAACTTATTGTAAGGAATGTTTTAAGATGGAGTTTATGGGCGAATAAAGAAGAAAGAAATGAAAACCTATGACAAGTTTACAATATCACATGAATGCGGCTGTCAGTATTATATAGATAATAGGGAAGCAGATCAAACGGAGTTGTGTCCATATCACCTTAAATTCATAGTAAACATAAAATCATTATGGAGAGGAGAAGAAGAAGAGATGGATAACACAAAATGAAATGTCAGAAATGTAATAATAAAGTATTTGAGGGATTTAAAACATGGTGGTGTCTTTATTGTGATAATAGAGGATTGCTAAAAAATGAAAACCTGTAATGGCTGTGGTAAAATAAAAAAGATTGTATCTATGTGTTCCGATGGGTTTTTCTGTGCTGACTGTTCATGTTCTCATGAGGTTATATTCTAAAAAATGAACAATAATAACAATAACAAAAAACCAACAATAAGAGACGATAAACGCTTTAATGATTTCCTAGCAACGAATCTGGATGCTACCATCAATGATAGGTATTGCCAAAAGTGTCATTTGAGGATGGTTCACAATCCCCGCAATATACCAGCGGATCGTTACATATATTCTTGTCCTCAATGTAATTGCACAGCCAACATACACAACACTGAACCCCAAGAGAAAATAGTTACAATGTTCCCAACCCATAACGCATTAGATAGTACTACTAGTAGCAGCAGCAAGAAACTGGTAACACAACCAGAGGACCAACGCTTATCGAGATCACAATTCTTTATTCAACAGAACATAATAAAGAAGAAGAACGAAACAGAAATAGATGATCCCTATCTTGAAATCTTGAAGAAAAATAATAAAATACGAATAACAAACGTAGACTATTCATCTCCAGCAGAAGAAGAAGATTATGAATAAAGAATGTTATTATTGTGGAGATAAGATTCCATACTCTGAGAATATCCCAGAAAATATAATTTTATTTTGTGATTTAGATTGTTATGGAAATAGATGTAGGGACGATGAATAGCCACAAATTCAAAACAGTAACAAATATTTACACTGGAGAGGAAACAGACTCAAATATTGTTAATGCCAAAGAGATAGAAATAATCAAGAGGTTAGTAACCAAAGACGATATCGTTCTAGATATAGGTGCTAATGTTGGATTCATGACAATACAGTTAGCACAACTAGCAAAACATGTTTATGCCTTTGAACCCTCACCCTACAATTTTAAACAATTAGAAACAAACACTCAACATCTAGATAATGTAACTACATATGAGATGGCAGTATCTAATACAACTGGTTTTAATACATTGTATATTTGTCCCCATGATAACGGAATGAATAGACTTTATGACTCAAAGTGGTGTAAAGGTGGAGATCAAATTCGAGTAAGTACAGTAACTATAGATTTTGTTCATAAAAATGAATATGTATATTTAGATAACAAGAAAATCAATTTCATAAAGTTAGATGTCGAAGGCTATGAATATAAAGTGCTACAGGGTATGCGTCAACTGCTACAAAGAGATCACCCTACCATGCTAATGGAGTTCCATCCCCCATCAATAGAGGAAGCAGGAGATAGTCCCAGAACAATATATGATCTTCTCAAGAATGAATTTGGATACAATGATCCCATTAACTGTAACAATAATGATTGCATGCTAGAATCATATAATGAATTAGATAAACAAACAAGAGACATACCAGCAGTAAACATTTTATGGCAATATAATCATAATTAGTTCAATTTAGTTATAGTTCATATCCTTATTTTATAATGTCCGATGTTGAACATAACATTGTTTTTGATTCTAGTAAATCATTAAATCAAAGACACATTCCATTAGTCGCGCAATTTAATATTTCAACTAACAATCTACAGAGTACAGTACCAAAATATGATAATATCTTTAGACAAAATAATAAGGCCAAGATCCCTAGGTTAAAGCCACCGTATCGTAAGAGAGATCTGGATAGGTTTGAAGACTGTTTCAGGTCAGATGGTACGGTTCGCAACGGAATAAGTAAAAAGTGGAACTTTATATTGGGTGCTCATACCTCTGTGTCCCTAGATGTAGACAGAGAGTTTCAGAACGATGATGAAAGGGCTGGTGCAATGAACCAAGTTCTGCAGTACGAACCCTATCGTGTTGCAATGGACAAAGCAAACGAAGTTCTCAGAAAGTGTTCATTCAGAAAAGTATTACATGCTGCTGGAATTCAGGCCAGCGTTTACGGTAGAGCATGCATAGAGAAAGTACGAAACCCAGCAGATAATCGTATAGTTAGACTTAACGTATTAAACTCTAAACTATTAGGTGATGTTGAAGTAAACCCAGAGACATGGGAACTTTTAGGCATACACTACAGAGACTTACCAAAACATGATGATCTTCTAGAAGCAAAAGATATTATCTATATTACTAGAAACGATTACCACATATCATCAGGTTCATTATATTACGGTTTATCAGACTTGGAGCCTGTTGTAGACGGTTCAGAAACCAAACGTATCATAAAACAGGAAGACCTTAAAGAGATTGCCCGTGCCTTGTGGGCTGGATTTGGTTGGATGCTCTTCAAAGACCCCAATATTACCCACGAACAGATGAGCGAGATCGTTAACAAGATGAAGGCTGGAGCATGGACCGCAACAGATCAATCAGTAGAATTACAAGTACAAGAAATAGCACAGAACGCACCCATGCTATTGGAAATCATAAACGAAATGAATCTAGAAACTTCTCGTGATCTCGCTATACCTTCTCCCCTTGTTGGATATGAAAATAAACAAAACTATTCTAATTTGGTTCAAACCCTAATAGCATGGAAAGAGTCAGACTTGGATGCTGAAAGAAGATGGCTATCTGATCTTATTGAAGGCCAATTGTTAGCAGAGATATTCAAACAGGAACTAGATGCACAAGGAGTACAGATTCCAGACGGTGTCGATGTATACGGCGGCGAGAACGTGGTGACCCAACAACTAACACAAATACCAAACGAACAACCATTGAATCCATATCAACCACAAGGCTTGATAATGCCAAAGACACAAATAATTCCACCTGCCAAACTCACACTAGACATAACAGATCCCAACTTCACACCCTTTAAGGAGAAATTGGAATCTACTTTGATGCTATACGACAAGAACCTAGTTAGTGCCAGAAAAGTCCTCGAAGTTGTGGACATGGAAGATCAGATAGAAGAAACAGAGATGAGACTGCAAGAGGCAAAACAAAAACAGGAACAAATGATGAACTTCCAGCAAGACGTATTCACATCACAGGTACAGCAAACGGATCAGGTCCAACAGAAGAGGATGGACCTATTAGGAAAGATGGAAGGACAATTAAGCAAGTTAGATATTGGTAGTGGTAATATATTAGGTAACGGTAACGCTAAACCTAAAAACCCCTTTAACATGAAAAGAGCATATTGACCAAATATACTACAATAGAATGTAATGGTTGCGGTGAACTACAAACCAATATCGTTGATAATATGGAATATACATTTATGGAATTTGTTAGAGGACCAACGGCTCCAGATGGTTTTAGACCTCGACACTTATGTAATAACTGCGCACTAGAAGTTTATGAAACTATTAGAAATAGAAGAGATCATGAATCAAAATTCAAGTCCGGGCAAAAGGAAAATAGAGTTTCAACCATCCGCTAAACATACTACCACTAAAATCTAAAATGCTTCTACTACTACTACTATAATCTTCTTCTTCTTCTGTAACTACTATTGGACCACTACCAATTATTTTATTCTTATTAATATTACTATCAGGCGGCATTACATCATATTCTATTATCACAACATTAAACTCGAGTCTATAATCTATTCCTGCTAAATGTATTATATGCTCATCAAATGCTAGAAAGTCATTAACCTTCTGCTCTACTTCCTCAAATGATGAACACTTTAGGATCTTGATACGACTACTTACCGGCATGATAGTTGCAGAGAATCCCATCCTTAAATTCAGAATACTTACAGAATTGTGGCATTACTACAGCTAAACCTTGCTGCAACAATTCGAGATTAACAAAATACCCCTGAACATCACAGTATACTAGGCCCACCAATCGATTGTAAGTTCTAGGCTGTTTATGATCCAAATCTATAACTGCGGTCTTACCCAGACACCGATCTATAATCCACTGTTTCGCTTCTTGATATCCTGGCTCTCCTCGCTCAGGTGTGTTTACTATTGCGAACCTGATCCGCTCTCCTCCCTGAATGTCGATAGTATCACCATCTATAACTTTGGTCACATTTGCGACAATAAACGGCTTATCATCATCATCAACGTTTATGATTTCTGCAGAAGAAGAAGAAGAAGAAGAAGGAAATACGTTTCTAAATACGCCTTTACCAAAATCAAAGACAGCAGCAAACCCAAACAAGATGATAGCAATCAATATTATTATTATAACCCACTGAACTACTCCCATTTTCGTTATTAGTTCTCCAATTAGATTTTAGGAATTAGAGAAATGTGTCCCAACAACAAGAAAAAAGATCACATAAAGTTATACAATATTATCTAGATCCCGATAAGAGACAAGCAGCACCAACAGATGACAGCGGTAACCTCCTGCTAAACTTTGGAACGGTCTTACAGGGAGAGGCCAAGAAAATAAGATTATATGCACATAACACAATTGAATTCCCTATGCAATTGGAACCCCTTATCGAAGATGGGGAACCAGACCTAAAGATAACAACATATCCTTCCGTATTGAAAGAGGGAGAAGTTGCACCAGTTGATATAGTGTTCTCACCAGATCCGGATCGTGTTTCTCCTTTGTCAGCAGGCTTTGATTTCCGCAAAATTATACTGACTAGAACATAAACAATATAAAAATAATGCCTCCACCACCACCACCACCACCAAAAACAATAGATAAAGGACTGATATTATTTGGTTTCTTGATGGGAATAATGGCTATAATTGCTTCCATATTTGCATCCAATACTATTCCAAAGATTTTCGAGACAAAAGATACAGTAATAGCCACTCAAGCATTATTCAATCAGTCCCAAATTCAAACACTAGATAGTATAGATAGTATATCTAAAGAGATTTTACGGTTATCAAACGAACTCAAATATAATCAAGAGGGTCATAAAAATACCGAAATAAAAGCAAAAGCAAACGTAGAGCTAAATGTTCAAATGACAAAAATCAATGCAAAGAATATAGTAAACATACTGAACAACATATCTGAAATCAACAAGAAACTACTAACAACAACAACAACAACAAAATAATAATAACAATAAAAAGATATAGGTGGTTGCGCTGCCTGACTGCGCTACTGCGTTTTTAGGCTTTTACACCCTACAGGTAGGATTTGAACCTACGACCCGCCACCTCATAATATAGTATTATAATACCCTAAATAAATAATTCGTTACTTTTCTTTTATCACTTTTTTCTTATCTCAGAATAACAATTAACATGAATTCACAACAAACAACAACACTTTTAATTGCATCCATTCTTGCATTCGCTCTATTTGCCAATATTAGCGCACCAGCAGTTTTCGCTACAGGCGGATTAGATGATGAAGAAGAGGAAGAAGCAATTGAACAATTACAAGACGCTGTAGAAGAGATTCAAAGTGCAGTAGGAGCCATAGAACTAAATTTAGTTCCAGGTGCCAATGACATTACAGCCAACTGTCCTCCTCTAGCAACAACAAATGAAGAAGAAGCAATAGTAGAAGAAAATAATATTACTAACAATAATAACAACGAAACACAAGAACAAGAACAACAACCACAATGTCCATTAGCACCATCTGAACCAGAACCAGAACAACAACCAGCAGAAGTACCACCAGAAACAACGGTAATTCCATCAGTAGTACAACAAAATAATACAGTTGGATGTTCACCAGTTACAGAAGAACCAGAAGTACCAGCAGCAGTAGAACCAGAAGAACAAAATAATCAAACTTCTGAATTAGAACCCATTATCTGTCCTATAAACGGTGACCTATTGGGATACACAAATACCACAAGCGGTGAGCAATTACCGATTAGTGCAGTACTAGAAGATGAACAAAACAACGGAACAATTCCATTCTTGCCACCTATACAACTTCCAACTGAAGAGGAAGAACCAGAACCAGTAACAACAGTACCAGAACAAAATAGTAATCAAACAGTAACAGAAGAGTTACCATCATGTAATGTAACACAACAAGCAGAACAGCAACCAACAATAACACTTCAAGACGAGCAACCAATTGCATCAATTGAATATGAGGCAAGTTGTGGCTGTTTCGTAGTTGACAAATCACCTGAAGAAGTACAATAAATTTTCCATCCTTATTTTTTTATCTCATTAGTTCCTTTTTCGTTATTTTAGGTTTTCTAGATTTATGATAGTAATAGTTCATTCGGAGGTTTTGATATAACATTCCAATCGTTGCAAGCGATATAGTTGAAAGACTGAGCGGAGGATCAGGTAACACCGATCCCAACGCCTCCCTAGGGGGAGCCATTAGTACTACTGCTGTGACCGATAATACGACACATAATGTCTGGGATGTGGTTTCGTCCGCAGAAAGTTCAGCAGGTGATACCGAATATAGATGTATTTACGTGAGGAATTCCCATGCATCTCTTACCCTGCAAAGCGCTAAAGTATGGATTTCTACAAACACACCATCAGCAGATACAGCCGTAAGAATAGCGTTGGGAACATCAGCAGTAAACGGAACCGAGCAAACAATTGCTAATGAAACAACTGCGCCCACAGGTGTGACATGGTCCACAGCAGCCAATGAAGGAGCAGCATTAACGATTGGTAACATACCCAATGGACAACATAAAGCAATCTGGATAGAGCGAGTAATTACAGCAGCAGCAGCAGCAGCCAATGATGACAGTTATGTATTGAGTTATGCAGGCGACACCGCTGCATAATAATCACATATAATAATCATATAATAATAATAAAAAATGTCAGTTATTGAAGGCGGCGGCGAATTTATCGACTACCGCAACCCAAAGAAATTATTTAAAACTACTGATCCAGCCGAATGGGATAAGCACTTAAGAGACACAAATGCTACCATTAGCGGTACTGCTCCATGTGCCATCTGTAATAATGCAGTAGAATTTGAAAATATCAAATATGCATCAAAACCAGTCTGTGATTCATGTAAGGAAGAGCTGAAATAATAATAATAGCAATATGAGTCTTATACATGGTTATATGTCCGTTTATCTAAAGCGGGCAGATTCAGACAAATGGGAAACAATAACAGAGAACAGACACAATCTTTTAACTAATGGCGGCAGGGATTTTATTCATGCACAGGCCTATACAAACACAGCAGCGGGAACACAAGGATCTCGTTACATAGCAGTATCAACAGACACAGGTTCGCCAGCAGCGGGTGATACTACACTTACAGGTGAAATCTCGACTAACGGATTAGGACGAGCAGCGGCAACAACTAACACACACTCAGCAGGAACAAATACAAGTACACTTGGAATTACATATACAGCATCAGGAACACATACCGCAGTACAAAAGAGTGCTTTGTTTAATGCATCGTCATCAGGAACTATGACACATGAGAATACGTTTACATCTGTAACGTTAGCATCTGGTGATAGTTTACAAGTTACTTGGACTTTAACATTGGGATAGAAAATATTTTATTATTATTATTATTATTATTATTATTATTATTTGTTTTAGTAGTATATTATATTATTATTATTAATAGTTTCTTTCTTTTCCAATCCTTTTATTTATTTTGATTATAAAATATTATGACAATTCAAACAACTACTTGGTCGCCTGATACATGTGATTGCGAATTAAAATATGAATGGGATGATACAAAATCAGAAGATGAACGAGTACATTCAATATCTTTTATAAACAAATCTTGCAACTCACATAGAAACTTACTACCTAACTCAGTGGTAACATACTCATGTGTATTGGACGAAAACAACAAGAAGAATAGGACACTACAAACAGCACTAGAGAACGCACCTAATCAATTAGCCGATGTATTTATAGGAGAGGATGGGGTTACTCAATACTACCAACTCAAGAATAATATCATATTCTCATTTATCTTTTCAGGTACATCACCCAATCGTATATTAACAGTGACATTCATAGGCGTTAACTTAACCAATCAGCAAAAGAATACAATTCAGAATAAGTTAAATCAAATATTTGGTGCTGGAAATGTGGTGATTCAATAAACCTTGACAATAAAAGTAACTCAATGGAGTCCTGATACATGTGGATGTGTCTTTGAATACGAATGGGATGATGTAGCATCAGAAGATACTCGAGTGCATACATTTAAGCAGGTAGTAAAAGAATGCGTCTCACACTCCCACTTACAAGGCAATTCAAAACGGGATATGTATGATTCCTCATTAGAGGAAAATAGACGAAAGAATGGAACCATTCAAGAGTTACTTGAGAAAGCAGCAGCAGAGTTTGCCGAAACAGATCCGGTAGCAAACGGCGCTATAACCCTAAAGAAGAACATAAATGTAACATGGACATGGAGCGGTACGGCTCCCAACCGTGTAATGACCCTTAACATTACGGGTATTACACTAACGAATCAGAGAAAGACACAGATACAGAACTTTTTGAATACTAGGTTTGGAACAGGGAAAGTCATATTATTATTAGTGAATTCCTAATATTGTTATTACATTATATAAAATATGTAAGTAATATATCTCTCTTTCCCCCCTCTCCCCCTCCTCTATATATATATAAAAAAATAATTAATAAAGCCGTTCTGAAGAAAGTCCTTGGTTAAAACTATCCGATATAACTATCACTCCGGTGCTGTTGCTGCTGGTGCTACATCATATTCCAATGGAGTTAATGTCCAAAGTAATAGTACTTCTGAATCTGCTGGACCTCCAATAGCATGTAG
>Ga0126305_10000648_pt1 | contig 14954 bp, 13 predicted proteins | sample Plot26_FD_92536 | JGI IMG/M metagenome (GOLD analysis project Ga0126305, IMG submission 92536) | Serpentine soil microbial communities from UC McLaughlin Reserve, CA, USA - Plot26 | ecosystem: Environmental > Terrestrial > Soil > Grasslands | place: USA: UC McLaughlin Reserve, Lake County... | reverse complement strand
TAGAACGTCCAGCCGGTGTCGACGCCGCCGTGGGCGATGGCCCACAGGGTGAAGATGCCGCCGAGGTTGTAGACGTACCAGCTCGCCAGGTTGAGCTTGGGCATCGCCAGGTCTTTGGCCCCGATCATCAGCGGCACCAGGAAGTTGCCCAGCACCGCCGGGATGGCGGGGATCAGGAAGAAGAAGACCATGACGATGCCGTGCATGGTGAACACCCGGTTGTAGGTGTCCGGTCCCAGGAGGTCGCCCTCGGGCGTCAGCAGCTCGAGGCGGATCAGGAGGGCGAACAGGCCGCCCAGCGCGAAGAAGACCGTCACCGAGATCAGGTAGAGGATGGCGATCCGCTTGTGGTCGCGGGTGAGGAGCCACGACTTCACTCCATAGGAGGAGTTGAGGTAGTTGGGCCGCTCGAAGCCGGTCTCGGGCGTGGCCGTGAGGGGGGTGCGTGCGACTGCCGTCGTATCCATGGCTATTCTCGATTCTGCTGCGGCGCCGGGCCCGCGGACTGGGGAGAATTATCGTCCACCTGCCCGCCAGCGGCGTCCGTGGGGCCTGCATTCGGTCCGCCCGTGCCGCCGGCCGGCGAGCTGCCGAGGGGGCCGAGCGTGCGGATGTAGGCGATGAGCTGGGTGACCTGCTCCTCGGTGACCTGCCCCTGGAAAGTGGGCATCACGGGATCCCAGCCGGCGACCAGCTTGGCGTTCGGGTTGAGGATCGACTCCCGGATGTAGGTGTCGTCGGCGATCACCGTCCGGCCGTCGGCGAGCGTCTGCTGGCTACCGTAGAGGCCCTCGAGGGCCGGGCCGCGGGCGAGCCGCCCGGCGGCCCCTGCCCGGTGGCAGGTCACGCAGGCCAGCGACTGGAAGAGCTCGCCTCCCGAGGCCGCCATCGACTGGCCGGCGGCGCCGCCGGCGAGCCAGTTCTCATAGTCCCGCGGCTCCATGGCGATGACGCTGCCGATCATCCGGGAGTGCTCGGTGCCGCAGTACTCGGCGCAGAACAGGTGATAGACGCCCGGCTTGGTGGCATTGAACCAGACCGAGGTGTAGCGGCCCGGCACGGCGTCCTGCTTCACCCGGAAGGCGGGCACGTAGAAGCTGTGGATCACGTCCTCCGAAGCCAGTTGCACCTTGATCGGCTGGCCGATGGGGATGTGGAGGGTGTTGATCTCCCGCTGGCCGCCCGGATGCTGGATTTTCCACATCCACTGCTTGCCGATCGCCGTGTACTCGATGGCGTCGGCCGGCGGCCGGTAGAGCTGGAAGAACACCCGCGTGCCCCAGGCGAACATCGCCAGCATGATGATCAGGGGGATGACCGACCAGCCGATCTCCAGCCACAGGGCCGCCCGCTCGTTGGCGCCCACCTCTTCCGGGTGCCGCCGGCGGTAGCGGGTCATGAAATACACGATCAGGCCGGCGATCAGGAGGCTGAAGAAGATGCTGACCGCCGACCAGGCGATGAACAGCCGGTCGACGTCGCCGGAGAGGGACGAGGCCGATTCAGGAAAAAGCGGGAACGTGGATTTCATGTCAGGCGGCTCCCAAGGACCCGGGCTGGGCGGTCTCTCGCCGCCGCAGGAGCACGATCAGAAGGGCGAGGCCGGCGACGGTCGCGAGGCCGGCCAGCCGCACGATGTTCAGGGTGACGGCGCTGTAGCGGCCGATCGTGGGGTCGTAGTGGAAACAGTAGAGCAGGACCTGATCGACCACGCCGCCGATCTTGCCGCCGGCCGACTCGACGAGGCCCAGCCGGATGAAGCGCGCCGGGTACTCGACGCCGAAGAGGTAGCGCGAGACTTTCCCCTGGGGGGTCAGGATGACCATCCCGGCGGCGTGCGCGAACTCGTTGCGGTCCTTGTCATAGACGTAATGGAAGCCGACGGCGTTGGCGAGGCGGCTGATCGAAGGCGGCGTGCCGGTGAGGAAGTGCCAGCCCGCCTCGGTGCCCGGCCGGCCGTAGCGCTCGAGGATCTCGCCCTTCTTCCTGGCGGCCATCGCCGGCGTCTCCGCCGGATCGATGCTCACCACCACGACGTCGAAGTCCTTGCCCGGGTCGAGCGAGAGCGGCTTGAGGCCGGTCTCGACGCCCTGCAGCACCATGTCGCACAGCATCGGGCAGTGGTAGTAGGCGAGCACCAGGATGGCGGGGCGCTGGCCGAAGTAATCCCCCAGCTTCACGGCGCGCCCGGCCTCGTCGCGGAACGCCAGCTCCAGGGGCACCTGCTCGCCCGGCCGCTGGTCGTAGCGGACCTCCTTGAGCGGCCCGGGCATGGTATTGCCGGGCACGACGGAGCCCGCGCGGGCCGCGCCTGCCGCCAGGAGCAAGGCCGAAAGGGTGATGCCTGAAATTGAACGGCTCAAGTCGTACCTTCTTTCCTTCCTCTACTGCTGCGGAGGGGGGGCCGGTGCCGCGCCGCGGGCGGCGATGACGTCGATCGCCACGTCGATCGGCACCCTCACGATGCCCTGCTGCGGATTCACCCAGTCGGCGTGGTTGAGGACGAGGTCCTCCTCCTCGCGCACCCGGTTCAGGAGCTCGCTGGACGAGACCTCCAGGCGCGGCTCCGGCGGCGGCTGCTGCGGGTTCGCGGCCTCGATCGGCGACAGGGGCACGTCGCGCCGGTCGTCGTAGCTGCCGATCCCGCGGAGCAGCAGCCAGACGATCACGGCCGCTACCAGCGTCACGACGGTCAGGGCCACGCCCGACCAGACGATGGAGCGGACGTCGATCTCGCGGTCGAAGTCGGCGTCTTCGGGAGCGTAGGCGGTGGCTCCGTGGCCCACTCCGGGGCCGGTGTCCGTCTTGGCGTCCAGGTCGGAGCGGTCCCGCCGGTCGGAGTCAGTGCTCATGGGCGATCGCCTCCGCGAGATAGGGGTCGTGGATGGGCAGCAGCGGCCGTTTCTTGAGCTCGCGCACGAAGAAGTAGACCCACACGCCGCCGATGGCGACCGGCGCCGCCAGGTAGAGCCAGGAGAAGGCGGCGTGCTGCTCGTGGAACGCCGGCTCCACCTGCCAGACGTAGTCGAGCCAGCGCATCACCAGGATGAGCCCGGCGACCAGGGCGAGGGCCCGGCCGTTGCGCTTCAGGTCGGCCGACAGCAGCAGACCGAAGGGCAGGAGGAACTGGAACACCACCAGCGCCAGCGCCAGGATGCCCCATCCCCCGTGCATGCGGTGCTGGAAGAAGGAGGTCTCCTCCGGCAGGTTGCCCGACCAGGTGATCAGGAACTGGGAGAACGAGAAGTAGGCCCACAGCATGACGAAGGCGAAGAGCAGCTTGCCCCAGTCGTGGAAGTGGCGCGGCTGGATCACGTCCGCCATCGGCTCCCGGCGCGAGAGGTAGACGGCGACGACGATCAGGAAGGCGAGCGCCGACAAGCCCTGGCTGCCCAGCAGGTAGACGCCGTAGATGGTCGAGAACCAGTGCGGCTGGAGCGACATCAGCCAGTCGATCGAGGCGAAGGTCACCGCCAGGCAGTAGCCGACGACGCCGAAGGCGGCGATGAACTGCATGCGCCGGGTGAGGCCCGGATCGTCCCCGCGGTCCTGCTGCAGCGACATGCGGTTCAGCTTCCAGGCGAAGCCGCCCCAGATCAGGAAGTAGAGGATCTGCCGGATGAAGAAGAACGGCACGTTGAGGTACAGCGCCTTGTGCTGCAGGACCTCGTCGCCGCGCACCACCTCCGGGCGGGCCCACTCGTAGAGATGCTCCATGCCGAAGGCGATCGGCAGGAAGAGCACGAGGAGCACCGGCAGCGTGCGCGTGGCGGCCTCCAGCATGCGCCGGGCGACCAGGCCCCAGGCGCCGCGCGTGAGGTGGTGGAGCATGTAGATCGCCAGGCAGCCCAGCGTGACGCCCATCCAGAGCACCCAGCCGACCAGCCAGGCGCGGAAGAAATACGCGGGCGAGAGGAAGAGCCCGATGGCCATGAGGACGGCGCCCGCGCCGCCTGCGATGAGGCCCAGGGTCTGGACGCGGTCGATGGCTGCCGGGGCGGCGAACGCCGGAAGGCCGGCGCGGACGTCGGCGCGGCGGATGCTGTCGGTCGTCATGGTTCCTCGCTCGGGTTGGCGTGCTGCCCGGAGTTGGCGGCGGCCAGCGCTTGCGCCCGCTTGAGATCGGCCTCGACCCGCTGGCGGCCGGCCGGCGGCAGGTCCGCCAGGCGCGCGTTCTGGCTGTACTGGAGGGCGCGGATGTAGGCGGCGATCGCCCAGCGGTCCTGGACCGGCACCTGCGGGGCGTAGGTCGGCATGACGCCGAAGCCCTCGGTCATGACGTTGACGAAGTAGCCGGCCGGGGCGGCGCGCAGCCGCTCGATGTGGAACGACGACGGCTGCTTGTAGCCGCGGCGCACGATCATGCCCCGGCCCGTCCCCACCCGGTCGTGGCAGGGGGAGCAGAAGACGTTGTAGCGCTCCTGGCCCCGCTTCAGGAATTTGAGGTCCACGGGGTAGGGGATCTGGTCGACCGGCCGGCTGGCGGTGTCCAGCCCCGTGTACTGGGAGCCTTGGCGCAGGTCGCCCCGCGCCACGGTGTGGGCGGGCAGCGGCCGGGCGCTCTGGCCGTCGCCGAAGAAGGCGCTGCCCTCCAGCGGCTTGATCCTGTGCTTGTCGTGCATGTTGTTCCGGCAGCCCGCGGCGGCCAGGAGGACGAGGCCGGCGGCCCCGAGGCGGAGAGGCCAGCTCTTAGCGCGCAACTTCGGTCACCTCGCTCGCGTTCAGCTCGGAAAGGAACCGCCGGGTGGCTTCGAGGTCGAATTTCGGATCCTTCGACTCGATGACCATGAAGTAGCGGTCGCGCGACGCCATGGCGAAGCGCGGCACGTTGAACACCGGGTGGTAGGGCTGCGGCAGGCCGTTCAGGAAGAACATGCCGAAGACGGCGGCCAGCGCGGCGCCCAGGATGGTGGTCTCGAAGGTCGGCACGATGAAGGCCGGCCAGCTATGGACCGGCCGGCCGCCGACGTTCATCGGATAGACGATGACCTGCGTCCAGTACTGGAGCAGGTAGCCGCCGATGCCGCCCAGGATGCCGCCGCCGAGCACGATCCCCGGCAGCTTCGAGCGGTGATGGCCGAGCGCCTCCGAGACCTCCTCGATGGGGTAGGGCGTGAAGGCGTCCACCTTCGTGAAGCCCTCGTCGTGGACCCGGTGGGCGGCCGCGATCAGGGCGTCCGACGAGTTGAACTCGGCCATCAGGCCGTACAGAGGCAGCCTCTTGGCAGGGTGCTGCAGCCCGCTCATCGCGGCACCTCCGTGTACTCGCCTCCGTGCGAGCCCGGGACGATCGTGCGCATCTCGAAGATCGAGATCGTCGGCAGGAAGCGGATGAAGAGGAAGAACAGCGTCAGGAACAGGCCCATCGTGCCGATGAACGTCCCCCAGTCCCAGATCGTCCCGTGGTACAGGCCCCAGGACGCCGGCAGGAAGTCGCGGTGGAGGCTGGTGACGATGATGACGAAGCGTTCGAGCCACATGCCGACGCTGACCACCATCGAGATCGCGAACAGCCACAGGGGCGACGTGCGGACACGGCGGAACCAGAGGAACTGCGGCACCACGGCGTTGCACGCGATCAGCATGTACCAGTGGTAGCGGTAGGGCCCGAACACGCGGTTCCAGGCCATGAACATCTCGTAGGTGTTGCCGCTGTACCAGGCGAAGAACAGCTCCGTCATGTAGCCGTAGACCACGATCAGTCCGGTCGCCAGCATCACCTTGCCCATGTTCTGCAGGTGGCGCGTGGTGATGAAGTCCTCCAGTTTGAACAGGTGGCGCAGCGGGATCGCCAGCGTCAGCACCATGGCGAAGCCGGCGTAGATGGCGCCGGCCACGAAGTAGGGCGGGAAGATCGTGGCGTGCCAGCCGGGGATGATGCCGATCGCGAAGTCGAAGCTGACCACCGTGTGCACGGAGAGGACGAGCGGCGTCGCCAGGCCCGCCAGCAGCAGGTAGGCCGTCTCGTAGTTGTGCCAGTGCGCCGCCGAGCCCCGCCAGCCCATGGCGCCGAAGCCATAGACGATCCGGGCGACGCGGTTGGTCGAGCGGTCGCGCAGGGTGGCGAGGTCGGGCACCAGGCCGACGTACCAGAACAGGGCCGACACCGTGGCGTAGGTCGAGACGGCGAACACGTCCCAGATCAGCGGGCTCCTGAACTGCGGCCACAGGTTCATGGTGTTCGGGTACGGCAGCAGCCAGTAGAACAGCCAGGGCCGGCCGAGGTGGAGCAGGGGATACATGCCGGCGCAGGCCACCGCGAACAGCGTCATCGCTTCGGCGAAGCGGTTGATCGAGGTGCGCCACTCCTGGCGCAGCAGCAGCAGGATCGCCGAGATCAGCGTGCCGGCGTGGCCGATGCCGATCCACCAGACGAAGTTGATGATGTCGAAGCCCCAGCCGATCGGCCAGTTGATGCCATAGACGCCGACGCCCTTGACGAGCAGCCAGGTCACCGAGACCAGGAACACCATCAGCAGCGAGAAGGACACGGCGAAGCCGAGGAACCACCACTTCGGCGTGCGCTGGAGCACGACCTCGCTGATCTTGTCGGTGACCGACGCCGTGGTGTGGCCCGGAGCCACGATCGGCGGCTTGTAGGGCTTCGGCAGGGGGGCGGGGAGACCGCCTTGATCAAGCGTGGCCATGCTCAGCTCCTTCAGCTCCTTCAGCTCCTTCAACCGATGCGGGCGATGCGGGCGATGCGGGTTCGAGCCGGGGGTTGGGATTGCGCAGCTTGGCCAGGTAGGTTGTGCGCGGGCGCGTGTTGAGCTCTTCCAGCAGCCCGTAGTTGAGCGGCTCGTCCTTCCACTTTCGGACTTCCCACTCGGGGTCGTTCTGGTCGCCGAAGACGATGGCCTCGGTCGGGCAGGCCTGCTGGCAGGCCGTCTGCAGCCAGTTCGCGGGGATCGGCCGGCGCTCGACCTTGGACTCGATCTTGGCCTGCTCGATGCGCTGCACGCAGTAGGTGCACTTCTCCATGACGCCGCGCATGCGCACCGTCACGTCGGGGTTCTGGAGCAGCCCCAGCACCGGCGTGTCCTCGGTCGGGGAGTAGCGCAGGAAGTTGAACCGCCGCACCTTGTAGGGGCAGTTGTTCGAGCAGTAGCGGGTGCCGACGCAGCGGTTGTACACCATGTCGTTCAGCCCCTCGTCGCTGTGCACCGTCGCCGCCACCGGGCACACCACCTCGCAGGGGGCGTTCTCGCAGTGCATGCAGGGCAGGGGCTGGTTGTGGATCGCCGGCGCGTCGAGGTCGCCGTAGAAGTAGCGGTCGATCCGCAGCCAGTGCATCTCGCGGCCGGCCAGCACCTGCTCCTTGCCGACCACCGGGATGTTGTTCTCCGACTGGCAGGCGACCACGCACGAGCTGCAGCCGGTGCAGACGTTGAGGTCGATGCTCATGCCCCAGGCGTGGCCGTCGTAGCGGTACGCCGGGTACATGCTGTCGTCCTTCTCCGGGGCCTCGCGCTGCTTGCGGATGAAGTCCGGGTCGCGCCGGAACTCTTCCAGCGTGCCGGTGCGCACGACGTGGCGCCGCTGGGCCTCCCGGCTCGCGACGTCGTCCTCGTCGACCTGGTCGCCGCGGATCATGTGATGGTTCTGGGTGCAGGCCAGGGTGTAGCGCCCGCCGGCCGGGCGGACCTGCGCGCCCGGCACCGTCCACAGAGCGTTCGAGGCGCGCAGGGCATAGGCGTTGAAGCCCTGGCCCGTCCCCTTGCCGGCGCGCTTGCGGCCGTAGCCCAGGGTCAGCAGGGCGGTGTCGTCGGCCATGCCGGGGAGGATCCACACCGCCGCCTCGAGCTTCCGGCCGCCGGCCGACACCTCGACGGTGTCGTGGAACGTGACCTTCAGACGCTCGGCCGTCCTCGGCGCGACGATCAGGGCGTTGTCCCAGGTGAGCTTGACGATCGGCTTCGGCAGCTCCTGCAGCCAGGCGTTGCTGGCGAACCGGCCGTCCCAGATGGTGGGATCGGGGCGCAGCAGCAGCGTGATCTGGCCCGGCTGCACGCGGCTCAGGGCGGCCAGGATCTCGCCCGCCGCCTGCTGCGCCGCGCCGCCGGCCACCGCCGCCGTCGTCCGGGGGGCCGCCGTGGCCGGGATCAGCCCCGCGTGCAGGGCCTGCCGCCAGGCCGTCTCGAAGGCGGTGCCGACAGCCGCTCCGGTAGCCGCTCCCGCCCCGCCGGGCGCCGCCGGTGCCGCTGGTGCCGGCGACGCGGACGACGCGGACGCCGCCGCCGCTCCGGGCCCGCCGATCGTGCCGGAGAAGCCGCCCTGGCCGATCGTCGTGGTGATGCCGCCCGAGCCCGCCGTGTCGCTGGCGGCCTGAGCGAGGCCGGCGCCGAGACCGGCCAGGCGGGTCGACCAGAACTGGCGGACGATGTCGTAGCCCGACGCGTCCGGCTGGTTCGAGAAGGCTGCCAGCACCTCGTGGGCCGACTTGCCGCCATACAGGGGGTCGATCAGCGGCTGGATCAGGCTCACCGTGCCGTCGAAGGAGCGGGCGTCGCCCCAGCTCTCCAGCTCGTGGGCGGCCGGGATGTGCCACTGGCAGTACTCCGAGGTTTCGTCCTCGTAGAGGCCGTGGTGCACGCACAGGGGCACCTTCTTAAGGCTTTCAGCGAACGGCAGGTCGGCGGGCGCCGTGTAGACCGGGTTGACGCCGTCGAGCATCAGCAGCAGCTCGACCTGGCCGGCGTTCATGTCCCGCACCAGCTCGGCGATCGACTGCACGTGGTCGACCGGATCGGCCTCCAGCGGCTCCAGGTGATACACCGTGGTGCCAACGTTGCCGAGCGCCTGGTTGATGGCATGGACGAGCACCTGGGCGGCGGGCGAGGCGTACTCGTCGGCCACCACCAGCGAGGCGCCCTGGTTCTGGCGCAGGTCGTCGGCGACCACCTGGACCCACTTCCGGGCCGTGGGATCGGTCAACGCCTGGCCGCCGCCGTCCCCCCCGGGCGCCGCGCCCAGCATCCGGGCGAGCGCCAGCGTGAAGGCCTCCACCTGGGCCGGCGGCAACTGGAGCCGGTGGTCCGCCACCGTCGAGCCGTTGGCCGGGGCGCTCTCCACGGCGTAGACCCGGCTCATCTCTTTGTGATTGGCCCGCACGCGGCGGCCCTGCGCGAAGTCGCGGGCGTAGCGCACGCCCGCCGGGCCCTCGCACAGCACGTCGCCGCCCAGGGTGAGGATCACCCGCGCCTTGGTGAAGTCGTAGCGCGTCTCGAGGGGACGGCCGAAGGCGCGCACCGCGGCGGCGGCGGACTAATGCCGGCCGGCCGGCTCCCAGCGGTGCCAGCGGGCTTGGGGGAACGCCAGGAGCAGATCCTGGATCTGGGCCGTCAGCGTCGGCGAGGTGACCGTGCCGGTGAGGATGCGCAGCCCCTGGCCGCCCAGCGCCTGCAGGGCCCGCAGCGACGCCCCGACCTCGCCGACGAAGCCGCCCCAGGTGGCGATGCGGCCGGCGCGCAGGAGCGACTGCGAGCGCTCCGGGTCGTAGAGCGTCAGCACCGAGGCCTGGGCGAAGACGTCCGTGGCCCCCAGGCTCGCCGGATGGTCCGGGTTGCCCTCGATCTTGGTCGGCCGCCCCTCGTGGCTCTCGGCGAGCACGCCCAGGGCGTAGCCGCCGAGGGTGAGCGCGCTGGCGAAGTACAGCGGTTTGCCGGGGATGAGCTGCTCCGGCTGCCGTACGTAGGGAATGATCGTCTCGGACGGCTGCCGCGTGCAGCCGGTCAGGCCGGCCAGGGCGAGCGATGCGCTCGTGAGCTGCAGGAAGCGGCGGCGCGAGACGCCGTCCGTCCACTCCGAGGCGTGGCGGGGGAACTCGCGGTGCAGGAGATCCTCGAACTCGGGAGTGGCGGCGAGCTCGTCGAGGCTGCGCCAGAACTCCGGCCCTTGGTTCGTCCGCAGCCGTTCCCGCACCGCCTCGAGATCGAGCCGGGCCGGACCGGGCCGGGGAGCGGCTTCGGCTCCACACTTGCCTTTGGGATTGACACTGTCCATCAAGGTTCGCTCGCTCTCGTTATTACCTGATCGGTTAGCCCTGATCGGTTGGCCCTGATCGTTTGCCTAGCGGTGGCACGTCGAGCAGCTCGTGAGGGATTGGATGTCGTACTCCTTGGCCAGCCGCGCCCGCAGCGCCTGCGCCTGCCGGGGGTCCGCCGGCGGCTGCCAGTTCAGATTGAACACCTCTTCCCGCGGCCGCACGTTCTTCGCCGGGTCGCGGTGGCAGTCCACGCACCACTCCATCTGCAGGGAGGCGTTCTGGAACATCAGCGGCATCCGGTCCACCTGCCCGTGGCAGGTCACGCAGCCGATCCCCTTGGCGACGTGGACCGAGTGATTGAAGTAGACGAAGTCGGGCAGGTCGTGGACCCGCGTCCACCGGATCGGCACGTTGTCCCGGTAGCTCGCCCGCACCGGCTCCAGCAGGTCGGCGTTGGTCCAGATCTGCCGGTGGCAGTTCATGCAGGTCTCGGTGGGCGGGATCCCCGCGGACGAGGATTTCTCCACCGACGTGTGGCAGTAACGGCAGTCGATCCCCAGGCCGCGCACGTGGTGCTCGTGGCTGAAGGGGACGGGCTGCTTCCTCACCACGTTCTGCCCCGTCGCGTACGACGAGCGCAGCAGGGTCGAGAAGAGCCAGGCGAAGAACGCCAGGAAGAAGATCGAGCCGAAGATGCTGACCTTGGCGATCGTGTTGGTGCTGCGGTGGAAGATCTGCATGAAAAGCCGCCCTCCCTAGTCTCCCGCCCGGCGACCATATCTGACCGACGATCCAGGTTCAAGGGACTTTGTGAAAGTCGTCACAAGCGGGACTCTACTCCAACCGCCGCGAGGCGTGCAAGACGGGTGCCCTTCTTCAGGCCAAGCTGAAATGTGCAGTTATTTGAAAATGTAGAAAGGGAGCTGCCACCGCACCCGCGAGGAACGTCTTGCAAGCTCCTGCCGGCCGTTCCGAGGTCCGCCACCCCCTTGAAGGAGGGGCGGCGTAGCTGGAATCAGGCCTTTTTCGCGGCTCGAAGCCCTGGATTCACGGCTTCCCGAAAGATTCCTCACGCACGGGGCGGCGGCTGCCGATTTCCGTCACCAGGGATAGCAAAATCCAGGCACAGAAGGTATTTGCGAGGGTTGGCACGTTTAATGCTGTAGTCATGATTCGCTGCGAGAAAGCAGGCCGCGGCTAGAGACCAACCAAGAAAAGGCAAGAACAAGCCGCACCGGCACGAGGAAAGGAGAAGCAGCCATGCGCTCTTCGCTACGTCAGGCCACAGTGATCATGATTCTGGCAGTCTTCCTCGCCCCTGGCTTCCTCCAGGCGCGGACTTCGGCTTGGGAGCGGGCGGGCGCGAGCCGGCCGGTCTTCGAGCGGGGGTTCTTCAGCATGGTGTGGAATTTGCTTACAGATACGTTCGAGAGCGGTGTGCGCGTGACCCCTACGCGCACCGGTTTGAACAAGAATGGCGGTATGGTCGACCCGAGCGGCGGCGCCCCGGCTCCAGGAGGCAACTCGGTCACGACCGGCGACAACGGCGGCATGGTGGACCCGAGCGGCGGCAAGTAAGTCGAGTAGTAAACCAAGTATCGCCGGTCGGCACTGGGACGAGTGGGACGGATAGCTAGAGGAACTCATCATGAACGATTTCTCAACGGCTCTGGCGGATTCCCGGACGAACGTGCCGGAGCTGTGGGCCGCTCTCAGACCCTATAGATTTGAGGATCAGTACCATCTGGTCCGCTCCCATCGCCGTTTCGTTTCCTGGGGGCTCTGCGAGTTCCTCTGCGAGGAGAGCGCCCGGCTGACCTCGATCGATCCGGAGAACGCCGTCGAAACGGCGGAGCTGGCGGTTCTGGTCTCCGACCTCCTCAAGGAGGACGAGTCCCGCCGGTCCTGCCGCCTCTACCAGTTGCGGGGCTACGCCTGGGCGCACGATGGGAATGCCCGCCGCGTGCTCGGCGACCTGCGCGGCGCCGACGAGTCCTTCTCGATTTCCGATGCCTGGTGGGAAGCCGGACAGGCCGGCATTGGCGACGTCCTCGGCTACGAGCCGGTGCTGCTCGACCACAAGGCCTCCCTGCGGATCGCCCAGAGGCGCTTCCCCGAGGCCCTCTCGCTCCTGGACTACCTGTTCGCTCTCCATCAGGACGGCAGCCGCCCTGAGCATCGGGATGCCCACCTGGCTGGCCGGGCGCTGGTCAAGAAGGCTATCGCCCTGGCGGAGATGGAAGAGCCCGAGTGCTCGATCGAGCTCCTGCAGCAGGCCGAGGCCTTCGTGGACGTGCAGCGCGATCCTCGTCTGCTTTTCTGCGTGCGGCACAACATCGTCTGGAACCTCACCAGCGTCGAGGGCTACGAAGAGGCGAAGGCCATGTTGCCGGGCGTCGCGGCCCTCTGCCGTGAGCTCGGCCATCCCCTCGACCTCATCCGCGTGCGCTGGACCGAGGGCCGGATCGCCGCCGGCCTGGGCGATCTGGAGGCCGCCATCCGGATCTTCCAGGAGATCCGGCAGGAGTTCGCAGTGCGGGGGATCGCCTACGACGCCGCCCTCGTGACCCTCGAGCTGACGGCCCTCCACTCGAAGCAGGGCGAGATTGCCGAGGTCAAGAAGCTCTCCCTCGAGATGGCGAAGATCTTCCGCGCCCAGGACGTCCCGCGCGAGGCCCTCGCCGCTCTGCTCTTCTTCCAGAAGGCCGCTGAGCGCGAGAGCGCCACCGCCAAGCTGGCCCATGAGGTCGCGGCCTTCCTCGAGAAGCTCCGCAGCGACCCGGGGCTGCGCTTCGACATGAGGCGGTAGGGCCAGGCGGTAGGCCCAAAGTTACAGCCTCTAGCTGACGCCGGGCGAAAGGCGTACAATCCATCCCACTACAAGGGATGGATTGACGTTGCATCGCAGAGAGTTTTTGAGGGCGGGAGCCCTCGCCGGCGCCGGAGTCCTCGCCGCGCCCTTCCTGAACCGGGGACGCTTCAACCTCTTCGCCGACGAGCGGGTGACGCACTCGGCCCGCGCCGTCGAGCTGGTCGGGCGGTCGACGGTCATCGACATGCTCGGCCTGCTCACCATGGACTGGCCGAAGCTTTATGCCTGGCAGCGCGATCCGGGCGTGTTCGGCCTCGCAGACTTCCAGAAATTACAGCGTTCCGGGGTCAACGTCTTCCACCCCGCCGTGGAGCCCAACGAGCCGCGCCCCTACGAGGCCACCCTCGAGTGGATCTCCGGCTGGAACCGGCTGCTCGTGAACCGCCCCGACTATCTGCTTCGGATCGACGGCGCCGGTGATTTCCAGAAGGCGCGCGAGCAGGGGAAGATCGGAATCCTGGTGGGCTTCCAGAACTCCGGCCACCTGCGGACGGTGGACGACGTCCAGCGCTTCCACGCGCTCGGGCAGCGGGTCTCCCAGCTCACCTACAACGCCCGCAACCAGATCGGCTGCGGCTGCCGGGAGGCCCAGGACAGCGGCCTCTCGCCTTACGGCGCGCAGATCGTGGAGGCCATGAACCGGGTGGGCATGGCGGTGGACGTCTCCCACTGCTCCGACCGCACCTGCCTGGACGCCTTCGCCATTTCCAAGCGGCCGGTGCTGATCACCCACTCCAACTGCCGGGCGCTGGCGGCGCACCCGCGCTGCAAGTCCGACGCGGTGATCCGGGCCATGGCCGCCCGCGGCGGCGTGATGGGCATCACGGCCGTGGCCGCCTTTGTCAACAGCCGGGGTCCCGCGACGGTCGAGCACGTGCTCGACCATTTCGACCGCGTCGTCCGTCTCGCCGGCGTCGAGCACGTGGGCCTCGGGAGCGACGTCGACCTCGACGCCCTCGATCCCCGGACGGGCCGCGTCAAAGCCCTCTACCAGGTCCGCGGCCTCGCGCCCGCCCGGCGGGTCTTCGACCTCACCGAGGGCCTGATCCGCCGCGGCTACGACGACCGGGCGATCGAGCTGATCCTCGGCGGCAACTTCCAGCGGGCGCTGACGGAGATCTGGAGCACCGCGCCCGCGGCGGTGCCGCCCCAGGCCTAGAAGAGCACAAGTTTACGCCGCCTCCTCCTTCACCCCGGCGATGAGCTCGCGCAAGGTCTTCTTGGCGTCGCCCAGCACCATCATGGTGTTCGGCTGGACGAACAGGTCGTTCTCGATCCCCGCGAAGCCGGTGCCCATGCTGCGCTTGAGGACGATGACGGCCCGCGAGGCCTCCGTATTGAACACCGGCATGCCGTAGATCGGGCTCCCGGGATTGCTCTTGGCCGCCGGGTTGACCACGTCGTTGGCGCCCACCACCAGGGCCGCGTCCGTGCGGGCGAACTCGTCGTTGATGTCCTCCAGGTCGTAGAGCAGGTCGTAGGGGACGTTGGCCTCCGCCAGGAGCACGTTCATGTGCCCGGGCATGCGCCCGGCCACCGGGTGGATGGCGTACTTGACCGTGGCCCCGTTCGCCTCCAGCACCTGGGCCAGCTCGCGCACGGCATGCTGGGCCTGGGATACGGCCATGCCGTAGCCCGGCACCACGATCACCGACTGCGCCGCCCCCAGCACTCCCACGGCGTCCTCCACCGTGGCCAGGTTGTAGTTGGCGGCCGGGCCCGAGCCGCCCGCGCCCGCCTCCACCGGCTTGCCGCCGAAGGCGCCGAACAGGACGTTGGCGAACGACCGGTTCATGGCCTTGCTCATCTTCATCGAGAGCAGGAAGCCCGACGTGCCGTCGAGCGCGCCGGCGATGATCAGCACGTAGTTGTTGAGGGCGAAGCCGGTCGCCGCGGCGGCGAGGCCGGCGTAGGAGTTGAGCAGCGAGATGACCACCGGCATGTCCGCGCCGCCGATCGGCAGCACGGCCAGCACCCCCACCGCCAGGCCGATCGCGCCCATGAGGTAGAAGAGGGCATGCTGGCCGGGATTCACGATCAGCACCACCAGCAGGACCAGGGCGCCGAAGAACAGGGTGATGTTGGTGGCGTTCTGGC
>Ga0126305_10000647_pt1 | contig 14957 bp, 1 predicted proteins | sample Plot26_FD_92536 | JGI IMG/M metagenome (GOLD analysis project Ga0126305, IMG submission 92536) | Serpentine soil microbial communities from UC McLaughlin Reserve, CA, USA - Plot26 | ecosystem: Environmental > Terrestrial > Soil > Grasslands | place: USA: UC McLaughlin Reserve, Lake County... | reverse complement strand
TCCTGAAGCGCCTGGCCGACGCGCTCGCCGACGGCGACCGGATCTACGCCGTGATCCGCGGCTCGGCCGTGAACAACGACGGCGCCGCCAAGGTGGGCTTCACGGCCCCCAGCGTCGAGGGGCAGGCGGAGGCCATCTCCGAGAGCCTGATGATGGCGGGCGTCGATCCCTCGACTCTCGGCTACGTCGAGGGGCACGGCAGCGGCACGCCGCTCGGCGATCCCATCGAGGTGGCGGCCCTCACCCAGGCTTTCCGCGCCGCGGGCGCCGAGGGCCAGGGGTTCTGCGCCCTGGGCTCGGTCAAGACCGCCCTCGGCCACTGCAACACGGCGGCGGGCGCCGCCGGGCTGATCAAGGCTGCTCTCGCCCTGGCCCACCGGACGGTGCCGCCGAGCCTCCACTTCGAGAGCCCGAATCCCCAGATCGACTTCGCGGCGAGCCCGTTTTACGTGCCGACCGAGGCGAGGCCCTGGGAACGCGGGGAGGAGCCCCGGCGTGCCGGCGTCAGCTCCTTCGGCCTGGGCGGCACCAACGCCCACCTGGTGCTGGAGGAGGCGCCGGCGCCGGAGGCGGGGGACGAGCCGGCGCGTCGAGATCAGCTCCTGGTGCTGTCGGCGCGAACCGCGTCGGCCCTGGACGCTGCGGCGGAACGCCTGGCCGAGCGCCTGGAGGGCTCGGACCTGAATCTGGCGGACGCCGCCTGGACTCTGCAGACGGGGCGGAAGGCGTTCGAGCACCGCCGGATCGCCGTCGCCCGCGACCCCGAGGGAGCCATCGCCGCCCTGCGCGATCGGCCGGTCTCCGGTGGGGCCGGCCGGCGCGAGGGGGCGGGAGCGCGGCCCGTCGTCTTCCTGTTCCCCGGTCTGGGCGACCAGCGCGTGGACATGGCCCGCGACCTCTACGAGACGGAGCCCGTGTTCCGCGAGCAGGTCGACCTCTGCGCCAGCCGGCTCGCGCCTCTGCTCGGCGCGGACCTGCGCGAGGTGATGTTCTCTTCCGGTCCGGCCTCCCCTCGCGCCGCCGGCCCCGACCTGCGGGCCATGCTGCGCCGGAATGCTGCGGAGGAAGCCCCGGCCGAGGAGAGGCTGCGCCAGACGGTTTTCGCCCAGCCGGCCTGCTTCGTCGTCGAGTACGCGCTGGCCCGCCTGCTGATGTCCTGGGGAATCGAGCCACAGGCGATGATCGGCTACAGCCTCGGCGAGTACGTGGCCGCCTGTCTGGCCGGCGTGCTGCCGCTCGACGCCGCCCTGGATCTGGTCGCCCGCCGGGCGAAGCTGATCCAGGACCTGCCGGGAGGGGCCATGCTCGCCATCCCCCTCCCCGAGGCCGAGGTCCGGCCCCTGCTCGGCGAGGGGCTCTCCCTGTCGGCCACCAACGGCCCCCACTTCTGCGTGGCCGGCGGCCCGGCCGAAGCCGTCGAGGCCCTCGACGGCCTGCTCGCGGGGCGCGGGGTGAGCTGCATCCGGCTGCGCACTACCCACGCTTTCCACTCGTCGATGATGGCGCCCGCCGTGGACGCTTTCACCGCGATTGCGCGGGGCGCAGAGATGGGTTCGCCGGCCATCCCCTATCTCTCGAACGTCACCGGCTCCTGGATCACGGCGGACGACCTCGCCGATCCGGGCTACTGGGCGCGGCACATGCGGAGCACCGTCCGTTTCGCCGAGGGGATCGGCGAGCTGCTTCAGGAGCCCGAGCGGGTCTTCCTGGAGGTCGGCCCGGGCGCGACGCTCAGCACTCTGGTCAAGCAGCACCCGGCCGCCGCGGCGAACCGGGTCGCCGTTCCGACCCTCGGCGGCCCGGACCTCCTGGAAGCCGTGGGACGGCTGTGGATCGCCGGCGTCGAGATCGACTGGGCCCGGTTCCATGGCGGGGAGCGCCGGCTGCGCGTACCTCTGCCCACCTATCCTTTCGAGCGCCAGCGGTACTGGATCGATCCGCCTACCAACCCTCCGGCCGCCCCGCTCCGCGAATCGGACTTGGCGGACTGGTTCTGGGTGCCGGGCTGGAAGCAGGTCCCACGGGTTGCCGCACCGATGGGACAAGGGGAGCGCTGGCTCCTGTTCCTCGACGAGACCGGCTTCGGCGAACGGATCGCCGAGCGGCTGCGGAGCTCAGGACAAGAGGTCTTCACGGCCAGGATGGAGAGCGGGCTCGACTACGAGGCGCTGCTCCAGGAGGCCCGCCCGGGGACGATCCTCCATCTCGGAGGGATCACCGGCGAAGAGCCCTCCTTCGAAGCGGCCCAGGAGGCGGGCCTGGTCAGCCTGACGCGGCTGACGCAGGCGTTCGCCGCCTTGGGCGATGCCTCGCTGGTCAAGCTCGTCCTGGCTGCCGACGGTCTGCAGGAAGTGCTCGACGGGGATCCGATCCATCCCGCCAAGTCGACCGTCCTCGGTCCCCTGAAAGTGGTCCACCAGGAGCTGCCGCGCCTGGCGTGCGGCAGCGTGGATGTCGTCCTCCCCGCGCCCGGCTCGCCACAGGAGGAGCGCCTGATCGGACAGATCCTCGCCGAGGCCGCCGATCCGCGGCCCGCCGTGGCCTTGCGGGGGCGGCAGCGCTGGGAGCGGGGCTTCGAGCCCGTTCGCCTGGCCGCGGAGACTTCCCTGGAAGGCGTCTGGTTCATCGCCGGGGCCGCGCACGGTCCGGGCCTCCGCGTGGCGGAGCACCTGGTGGGGGCGGGGGCTCGGGTCGGGCTGACGCTGCCGCGGGACTTCCAGGAGCTGGCGCTGGAGCGCGAGGCCGGGGCGGACCGGCTGCTGGTTTTTCGTGACGAGGAAATCGGTGCCGCGTTGGCCGAGACCCGCGCCCGCTTCGGACCCGTCCACGGCGTCTACTTCGCCGGCGGTACTGCCGCGGGCGGGCTGATCCAGCTCAAGACACCGGAGGCACTTCACGCCGCGCTAGACCCCCTGGCGAGGAGCGTCCAGGCGCTCTTCGCGGCCGTGGACGCGGAGCCCGATCCGCCCGCCTTCGTCGTGCTGTCGTCCACCACCACGGCCATGACGGGCAGCCTGGGCCAGCTCGAGGCCGCCGCCGAGGGTTCGTTCCTCGACGCCCTGGCCGCGCACCGGGCGGCCGAGGGGCGGCCGTTCACCGTCGCCGTCCACTGGGATCCCTACCAGTGGGGCGGCTGGCTGGTCGGTAGCGCGTCGGGCATGGCGCCAGAGGACGTCGCGGCCACGCTGGCGGCTCACGCGGTCGGCGACGAGCGGAGCGCCGCGGCCCTGCGCCGCCTGCTGGCGGCTCCCCTGCCACGGGTGATCGTGTCCAGCCGCGACCTTCCCGGGCTGATCGCGGAGACGGACAGCGTCACCGCCGACACCCTGCTCGCCCAGATGGCGCCGGCGCACACAGGCGAGAAGACCCGGCGTCCGGCCGGCCTCCCGACCGCCTACGAGGCGCCGCGCGACGAGTTGGAGGAGCGGCTGGCCGCCATCTGGGAGGACCTCTTCGGTATCGAGCCCATCGGCCGGCACGACAGCTTCCTCGAGCTGGGGGGCCACTCGCTGCTGGCCATCCAGATGGTCACCCAGATCCGGAGTGCCCTGGAGGCCGAGCTGCCAGTGACGGCGTTGTTCGAGCACCCCACCGTCGCGGCCCTGGCCCAGGCGGTACGGCGGACACGCGGCGAGGAGGACCCCGCGGAGATCGAGGCGCTGCTCGCCCTGATCGAGGGGCTGTCCCCGGAGGAGGCCGCCGAGCGCCTCGCGGAGATGGGGGTATAGATGGGCGTCGCCGACCGCCTCTCCGCCCTCAGCCCGGAGCAGCGGGCCCTGTTCGACAAGCTGCGGCAGCGGCCCGCCGCCCCGGCGCCTCGCACCCCGCCGCCCGTGCGCCCCGTCTCCGGACCCTCGGGCGCCGGCGACTGGCCCCTCTCCTACGATCAGGAGCGGCTCTGGCGGCTGCACCAGGAGAACCCCGGCCTGATCTCCTGGAACGTCGACGCCGGCAGCCACGTCCGCGGCGAGCTCGATCTGCCGGCGTTCCTCGCCGCCTTCCGCGAGCTGATCCGCCGTCACGCCGCTTGGCGCACCACCTTCCCCGTCGTCGACGGCCGGCCGGTGCAGCGGGTCCATGGATTCCTGAAGCCCGAGGTGTCGCTCCTCGACCTGAGCGCCCTGCCGGCCGGGCTGCGCGAGGGTGCCGGCCACCGGGCCATCTACGACCACACGCGCAACCCGTTCGACCTCGCGCGCGGGCCGCTGCTGCGCATCGCCCTGGTGCGGCTCGCCGAGCGGGAGCACCTCTACCTGCTGACGATCCACCACCTGGCGACCGACTGGGTCACCTTCCAGATCTTCTTCGCCGAGCTGATGGCGGTCTACGAGGCCCTGCGCGCCGGCCGCCCCTCGCCGCTGCCTCCCCTACCCGTGCAGTATCCCGATTACGCCGTCTGGGAGCGGGAGTGGCTGCGGGGGGAGGTTCTGAAAGAAGAGAGCGAGTTCTGGCGGCGGGAGCTGGCCGGCTTCCCCCTGGTGCTCGACCTGCCTGCGGACCGGCCGCGGCCGCCCGTCCAGAACCAGCGGGGCGGGCTCTTCGAGGTCCGCGCCGGCGCCGGGCGCTCGGAGCGCCTGCGGGCCCTGGCCCGGCGCGAGGGCGCGACCACGTTCATGGCCGTGCTCGCCGTGCTCTACGCCCTGCTCTGGCGCGTCACCGGGCGGGAGAAGCTGGTCGTGGGCTCCAACGGCGCCAACCGCGCCCGGCCGGAGCTGCTGCCGGTGGCCGGCTTCTTCCTGAATCAGATCCCTTTCGCGGCCGACCTCGCGGGCGACCCGACCTTCCGCGAGCTGCTCGCCCGCACCCGCCGGACGGCCCTCTCCGCCTACGCCCATCAGAGCTTCCCGTTCAGCAAGCTGATCGAGGCCCTGGGGCTGGAGCCGGACGCGAGCCGCCACCCCGTCGTCCAGGTCGTGCTCCTGGTCCTGGAAGGGCAGAGCGGCGGCCGGTCGGGCGGCCTGGAGCTCACGCCGGTCGGGCTCTTCGACGGCAACTCCCGGTGGGACCTCATGTTCGGCCTCTACGACTACCACGACGCCGGCCTGTCCGGACCCCTGGAGTACAACGCCGACCTGTTCGACGCGGGGACCATTGGCCGCCTGCTCGAGCTGTTCTACCGCCTGATCGACGCGGTGACGGCCGACCCCGACGTCCGCCTGTCTGCGCTCCCTGTTCTCGAGGAGGTGGCGGCGTGAGCGTCGTCGACCGCCTCGCGGCCCTGACCCCCGAGCAGCGGGCCCTGTTCGAGAAGCTGCGGGAGAAGCAGCGCCGGGCCGCGCGCGTCCACCAGCCGCCGCCGATCCGTCCCGTGAGCGGCCCCACGGGCGCGGGGGACTGGCCGCTGTCGCTCGACCAGGAGCGGTTCTGGTTCATGGAGCAGCTCTATCCGGAGCGGGCCGGGCTCAACATCGCCGCCGCCACCCGCATGAGCGGCCGCCTGCCGGTGCCGGTCGTCGCCGCGGCCCTCGACGAGATCGCGCGCCGCCACGCCGCCTGGCGGACCTCGTTCCCGGCCGACGGCGGCCGGCCCGTGCAGAGGGTCGCCCCCGCCGGGCGCCAGAGGCTCGCCGTGATCGACCTCTCGACGCTGCCGGAGGAGGGGCGCGAGGCCGAGACCCTGCGCCTGGTCCGCGCCGACGCGGCGGCGCCGTTCGACCTCGAGCGCGGCCCGCTCGTGCGGTCGAGCCTGATCCGCCTGGGGCGCGAGGAGCACGTCTGCCTGCTGACCATCCATCACCTGGTGACCGACTTCCTCTCCTTCCAGATCGCCTGGGCCGAGTTGGCCGCCCTCTGCGGCGCCTTCGCGGCCGGCCGGCGCCCGGCGCTGCCCGCGCCGCCGGTCCAGTACCCGGACTTCGCCGTCTGGCAGCGCGAGTGGCTCCAGGGGGAGGTGCTGGAGGATCTGAGCTCCTGGTGGCGCGAGCGGCTGGCCGGCTTCCCCCCGGCCCTGGAGCTGCCGACCGACCGGCCGCGCCCGGCCGTGGCGCGCATGCGCGGCGACCAGCGGCGGGTGGCGGTGCCGCCGGCGCGGACCGAGGCCCTGCGCGCCCTCGCCCGCGCCGAGGGGGCCACGCTCTTCATGGCCGTGCTCGCCTCCGTGGCCGCCCTGCTCTGCCGCGACTCGGGCCAGGAGCGGATGATCCTGGGGGCCAACAACGCCAACCGCAACCGGCCCGAGATCGAGGCGGTCCTCGGCTGCTTCCTCACCCAGGTGCCGTTCCCCATCGACCTGACAGGCGACCCCACCTTTCGCGAGCTGCTGGCGCGGGTCCGCCAGTCGGCGCTGGGCGCCTACGCCCACCAGGACCTGCCGTTCGGCAAGCTGGTCGAGGCCGTGCAGCCGGAGCGCGACACCGGGCGCCAGCCGCTGGTCCAGGCCCTGGTTCAGGTGCTGGACGGGCACGGCGCCGGCGCGTCGCTCGCCGGCGTCGCCTCCAGGCCCGTCGACGCCTACGACGGCAACGCCCGCTACGACCTGATGCTGTCGCTGTTCGACCAGCCCGGCGGGCTCGCGGGCACGCTGGAGTTCGACACCGACCTGTTCGAAGGCGCCACGGCCGAGCGTCTGCTGGACCGCCTGCAGGCCCTGCTGGGAGCCGTCGCGGCCGACCCCGGCCTGCGGCTGGCGGACCTGCCGCTGCTCGACGCCGCCGAGGTCCAGCAGCTCGTGCGCGCCGAGCGGACTCAGAGGACCGATCCCGCGGGGCTTTGCGTTCACGAGGCGATCGCGGCGCGGGCGCGCCTCGACCCGGACGCCGAGGCCGTCGTCTGCGGCGGCGAACGGCTGACCTACGGCGAGCTCGAACGGCGGGCCGAGGCCCTGGCGCAACGTCTGCGGAGCCTGGGCGTGGGCCCCGAGACGCCGGTCGCGCTCCGCGTCGAACGGTCGGCGGGGCTGATCGTGGGGTTGCTCGGCATCCTCAAGTCCGGCGGCGTCTACGTGCCGCTCGAGCCGGACGAGGCGGCGGCGCGCCAGGCGTTCGTGCTCGATGATTCCGGCGCGGCCGCGGTGGTGACGCAGGATTTTCTCGACGAGCTGGACGAGCCGGGCGAGAAGGCGTCCGCGATCCCCGCCGCTGCCGTCCTGCCGGAGAACCTGGCGTACTGCCTCTACACCTCGGGCTCGACCGGCGTGCCGAAGGGTGTCGCCGTGACCCATGCCGCCGCCGTCGAGCACGCCCTGACCTACGCCCGGGTCCACGGCATCGGCCCGGGAGACCGGGCGCTCCAGTTCAACTCCGTCAGCTTCGACCCCGCCATCGAGCAGACCCTCTCCGCGCTGGTCGCGGGCGCCACCCTGGTCGTCCGCGGGCCCGAGATGTGGGACCTCAAGGAGCTGACGCCGCGGATCGCGGAGATGGAATTGACGGTCGTGGCCCTGCCCCGGGCCTACTGGGCCCGCTGGGCCGCCGAGGAGGCCGGACTGGCCGGCGGTGCGCCGCCGCGGCTCCGGCTGGTGATCGCCGGCGGCGAGGAGATGCGCGCCGAGGACGTCCGCCAGTGGCGGCGCACGCCCATGGCGGCCGTGCCCCTGCTCAACGTCTACGGGCCCACCGAGGCCGTGGTCACCGCCACCCTGCACGCGGTCCGGCCCGGGGACGGCGAAGCCGGGCCGGTGCCGATCGGCCGGCCGCTGCCCGGCCGGGTCGCCCGGGTGCTCGGCCGGCAGGGGAGCCGGCAGCCGTTCGGCGTGCCGGGCGAGCTCTGCCTGGGCGGCCTGACCGCCCGCGGCTACCTGGGGCGCCCCGCTCTGACCGCCGAGCGCTTCGTCCCCGATCCGTTCGCGGACGCGCCGGGCTCCCGCCTCTATCGCACGGGCGACCTCGCGCGGCGCCGGCCGGATGGCGCCCTGGAGTTCCTGGGCCGCGTCGACGACCAGGTGAAGGTCCGCGGCTTCCGCGTCGAGCCCGGGGAGGTCGCGGCGGCCCTCCGTGCGCACCCCGGGGTCCGGGAGGCGGCCGTCGTGGCGCGGGCGGGACGGGGCGGCGACCTGCACCTCGTGGCCTATTTCGCGGCCGCGGGCGCGGGCACCGCGCCGCCGGAGGAGGAGCTGCGCGATTTCCTCCGCGGGCGCCTGCCGGAGTACATGCTCCCCGCCGGCTTCGTGCTCCTCGACGAGCTGCCGCTCAACGCCCACGGCAAGGTGGACCCCAAGGCCCTGCCCGCCCCGGCGGCGCCCGAGGCCCCGGCCGGCTCGGCGCCGCCCCGCAACCCGGTCGAGGAGCTGCTGGCCGGCATCTGGAGCGACGTGCTCGGCCTGGAACGGGTGGGTATCCACGACAACTTCTTCCAGCTCGGCGGCGACTCCATCCTGAGCATCCAGGTGGTGGCGCGGGCCCGCCGGGCCGGGCTCCTGGTCACCACCCGGCAGTTCTTCATCCACCAGACGATCGCCGGGCTCGCGGCCGCCGCGGTCGCCGCGGTCGCCGATGAAGCCTCCGGCGCGGACCAGGAGGCGGTCGAGGGCGAGGCGCCGCTCACTCCCATCCAGCGCCGATTCTTCGAGCAGGAGCGGCGGCAGCCCTGGCGCTTCAACCAGGCGGTGCTGCTCGCCTCCCGCGAGCCCCTGGCCGCGGGGCCCCTCGCGGCCGCCCTCGCCCGGCTCGCCGGGCACCACGACGCCCTGCGGCTGCGTTTCCTCCAGGAGGAGGCGGGCTGGCGCCAGCTCCACGCTCCCGTCCAGGACGCCGGGAGGTCGGCGCCGCTGTTCGAGATCGACCTCCGGGCCCTGCCGCGTGAAAGGCGGACGAATGCCCTCGAGGCCGCCGCGGAACAGCTTCAGGGTGGGCTCGACCTCGCCGCGGGGCCCCTCTTCACCGCCGCGGCGTTCCGCCTGGGCGAGGACGGCGACCGGCTGCTCCTCACCGCCCACCACCTGGTGATCGACGGCGTTTCCTGGCGCGTGCTGCTGGAGGACTTGGCGGCCCCCGAGCTGCCGGCGAAGACCACCTCCTGGAAGCGCTGGACGGAGCTCCTGGCCGCCCACGCGGGCTCACCCGAGCTGGCGGGCGAGCTGCCCTATTGGCTGGGCCTGCCCGTGTCCCTGCCGCCGCTGCCGGCCGATCTCGCGGCGGAGGCCGGGAGCCCTCCCGCCATGGCGACCGTCGCCGTCGAGCTCGGCGCCGGGGAGACGCGGGCGCTCCTCAAGCAGGCCCCGGAGGTCTACCGCACGCAGGTCAACGACCTTCTGCTGGCGGCGCTAGCCCGTGCCTTCGCCGCCTGGACGGGCGAGGGCACGCTGCTGGTCGAGCTCGAGGGGCACGGGCGTGAAGAGGTCTTCCCCGGGGTGGACCTCTCGCGCACCGTCGGCTGGTTCACCACCCTGTTCCCCGTCGCCCTCGCGCTGCCGCCGAGAGGCGGTCCGCGGGAGGCGATCCTGGCCGTCAAGGAGCGCCTCCGCGCCGTGCCCAACCGCGGCCTGGGCTACGATCTCCTGCGGCACCTCGCCGGCCCCGAGACCGGCGGCCGCCTGGCCGCGCTGCCGGCGCCGGAGGTCTCCTTCAACTACCTGGGCCAATTCGGCTCCGCCGTGGGGGAGGACGGCCTCTTCGCCTTCGCTCCCGAGGCGGTGCGCGGCAGCGAAGGCGAGGCGGTCGCCGGCCGCCCCCCCTTCGCGGTCGACGCGCTGGTGCTGGACGACCGCCTGCGCGTCAGTTGGACCTACGACCCGCGGCGCCATCTCCCGGCCACGGTGGAGCGGCTGGCGCAAGGTTTTCTAGCGGAGCTGTCGGCTCTGGTCGATCACTGCCTGTCGCCGGCGGCCGGCGGCTTCACCCCGTCCGACTTCCCGCTCGCCGGGCTCGGACAGGAGGCTCTCGACCGCCTGCTCGGCAACGACCGCGGCGTCGAGGACCTCTATCCTCTGGCGCCCCTGCAGGAAGGGATCCTGTTCCACAACGTCTACGCCGCCGGCGCCGACGTCTACTTCGAGCAGCTCACGGCCGAGCTCGAGGGGCCGCTCGACCCCGCGGCCTTCGCCGGCGCCTGGCAGCGGGTCGTCGAGCGTCACCCCGTGCTGCGCACGGCGTTCCTCTGGCGGGGAGTCGAGCGGCCGTTGCAGCTCGTGCGGCGGCAGGTGGAGCTGCCCTGGACGGCCGAGGACTGGCGGGGCGTGCCGCCCGCCGACCTCGACGGGCGCTGGCGGGACCTCCTCGCCGCCGACCGCGCGCGCGGCTTCGACCTCGAGCGGCCCCCCCTCATGCGGCTCGCCCTGGTGCGCACGGGGGAGGACCGCCACCGGCTGGTCTGGAGCTCCCATCACCTGCTCTTCGACGGCTGGTGCTTCGCCCTCCTCCTGGGCGAGATCTTCGCCCTGCACGAGGGAGCGCCCCTGCCGCCGCCGCCGCGCCCGTACCGCGACTACATCGCCTGGCTCGCGGAGCGCGACGAGGCCGAGGCCGAGCGCTACTGGCGGCGCAAGCTCCAGGGCTTCACGGCCCCCACGCCGGTGCCGTTCGACCATCCGGAGGCCCTGGGCGGACGCCATGCCGGGGGCCCCGGCGACTATTTCGAGCGGGCGCTCGCCCTGTCGGCGCCGCGTGCCGCGGCGCTCGAGGCGCTGGCGCAGCGGCTGCGCGTGACCCTCAACACCCTCGTGCAGGGGGCGTGGTCGCTCGTGCTCTCCCACCACGCGCAGGCGTCCGACGTCGTCTTCGGTGCCGTGACCTCCGGCCGTCCCGCCGAGCTCGCCGGCGTGGAGTCGATGGTGGGCCTGTTCATCAACAGCCTGCCGGTGCGGATCGAGGTTCCCGGGGACGGCACGGCCGCCGCCTGGCTCGCGCGGCTCCAGGAAGATCAGTTCGAGCTGCGCCAGCACGAATGGACTCCCCTGACCCGCATCCAGTCGCTCGCCGGGCTGCCCGCCGGCGAGAGCCTGTTCGCGAGCCTCCTGGTGTTCGAGAACTACCCCGTGGCGCCCGCCGTCTCCGAGCGGCTGGGGGGGCTGCGGATCCGGGAAGCCGCCATCGGCGAGCTCACCAACTATCCGCTCACCCTGATCGCGGCGGCGCATGGCGGCCTGTCCCTGCGCCTGATCGCCGACCGCCGCTTCGAGCCCGCCACGGTCCGGCGCCTGCTGGCCCATCTCGAAATCCTGCTGGAGGGCCTCGCCGCCGATTCCGAGCGGCCGCCGGCCAGCCTGCCGCTCCTCGCCGAGGCCGAGCGGCACCAGTTGACGGTGGAGTGGAACGACACCCGCGCCGCCTACCCGGACACGGCGTCGATCCCCGCCCTGTTCGCCGAGCAGGCGGCGCTGCGGCCCGACGCCGTGGCCGTGGAGATGGGGAACGAGCGGCTGACCTACGGCGAGGTCCGGCGGCGGGCCGGGCGGATCGCCCGCCGTCTGCGGGCCCAGGGGCTCCGGCCCGGGGAGCGGGTGGCCGTCCTGGCCGAGCGCACGCCGGACCTGATCGCTTCCCTGCTGGGCATCCTCGAGGCCGGCGGCGCCTACCTGCCCATCGATCCCGCCTATCCGCCGGACCGCGTGGCCTGGATGGTCCGCGACGCGGGCGCGGCGATGCTGCCGGAGGGGCTCCATCAGGCCGCTTCCGAGGATGACGGTCCACTGCCCGCGGTTCCCGCCGAGGCCCTGGCCTACGTGATGTACACCTCGGGCTCCACCGGCACGCCCAAGGGAGTGGCGGTCACCCACCGCAACGTCATCCGGCTGGCGCGGGGGGGCGGCTGCGCGGACATGGGGCCGGGACAGGCGTGGCTCCAGCTCGCGCCGGTCGCCTTCGACGCCTCGACGCTGGAGATCTGGGCCCCCCTCCTCAACGGCGGCCGGGTCGTCCTGTTCCCCGGCCGGATCGGCTCCCTCGACGACCTGGCCCGGGTCATCGCCGGACACGGCGTGACCTCGGCCTGGCTGACGACGGGCCTCTTCCACGAGATGGTGGACGGCCTGCCGCAGGCCTTGAGGCCGCTGCGCCAGCTCCTGACGGGCGGCGACGTGGTCTCGCCGGAGCACGCCCGCCGGGTCCTGGAGGCGCTGCCCGGGCTCACCCTGATCGACGGCTACGGCCCCACCGAGTGCACGACTTTCGTCTGCTGCCACCGCATGACCGGGCCTGGGCAGGTCGGGGCGAGCGTGCCCATCGGCCGCCCGATCGCCAACGATCAGGTCTACGTGTTGGACGCCGATCTGCGGCCGGTGCCCATGGGGGTCGCGGCCGACCTCTACGCCGGCGGCGCCGGGGTGTCGCGCGGCTACCTGGACCGGCCGGACCTGACGGCGGAGCGGTTCATCCCCGACCCGTTCGCGGGCCCCGGGGAAGGGGGCGCCCGCCTCTATCGCACGGGAGACCGGGTGCGTTGGTCGGCCGGCGGCAGTCTGGAGTTCGTGGCCCGGCTGGACACGCAGGTCAAGGTCCGCGGTTTCCGCGTCGAGCCCGGCGAGGTCGAGGCGGCCCTTCTGGCGTGCCCCGGCGTCTCGCGGGCCGCCGTCGTCGCCGTGGGGCAGGTCGCGGGCAGGAGCCTGGCGGCCATCTGGGTGGGCGGCGCATCGATGGACGAGCTGCGCGGCCAGCTCCGCGGGCGCCTGCCGGAGGCCCTGGTCCCCTCTGCCTGGATCCCCCTCGCGGACCTGCCGCTGACCGCCAACGGCAAGGTGGACCGCCGAGCGCTGGCGGCCCTGGCCTCCGAAGAGGGCTTCCCCGGCCGGAGGGAGGAGCGCGTGGCCCCCCGCGACCCGCTGGAGGAGCGCCTGGTGGCGGCCTGCGCCGAGGTGCTGGGACGCGATCCGGAGACGGTCGGCGTCTTCGACAACTTCTTCGAGCTGGGCGGCCACTCCCTGCTGGCCACCCGGCTGGTGTCGCTGCTCCACTCGCGCTGGGGGATCGACGTGCCGATGCTGCACGTCTTCGACACGCCCCACCTGGCCGCCCTGGCCGCGCGGGTCGCGGCGGGCGAGCTCGCCGCGGTTGCGCGGGAGCCCATCCCTCGCCGGCCGCCGGACCTCGATCCGATCCCCGTCTCCTTCGCCCAGGAACGCCTCTGGTTTCTTGACCGTCTGGCGCCCGGCAACATCGGGTATCACATCCCGCTGCCGCTCGCCGCCCACGGCGACCTCTCCCTGCCCGCCCTGGCGGCGGCGCTCGGCGGGATGGTGCGGCGCCACGAGGCGCTGCGCACCACCTACGAGGCGCGCGGCGACCGGCCCGTCCAGCGGATCGCGCCCCCGGGCCCCTTCACCCTCCCCCTGGTGGACCTCGCGGCGCTGCCCGAGGGGGCCCGGAGCGCCGAGGCGCGGCGCCTGGCCGACGAGGAGGCGGCGCGGCCGTTCGACCTGGAGCGCGACCCCGTGCTGCGCGCCCGCGCCCTCCGCCTCGCCCCTCGCGAGCACGCCCTGCTGCTGGTCGTCCATCACATCGCGGCCGACGGCTGGTCGCTCGGCGTCATGGTGGAGGAGATCGTCGCCCTCTATCCCGCGGCCCTGGAGGGACGGCCTTCGGGGCTCCCCGAGCTCGCGGTCCAGTACGCTGACTTCGCCGTCTGGCAGCGCGAGTGGCTGCGCGGCGAGGTGCTGGAGCGGCAGCTCTCCTACTGGCGCGAGCGGCTGGCCGGCGCACCGGCCCTCGATCTGCCGACCGACCGTCCCCGTACGCCCGTCCCGGCCTTCCGCGGCTCCACCCTCACGCACCGGGTGGAGCCGGAGACCACCCGCGCCCTGGCGCGGCTGGCGCGGCGCGGCGACGCCACCCTGTTCATGGTCCTGCTGGCCGCGATGCAGACCCTGCTCGGCCGCTACGCCGGCCAGGACGACGTGGTGCTGGGCTCGCCCATCGCCAACCGCAACCGGGCCGAGATCGAGCCGCTCGTCGGCTTCTTCGTCAACACCCTGGCCCTGCGCGGCGACCTCGGCGGCGATCCGGCCTTCACGGAGATGGTGGCGCGGGCGCGCCGCACGGCCCTGGAGGCCTTCGCCCACCAGGACCTCCCCTTCGAGCGGCTGGTCGAGGAGCTGCGTCCCGAGCGGCGGCTGGCGCACAGCCCGATCTTCCAAGTCATGTTCGCCCTCCAGAACGCGCCGCTGCGCGCCATCGAGCTGCCCGGCCTCACCTTCTCGCCCGTCGAGTTCGGGTTTCCGGCCACCCGCTTCGACCTGGAGGTCTACTTCACCGAGCTGGCGGGGGGGCTGGTCGTCCAGCTCACCTACGCCACCGACCTGTTCGACGCCCCGACCGTCGCGCGGCTGCAGGGGCACCTCGACGGCCTGCTCGCCGCTGCGCTCGAAGACCCCTCACGGCGGCTGTCGGAGCTGTCGTTCCTGACCGGCCCCGAGCGGCATCAGCTCCTCTTCGGCTGGAACGACACCTCGGTCGCGATTCCGCGCGAGGACGTCGCCGCCCTGTTCTCCGAGCAGGCGCGGCGCCGGCCCCACGTGATCGCCGTCTCCTCGGAGGAGGGGGATCTCACGTATGCCGATCTCGATCGGCGGTCGTCGCGCCTGGCCCGCCGGCTGGCCGCGTCAGGCGTCGGCCCCGAGATCCCCGTCGCCCTCCTGGCGCAGCGCTCGCCGGCCATGATCGTGGGCCTCCTGGGCATCCTGAAGGCCGGCGGGGCGTACGTGCCGCTCGACCTGTCGTATCCGGCCGAACGGCTGGCCTGGATGCTGGCGGACTCCGGGGCGCGCATCCTGCTCGGCCAGCCCGATTTGTTGGCGGAGCTGGAGACGGACGTGAAGCTCATCGAGCTGACCGCCGATCCGGAAGACGTTCCGGGTCTGGAGCCTCGCGGCGTCCTGCCGGACGGCTTGGCGTACGTGATGTACACGTCCGGCTCCACGGGCCGACCCAAGGGGGTGGGCGTCACCCATGGGAACATCGTCCGCCTGGTGCGGGAGAGCGGGTTCGCGGACCTCGGCCCGGACCAGGTCTTTCTGCAGCTCGCTCCCGTTTCCTTCGACGCCTCGACCCTGGAGATCTGGGCGCCGCTGCTCAACGGCGGCCGGGTGGCCG